>Ga0123356_10002979_pt1 | contig 17887 bp, 18 predicted proteins | sample TergutEmb28metaG_2_FD_92546 | JGI IMG/M metagenome (GOLD analysis project Ga0123356, IMG submission 92546) | Embiratermes neotenicus P3 segment gut microbial communities from Petit-Saut dam, French Guiana - Emb289 P3 | ecosystem: Host-associated > Arthropoda: Insects > Digestive system > Gut ...
TCGGCGATTATTCATAACATAGCTTTCAACCTCCTGTCAGTCGTATTCCTTGTCACTTGGCACGCGATCGGGGATAAATCGACCACCGGTGCAATAGTCGACTCCATACCGAGCCTTGTTATCGCCGCCTACTTCCTGCTATCAAGAAGAGTAAGGAAGACCTTCGTCCTCGACCGCGCTAGGCCATGCTCGACCTCGGCAGCCGCCAGTGTGCCCTCGCCTAGGCTTTAAATTCGTCATCTGGGCATAGGGTTGGCGGCATGGCGCTGCGACTTGTTCAGATCGCGATGAATGCCCGGGATGACGCCGCGGTCGGCCGGTTCTGGGCGGAGGTGCTCGGCTGGGGTGTTGACAGTGAGGGACCCGGCGTGACCAACCTTGAACCAGTGGGCTTCGCCTATCCCGGCCCCACCGCCGTCTGCATCGACGTCCTTGCTGTCCCGGAACCAAAGACGGTGAAGAACCGCGTGCACATCGATCTCGCCACCACCTCGGCGGCCCATCAGGCAGACCTGGTCGCGCGCGTCCAGGAACTTGGCGCGACGCCGGCCGACGTGGGCCAGGGCGACGTCCCGTGGACGGTCCTTGCCGACCCGGAAGGCAACGAGTTCTGCGTACTGGAGCCTCGATCGATCTACCGGGACACCGGGCCGATCGCCGCGGTCGTCGTCGACTGCGCGGATCCGCGGGAGATGGCCCGATTCTGGGGTCAGGCGATGGACTGGACCCTGCACAAGGTGACCGACGACCAGGCGGCACTGCGCTCCGCCAAGGGTGTTGGGCCGTATCTAGAGTTCGTTCGCACGCCAGACGTGAAGACCGTGAAGAACCGTGTCCATCTCGACCTCCGGCCGTACCCCGGTGACGATCAAGCGGCGGAGGTGGTCCGGGTGCGGGCTCTCGGCGCCACCGACATCGACCTCGGCCAGGGCGACGTGTCGTGGACATGCCTCGCCGACACGGAGGGCAACGAGTTCGACGTCCTCACCCCCCGCTGAGCAGCAGACCGGACAGTACCCTCGCCAGCCAGCCCGCCACCCACTGCGAGGATCTAGCGCAGTTGAGGAGGCCGGGAACAAGGCGGGCCAAGGGCCGCCTGACTACGGCAGGTTGCCAGGGCTGACCACCTCGGTCAGCTCGAAACTCGTGAGCCCCTGGGCGACCAGCGGCAGGCTGTCGACTGCCTTCCGCGCGGCGGGCAGGTCGACGGCGCGCAGCAAGAGCACCGCGCCCGACCAGTCCGCCTTCAGCAACATCAGTTCGACGAGCCCCTCCTGCTGCAGTTCAGCCACCCGCGCCGCCTCGGCCCGCAGGTACGGGGTGGGATCGCCGGTGTTGTGCGAGACGGCCAGGAACATCATCGCGGACTCCTCGCGGTAGCGGCGTGCGAGTTTGCGTGCTGCGGCATTTGCCTCTCCTCGTCATTGCGATGGCGTCATCCGCAGTCAACCCGGGCGCGGTCAACGGCCGATTGGAGATCGGTCGACGCCTGACGGAGTGCAGCGGCGACTGGCAGCAGATGGTCCGGCCCAACTGGTCAGCCTTGACATATGCCGATAACGGAATATGTTTGAAGGGTGGCCCGCTCTTCCACGACATCAGATGTCTTCAACGCGATTGCCGAAGCGCACCGTCGCGACATCCTGGACACGCTGATGGCCGGCGAGAAGCCGGTCGGGGCGATCGTGACCGACCTCTCGATGTCACAGCCTCAGGTCTCAAAGCACCTACGGGTGCTCACCGAGGTCGGACTCGTCAGCTGCCGGGCGGACGGGCGTCGTCGGCTTTACCGCCTGGAACCAGCGCGCCTTCGACCGATGCACGACTGGCTGGCCAAGTACGAGCAGGCGTGGAACAACCGACTGGACCGCGTGGAGGACTACCTCAAGGAGCTACAACAGCAAGGAGAGCAGCAGTGACACCCAACCGGCACGGGTCGGCGGTCATCACATTCCCGAGCGATCTCGAGATCGTCGTCACCCGGGAGTTCGACGCTCCGATCGAACTCGTCTTCGATGTGTTTACGAAACCCGAGCATGTACGGAAAACGTTCGCCCCATTCGGGGAAGAGGTGACGGTCTGCTCGATCGACTTGCGGGTCGGTGGGAACTACCACTTCGTCATGGTGACCGAGGACGGAATCGAGTGCTCGTTCCGGGGAACCTACCTGGAAGTCGAGCCGCCGACCCGGACGGTCGAGACGTGGCTGTTCGAAGGGTGGCCGGATGCGGAGGCCATCGAGACGATGGATCTGCACGAGACTGACGGAGTCACCACGCTGACCTGGAAACTGGCGTTCCGCGACCAGGCTGGCCGCGACCACATGACTAAGTTCGATGGCATCGAAGCGAACTTCGACAACGTGGAAGACTACTTGCGGTCACTGCTCGACCCCAGGGGAACTGTCTCCAGGTAGTTGTGGTTCGGCCGGACCTCATTCGGCTGCGTCGGGTTGCCTGGGTCTAGTACCCGTCACCGAACGGAGAAATAGCGACTGGGTAGGCGTGGATTCGCCTACCCAGCGCCAGATATCTCCCTCGGCGAGCGCACGGTCAGCCTCAGTCAGCCATCCGTCGGCCACAAGCTGGTGGCCGCGGGTGGCGATCACGCCCGGCCTCAACTACCGTCGCCCAGACCGCCCAGACCGCCCAGGCTGTTCCGGGAATTCCACGCAGCCTCGTCCCGCAGGATCCCTTCAGCACTGCTCGGGTCCTCGGTAGCGTGCCGGTAGTCGTCGCTAACCGGCGGTGGATCGCTCCAGCGGAGCAACGTTGCGCCCAGGCGCTTCCAGGCACGGGCCAAGCTCAGCTTGTGCGGCACCGGGCTTTTCTCGGTCACGGTTACCGCCTCCTTGGCAGCATCCGGTTAGTCCCGAGCGCCTGCTCGGAACGGATAAACACAGGAATATTGTGGGACGAGAGAGAAGGAAATACAAGCCGACCTGGGCCGATATGATCCGTCGCGGACACGGCACCGCAGATCAGCGGATACGTCTGACCGCTATGCACGCCGCGGATTGCGGGTGCATAGCGGTCAGAGCGGTTCTCAGCTCGGCGCCTAGAATTTGATGAGGCCGGTCCTGCTCAAGGTGACCGAATCCGGCTGGAGCGGCACGTTCTGCGGGTTGGTAACGCTGCCCTGCTACCAGGCTGACCACCGCAAACTCGTATGATTTAGCCAGGTCCGTCAGGGTCGTGCGGTGATCGCGTCAGCAGATACGGGGCCGAACGGAGGCGACACGCTCGAGCCTGCGGACTGCCGTACCTTGCTCCATTCCCGTGGCACGTAGGAGAAACAATGGGAAGACAAGCAGCCGTCGCGCTTTACGTGCTCGCGATGGTCGTCGTCATCGTCGGCGTGGACGTCCTGTTCCTCAGGCACCACTTCCGGGCGCGACTGATCGCGAACATCGGAATTGTCGCGGTATTCTTGGCCGTCTATTTCGCGTTCATAAGGCGCCCGTGAGTGCTCTGCTGGTCCGCTAGCGGGTGGATGTAAACACGGTTGGTGACATCAGGCACTCCTCATGTTGAATCGTGCTGGCCAACGGGACGGCGCGCTTTGTTCGCGTAGCCGGAAACCGTGCACCAGCGAACTTAACGACGAATACCGATGTCGTTCGGTTGTATTGGCTAAAGAATTCCTGAAGGATCTTCCGGGTCGCACGACGCGGCAGCCGCCTGCGAGGAACCGGAGCGAAGACAGTGCCGTCCCGGCGAGCCAGGACGAGGCATCGGTGGCCGCGAGCTAGCGCGGGGTCAGAACACAGAACTCATGGCCATCGGGATCGGCCATGGCCACCCAGCTGACCCCGCCCTGGCCGATGTCGATGCGCGTTGCCCCGAGGGAGCCAAGGCGGTCCACCTCCGCTTGCTGATCACCATCGACGGGCGGCGCCAGGTCGAAATGCAGCCGGGTCTTGCCGGTTTTCGACATCAGCGGCGGACCGCCCCAGGCGATCTTCGGACCTCCGTGCGGGGAGCGGATCGCGGTTTCCTGGTCCTGATCCCAGACCAGCGGCCAGCCAAGCGCTTCGCTCCAGAAGTACCCGGCTTGCTGCGAGCCGTCGCACGCGAGCTCTGCGAAGAACCCGCAGCCGGCCAGCCAGTTGTTGTCCGGCTCGATGACGCAGAACTCGTTGCCTTCCGGGTCGCCTAGGACGATATGACCCTCCTCCGGCAGCTGGCCGACGTCGACGTGACGGGCACCGAGCCCGAGCGCCTTCGCGACCGTCTGCTGCTGGTCCTGCAGGGACGTGCTCGTCAGATGGAAGTGCATGTGGTTCAGGCCGGTCTTCGGCTGCTGAGTTGGCCGAAACCGGATCCGGAACCCGGTGTCGTCGTTCGGCAGCAGCGCAGTACCCTCCGGGAGTTCCCCGGCCATCTCCCAGCCCAGGACACCGGCCCAGAAGCGCGCGAGGCGCAGCGGGTCGTGCGCATCGCAGCAGACCGCGAAGAGGCGGCAGGTCATGTTCTTCCGCACCTCCGATCCGCAGTGCCCAATGCGGCACTGGCCGTACTCCCGACGCTATAGGTTGCGGACCTCCTCGATGGTGCCCGAATTGAATTGGCTGGCAGGACCTGACCGGTCGCGTGATACGAGGGTCAGGTGCTCGGGTCGATTCCGTAGCGGCGGGCCAGGCCGGAGACTGTCAGCGCCCGGCCGGTCAGCGACATCGCCTCGCCATCGGCCGCCAGGGCGGCGACCACACGGCCGACCCCCTCGGCTGACTGTGAGTCAGTGAGGTCAAGGTGCTCGGCGAACTGCATGACGCCCTCGGTGCGGACCAGCCCTGGATGCAAGGCGACGGATACGACACCAGCATCAGACAAGGCCGTCGACACCGCGAGGGCCAGCCGGTCATCGGCCGCCTTGGCGACGCTGTAGGCGACCCCGTACCGGGCATCGTGCCCGGAACCCGCCTCCATGGACACGGTCACCACGAGGCTGCCCGGTGCGGCTCGCAGCAGCGGAGCGCAGAGCGCGATGGTCACGTAGTGCGCGCGAACCCCGCTGCCGAACATCGCATCCCACAGCTCAACGGGCTGCTCCCAGAACGGCGCGTTCCATTCCTCCCACTCCCCCGCGTTCAGCCGCTCGTACCCGGCCCAGGCATTGTTGACCAGCAGGCGCAGCGCGCCGCACTCGGCCTTAATCCGCGCTATCACGTCGCGGACCTGCGAATCGTCCCGGTGGTCGCAGACCGCGGCGATGCCCCGCCCGCCCGCCGCGGTCACGGCGTCGGCGGTGTCCTCGACCGTGCCGGGCAGGTGCGAGGTAGGCCCGCTCGCCCGGCTGGACCGGCCGGTGACCCACACCGTCCAGCCCGCCGCTCCCAGGGCGTGCGCGATCCCCCGCCCGACTCCGCGGCTCGCGCCGGTGACCAAGGCGACCTTCGCGTTCCTGATGTCTTGGGTCATGCCTGCAGGATCACCGCGCGAACCTACTCCGGCCAGTCGAACCCGTGGTCAAGCTCTCCACGATTAGCACGCCTACGATCATGAATCGCACATTAGCTAGCGGGGCCGACATTCCTGGGTGAGCTGCAGGTCAGGTGGTTATCGGCAAGCAGCCTTCCTATTCTCTTGTGTTATGGCGCGCAAGAGCAGGGTGCTTTCCGTCGTCGTCTCCGGGGCGGGACCAGCCTCGGACGTCGGGTCGCTGATCAACCAGGCGATGCAGCGCGGATGGGTCGTCCAGGTGATCGCGACCCCGTCAGCGCTCTCGTTTTTCGACGCGGCCTCGGTCGAGGCGCTGACCGGGTCCCCGGTGCGCAGCCAGCACCGGGCGCCAGGCACGCCCCGCTCCACCGTGCCGGACGCGATCATCGTCGCCCCCGCCACGTTCAACCTGCTCAATCAGTGGGCGCTCGGCATCGCCGACTCCTACGCGCTCGCCGTGCTCGCCGAGCAGACCGGCATGGGCATCCCGACGATCGTGCTGCCGTGCGTGAGCGGGCCGCTCGCGTCGCGGCCCCAGTTCGCCCGGTCACTGAAGGTGCTGCGTGCGGAGGGAGTGTCGGTCCTGCTCGACCCTGGCGCGATCGCGCCGCCCGGCACCACCGACGATGTGTTCCCCTGGCGGCTCGCGCTCGACGAGGCCGCGGAGATGACCGGTTTCGGCGCCGACTGACGACCGGGAGAGATCAAATCGAATCCATTCGGAACGAACCGTTGCTGCGCCTTTCATAAAGTCGGGAACATGGACGCTACTCCGGAACGCGAACGGCTGCGGCAGACGTTCGACGCAGTCGCGGCCAATTACCAGCAGGCGCGCCCCGAGTACCCGGACGCGCTCTTCGACACGCTGATCGCGCTGGCCGGGCTGGATCCAGCTGCCGACGCTCTCTGCGAGGTCGGGTCCGCGTCAGGGAAGGCGACGCTGCCGCTCGCGCGGCGCGGTTTCGCGATCACCTGCGTCGAACTCGGGGCGGCGCTTGCCGCGGAGGCCCGGCGGAACCTGGCCGGGTTCGACCGGGTGAGGGTAGTAAACGACGACTTCGAGACGTGGCTGCCGGACGGTGAAACACGGGACCGTTCGGCATCCGGGGTTTCTGGTTTCGGATTGGTTTTCGCGGCGACCGCGTGGCACTGGATCGATCCGGCGGTGAAGTACGCCAAGGCCGCGGCGCTGCTGCGGCCGCGCGGGCACCTCGCGTTCTGGGAGGCAGTGCATGTGACCCCCGCCGGGGGCGACCCGTTCTTCGCGGAGATCCAGGACGTCTACGACGAGATCGGCGACGGCGAGCAGCACGACCATGTCTTCCAGACCCTCGAGACGCTGGACTCCCATGAGGCGGAGATCGCCGAGACGGGGTTGTTCAGCGACATCGTCATCCGGCGGTTCGACTGGGAGATCAGCTACCCGGCCGAGGATTACATCCGGCTGCTCGGGACGTTCTCCAGCCACATCGCGATGCAGCCGTGGCAGCGAGACCGGCTGTACGGCGAGATCCGCCGCCGCCTGGCGCTGCGACCCGACGGCGTAGTGCGCCGACACTGGGGCGGCGTGCTGCACGTCGCCCGCAAGGCATAGCAGGCTGCCCGGGCGTCGGGCCGTCGGGCTTGCGCGGCGGTGACATCGGTCCGTGGCGGATCGCCCGCGGCGGGGCTAGCGTGTCTGCCATGGCATCGGCTAAGCGGAAGCGGAATCTCGCGGTCCTCGCGGTGGTCACTATCGCCTACGCGGTGGGCACGGTCATCGCCCGCCAGCAGGGATACTCGTTCGGCAGGAATGCCGTCGTCAAATGCCGCCGGGGGCACTTCTTCACCACGACGTTCATCCCAGGCGGCTCGCTCAAGGCCATCAGGCTCGGGCTCTGGCGCATTCAGTGGTGCCCGGTCGGACGGCACATCGACCTGGTGCGCCTGGTCAAGGACGCCGACCTCAGCGAGGCCCAGCGGGAATTTGCCCGCGCGCACCACGACCTGCCGGTCCCCTGAGGCCCGCGGCCGGGTTTCCGGACCGTCGGATGCCACCAGGCGCGGCCGGATACTCCGGCACACCGCAGGCGCGTAAGCTCGGGCTGAAACCCGGGCAACGGGTCGGATTCGACTCCGCGCCGCACGGCTGGGACCTGGCCGACCCGCCGGACGGGCTGCGACTGCCCGACGCGGACGGCGGCGCCGACGTGATCATCGCGTTTTTCCGCGCCAGGTCCGAGATCGCCGCGCGGCTGCCAGCGCTGTCGCGGCGAATCTTTCCCGACGGCGCCGTCTGGGCCGCGTGGCCGCGCCGCTCGGCCGGGCACGTCAGCGACATCACCGATAACGACGTCCGGCGGCACGCCCTTGACCTGGGCCTGGTGGACGTCAAAGTGGCCGCCATCGACGAGGACTGGTCCGGGATTCGCCTGGTGTGGCGGGTCGAGAACCGCCGAAGGTTAGCGTCATTCCGCGAAAACCCGGTTACGCACCGTTCCGTTTTCGAGTATGTTTTCGGGTATGAGGGTGCGCTGGTAAACGGTGGTCGTGGACTGCCATGACGTGAAGGCCCAGGGCTACGAGTTCTGCGTTCTCAGCCCCGGGATCAGGAAATCTGCCAAGTAGGTCTTCCCGCGTGTCGGATCGCGGGGGGTGTGGTTCGTGGAATGCGGTGAGGGGGCTCACGGCGAGCGCCCGCGAGGACAAGGAGAACTCTCGTGAAGTACGTGATGCTGATCCTGGACACGCCGGAGGAGCCCAAGCAGGGGACTCCTGAGTACAACGACTGGTACGCGGAGATCAACGCCTGGTACGAGAAGTGGGGTGCGTCCGGGAAGCTGGCGGACGGCGGGGCCGCGCTGCAGCCGCCGTCGACGGCCAAGACCGTCCGGGCGAGCGGGGTCACCGACGGGCCGTTCATGGAAACCAAGGAGGTCGTCGGCGGGTTCTCGGTGGTCGAGACGAACACGATCGAGGAGGCCGTCGAGGTCGCCAGGACCTGGCCGGGGGTGGACCGGGGATGGATCTCCGTCGAGGTCCGGCCGGTGTGGGACATGAGCTGAGCGGAAGCTGATCACAGGGACAGGCCGCGGGTTACAGGGACAGGCCGCGGGTGAGGAGCTCGCGCTCGGCCGGGTTGGCGGCCAGCGTCAGCGCTCGTTCGCTCGCGGCCTGCGCCTCGTCGTGGCGACCGAGGCAGCTGAGCAGCGCGGCGCGCAGCGCGTGAAAAAGGTGGTAGCCGTCGAGGTCGGCTGACAGGGGCTCGACCTCGGTGAGCGCTTCCGCCGGACCGATCGCGTAGCGCGTGGCGACCGCCCGGTTGAGCAGCACGACCGGAGAGGGAGCGAGCTGCTGGAGCCTGCTGTAGAGCAGCCGGATCTGCCGCCAGTCGGTGTGCTCGTAGTCTTCCGCCTCGGCGTGCAGCGCGGCGATCGCGGCCTGCACCTGGTAAGGGCCTGCCCGGTGCATGCCGATCGCGCGGTCGAGCAGGAGGGTCGCCTCGGCGACCAGGTCTCGGTTCCAGCGCGTCCGGTCCTGGTCCTTGAGGCGGATGAGGCGGCCCCAGCCGTCGAACCGCGCCCTGGCCCGGGCCTCGTGCAGCAGCATGAGGGCGAGCAGGCCGAGGACCTCGGGCTCGCGGGGCATGAGCCCATGCAGCGTCCTGGTGAGAGCGATGGCCTGTGCCGACAGGTCCCTGCGGGCCGGCTCGCGGCCGGAGCTTGCCAGATAGCCCTCGTTGAAGACGAGGTAGACCACCGAAAGCACGCCCGTCAGCCGGGCACCGAGCTCGTCGGGGTCGGGGACCCGCACCGGAGCCGTCTGGACCTGCAAGGTCTTGCGCGCCCGGAGCAGCCGCTGTGACATTGTCGCCTCGGTCACCAGGAACGCGGAGGCGATCTGCTCGGTACTCAGCCCGCACACCGCGCGCAGGGTGAGCGCGACCTGGGCTTCCTGTGCGAGGGCGGGGTGGCAGCAGGCGAACACCAGGCTCAGCAGTTCATCGTCGGCCCGCTGGTCCGCTCCCCCGCCCTCTGACGCGCAGGCCATCGCCGGAATGCCGCGTCCGGTCTCGTCTGCCCCGGCCTCGGGTTGCGCCCAGGCTTCGGTGGTGGCGAGGAGGGCCAGCTTTTCGCCCCCAGCCTTGTCGCGCCGGAGCCGGTCGATCGCCTTGCGGCGGGCGGTGGTCGCCAGCCATCCGGCCGGGTTGGGCGGCACGCCGTCGCGCGCCCAGTGCTCTACGGCCTCGAGGAACGCTTCCTGCACGGCGTCTTCGGCCAGCCCCACGTCTCCGGTCCGCGCGGCGAGCGCGGCCCTGATCCGGGTCGCCTCCGCCCGGTAGGCACGCTCAAGCGGTTCGCGTTCCGGCCCCACGGCCCCAGTCTCGCACGGGCGGAGCCACTTGCTGCCGCTGCCGGCTTATCAGCGGAGCGCGCGAAATCTAGCATTGCCGATATGAATGAAATTCGGCTTGCGGGACGGATGGGACGGCTGGGAACTGAGTCAGCGTTTGAGGTGCTCGCGCGGGCCAAGGCGCTTGAGGCGGCCGGGAAGCAGGTCATTCACCTGGAGATCGGAGAGCCGGACTTTCCGACAGCGGACCATATATCGCAGGCCGCGATCGACGCGCTCAATGCGGGGCACACGCATTACGTGCCGGCGCCGGGCATTCCCGCGTTGCGCGAGGCAGTCGCCGCTTTCCTCGAGCGGACCGGGCGGCTGACACCCTCACCGGACCGGGTGATCGTGACGCCGGGAGCCAAGCCGATCATGTTCTTCACGATCCTGGCGCTCGCTGAGCCGGGCGACGAGGTGCTCTACCCCGATCCGGGGTTCCCGATGTACGAGTCCATTGCCTCGTTCGCCGGGGCCACCCCGGTGCCGGTGCCGCTGCGGGAGGCCAACGGGTTCCGTATCGATGTCGAGGAGCTGGCCGGGCTGATCACGCCCCGGTCGAAGCTGCTGATCATCAACTCACCGCACAACCCCTGCGGGTCCGCGCTAACCGGCGAGGACTGCGCGGCGATCGCGGAACTTGCCGTCAGACATGACCTCGTGGTGCTCTCCGACGAGGTCTACTGGGCACTGCGGTACGGCAGTGAACACGCCAGCGTGCTCAACGTCGACGGGATGGCGGACCGCACGGTCCTGCTGGACGGCTGGTCCAAGACTTACGCGATGACCGGGTGGCGGCTCGGCTTCGGGGTGTTCCCGCCGGCGCTCGTCGAGCCGGTGACGCGGCTCGCGATCAACTCGGTCTCCTGCACCTCGGCGTTCAGCCAGTACGCGGCGATCGCCGCCCTGGACGGACCGCAGGACGGGGTGGCGGCGATGGTGGCGGAGTTCCGGCGGCGGCGCGACGTCATCGTCGGCGGCCTCAACGCGATCGACGGCATCAGCTGCGTTCAGCCGCAGGGCGCGTTCTACGCGTTCCCGAACATCACCGGAACCGGCCGCACCGCCGCCGAACTGGCCGACGGGCTGCTGCGCGAGGCCGGGGTCGCAGCACTGGCCGGGACCGCTTTCGGCCGGCACGGCGCGGGATTCCTGCGGCTGTCTTACGCCAACTCGATCGCGAACATCGAGACCGCACTCGAGGCCGTGAAGTTCCTGCTGTCCTGAGCCCTATTTGTCCGCTATGCCCCATGCGCCCGTTTCCGCGGCAAGCTCTTCTGTTCCGTGACATCGAGCGTGTATTGAGACTCATGAAAATAGAGTGCAATCGAATGCAATACTCTCATGGCCGGTTTTTGCGTTAAATCGCGATTTCCCGGTATCGGAATGTCTGCGCGTTTTACACTCTCGGCTAGCTGGGTGCGTGCGTTTGGGGGGCAGGCGCAGCCGCTGGCTCATGTCGACTTTGACTGCGGCTGAAGACATGAACGGCGAGGGCAGAGCGATGAAAGGCCCCGAGAAGCGGGCAAGCGGGCGGCGAGACCGCCGGGCGAACAAGCTGGCCGAGCCCGTCAGGCCTGGTCAGGGACAGGTCCCGGTTCGCCGGGCACGGTCATCCGGTGCTGGCAGCGCTAGCGGCGGCAACGGGAGCGCCGGCGACGGCAGGCCCAGGGATACCGGCGAGGGCGCGGGGATCGCCTGGGTCACGGTGGCGAAGCCGACTCGCCGTCGGCCGTGGCGGATGTCGCTCTCCAACTGGCCGGTGTCCACCCGGCTCGGCGCGCTCTTCGTGGCGGCGAGCGTGATGGGCCTGCTCTTCGGCGGACTGCGGGTCTACGACGCGGTCAATGCGGCCTCCGGGTTCGCCAGGACGGAGCAGCTCGCCGAGCTCGGCAGCAAGGCCACCGCGTTCGCGCAAGCCCTGGAGAACGAGCGGGACATCACCGCCGGCTACGAGGGCTACCAGGCTCTGCAGGCACAGGCAAAAACTGACCTAGCGCTTCCGGCCACGCTGAAAAGCAGCACGAAGACAGAGGTACAGCAGGCGGAGTTGACGCTGGCCGGCGCAGCGCTGCCCAGGACGCTGGAGGAGCAGCAGGCCGCGTTCAAGGTCACCGATCCGCTAGCCCGGCAGGTGGCCAGCCTCGCCGCGGGCATCGGCTCGGCGTTTCCCGTCGACATCCAGCAGAAGGCACAGAACGTCGCCCAGGACGCAGCGGATCTCGGCTTCTTGCGCGACGGGGTGGCAGGCCAGTTCGGCTCGCCGAGTGTGATCATCCAGGACTATGAGGGCACCCTGGACGACCTGTTCCTCCTCGACGACGAGATCGCGAGCCAGACCGGCGATCAGCAGCTGTCGGACGAGGTACGCGCGCTCGGCGACCTGTCCCGGGCCAAGGACAATGCCTCCCAGGAGCGCGCGATCGTGTTCGGGGCGCTGGCTGAGAGCGCCTTCCCCCCCGAGAGCGCCCTTTCCCCTACCCTCAGGCTGGATACGAAACTCCAGATACCGTCAATCCTCCCGCCGACGGCGCTGGAGAACTACGGCGGCCAGGGATCGGTCGTCGCGGCCGCGGACGCCCAGTTCATCGACACGCTTGACTTCGAGTCGGCTGCGACGCCAGCCCAGGCGCAGACCCTCCTCACCACCGCGGTCACCATCCCGATCGAGGATTCACAAGGCGTCGTCGCCGTATTGACGGCCCCGAGCCTGGTCTCGGAGGCGATCGACCCCGGTGCCACGGCAGGAGGGACCCTGCCAGGGGCCCTTAGCACGCTTGGCAAAGCGGCCCTTGTCTCGCCCAGCCCGACCTCGTTCACCATGACCTCGCCCGCAGCGCCGGCCCTCTGGTTCATCGACATGTCGCAGCAGATGTTCCAGATGCGAAGCGTCGAGGGCCAGGTGGCCAACGCGATCGTGGCGCGCAGCCAGTTGCTCCGTGACCAGGCGATCAAGAACGCACAGCTCACCGCCGGGGTGACGGCGGGCGCGGTGCTCCTGGTGCTGCTGGTGACCTTCCTGGTCGCCCGGTCCATGGTTAACCCGCTGCGCAGGCTGCAGTCGGACGCCCTCGAGATCGCCGCCGTCCGGCTGCCCGCTCGCGTGGCGGCCGCGGCCAGCGGCGCGGATCCCGCCGCGGAAGACGGAGCGGCGATGCCCACCACCATTGAGCCGATCGGTGTCCAGTCCACCGACGAGATCGGCCGGGTGGCCCGGGCGTTCGATCAAGTGCACGCGGAGGCCGTGCGACTGGCGGGTACCGAGGCTCAGCTGCGCGGCAACCTCAACGCGATGTTCATCAGCCTGTCCCGACGCAGCGTCCCGCTGATCGACCGGCTGGCCCGGACAGTCGACTCGCTGGAACAGAACGAGGACGACCCGGACCGGCTCGCCAGCCTGTTCTCAATGGACCATCTGGTCACCCGGATGCGCCGTAACTCGGAGAACCTGCTGGTGCTGGCGGGCGAGGATCCGGTGCGCAAGTGGACGGAACCGGTGCCGCTCGCGGACGTGACGCGCGCCGCCGCGGCGGAGATCGAGCAGTACGCCCGGGTCGCGCTCGCCGTCCAGCCGGGGATCTTGATCTCCGGGCAGTCGGTCGCCGACATCGTGCACCTGCTCGCCGAGCTCATCGAGAACGCCACGCTCTTCTCGCCGCGGGATACCCAGGTCCGGGTGACCGCGCAGGAACTGAGCACCGGCGGGGTGCTGATCGAGGTACGCGACGACGGCGTGGGCGTCTCCGCCAACAGGCTGGCCGACATGAACTGGCGGCTCGATCACCCGCCCGGTGTCGACGTGTCGGTATCGCGGCACATGGGACTCTTCGCGGTGTCCCGGCTGGCCGCAAGGAACGGGATCCGGGTCAGGCTCAGGGCTGCCGCGCCGCAAGGGCTGTCCGCGCTTATCTGGCTGCCGGGGACGCTCACCAGCCGGGAACCTGGCGTGTCGGGCGGGTTGTCCAGCCTGACACCGGTCGTCATCTCCGCGGAGCCGACCGCGAGCGGTCTGCGGATGCCCATCCGGCGCGGCGCCGGCGGCAGGCACCGGATCGGGGTCGTCGCCGCCGGCGACGCCCAGCCCGCCCTGGCCGGCGCCGCCGCCAGGCAGGGAACCGGCCCGCGGTCCGTGTGGTTCGCGTCCAAGAACCCGTCCGGCAGGGGTCTCCCCGGCCAGAACGGGTCCGCGGCCCAGAACGGGTCCGCGTCGCATGGCGGGTTTGCTGACCAGAACGGATTCGCAGCCCAGAACGGCTCCGCGGCCCACAACGAGTACGCCGGCCATAACGGGTTCGCTCCCGCCCAGAACGGGTTCGCTCCCGCCCAGAACGGGTTCGCCCCCGCTCAGTACGAGACGGCCTACGAGACCGCGCAGTCCGAACCGGTCGCGGGATGGCAGGCGGACGCACCCGTGCTGCCCAACTGGCGGTTCACGCCGGGGGCCGGCATGCCGGCATCACACAGCGAGACAGCGGCCGGGCTGCCCCAGCGTGTCCCGCGGGCCAGCGCTTTTCCGGGCGTGGCGGGCGCCTTCGGGACTCCGCCCGGCGGATTCGCTGTCCCGCCGGGTGAGTTCGGCCCTGAGCCCGGCGGGTACGCCGGACCGAACGACGCCACGGGCGGCTACCCCAGCTTGTCGGAGCAGCGGGCCTGGGCGTCGGCGTGGGGCGCGGGAGAGAGCGACTCGCCGGTCTTCGGTGCGCGGACCGGGCCGGATCACGTGCAGGAACCCCAGCGGCGCTCGCCGGAGGCGGCGCGCAGCCGGATGACCGGGTTCCAGCTTGGCAGCCGCGACGCGGCGCAGGCAGGGCGGACGTCTAGCTGGACATCATCCGCAGGAGAGGAGCCGAGCCGATGACCGGCCCGTACCGCCAGGACCTGAACTGGCTAGTCACCGACTTCACCACGCGCGTCCAGGATGTATCGCACGCGATCGTGGTCTCGGCCGACGGGGTCCCACTCGCCCTGTCGGCTGGCATCCCGCCGCAGGCGGTTGAGCAGTTCTCGGCCATCACCTCGGGACTGACCAGCCTTATCAGGGGCGCGGCGCAGATCATGGAGGCGGGAATCCCCACCCAGGCGCTGGTGGAAATGGACCGCGGGCTGATGTTCGTGAAGGCGATCAGCGACGGCTCGAGCCTCGCGGTACTGACCGCACCGGAATGCGACACCCGCCAGGTCTCCTATGAGATGACGCTGCTCGTTGAGGCCGTCGGCGAGCTGCTCACCCCAGCCGCCAGGGCCGAGGTCTAGGCATTCAGCTAGTACTCGGGGACGGTTGAGGCTTCCTGGAGGCAGTAGCCACATCATGCCAGTGACGATTGTCACGGTAGTGACGTGAATGGCTGATGGTTTCGGATTACATCGGCGTCAGCACTGGAAGTCCTCCCGGTAAGCTGAGCCATCCGGCGCAAGTTGCCGACACAGCGTCCAGGCCGGGTTAAAATCCAGCCTGACGCAGGCGTCGTACAGGCGAACAACCGCTCCTTTGTGTGCACACCCGGTTACCCGACGGTGAACTCTGGAGAGGTATGTCGCGCGGCGTTTGGGTTCGTTGTCAATGCGATGGGAGTTGGAATGCGTGTCCTAGTTCTCGGCGGTGATGGTTTCTGCGGCTGGCCAACATCGTTGTACCTGTCAGACCGCGGACACGACGTCACCATCCTTGACAACCTGTCCCGCCGGAAGATCGACGTCGACCTCGAGGTTGACTCGCTCACCCCGATCGTGCCGGTCGGCGAGCGGCTCCGCGCCTGGCGCGAGGTCTCCGGCCGCGAGATCGGGTTCGTCAGCGTCGACCTGGCCACCGAGTACGACCGGCTGGCAGCCACCCTGCGCGAGCTGCGCCCGGACGCGATCGTGCACTTCGCCGAGCAGCGCGCCGCGCCGTACTCCATGCGCACCGAGAAGACCAAGCGGTACACCGTCGACAACAACGTGCGCGCCACGCACAACCTGCTCACCGCGATCGTGGACACCGGGGTCGACGCGGCGATCGCGCACCTCGGCACCATGGGCGTGTACGGGTACGGCTGGTCAGGTACCGCGCCGATCCCCGAGGGGTACCTGACCGTCAAGGTACCGACCCCGGACGGCGACCTGGAGCGGGAAATCCTGCACCCGGCCAACCCCGGGTCGGTCTACCACATGACCAAGACGCTCGACCAGCTCATGTTCGCGTTCTACGCGAAGAACGACGGGCTGCGCATCACTGACCTGCACCAGGGCATCGTCTGGGGCACGCAGACCGAGCAGACGATCCGGGACGAGCGGCTGATCAACCGGTTCGACTACGACGGCGACTACGGCACCGTGCTGAACCGGTTCCTCATGCAGGCCGCCATCGGCCACCCGCTGACGGTGCACGGCACCGGCGGGCAGACCCGCGCGTTCATCCACATCAAGGACACCGTGCGCTGTATTGAGATCGCGATCTCCAACCCGCCCACGGCCGGCTCCAAGCCGATGGTGCTCAACCAGATCACCGAGACCCACCGGGTGCTCGACCTGGCCAAGCTGATCTCCGACATCACCGGCGCGGAAATCGCCCATCTGCCGAACCCGCGGGTCGAAGCCGAGGAGAACGAGCTCGTTGTGCGCAACGACCAGTTCCTCGCCCTGGGTCTTGAGCCGACCACGCTGTCGGAAGGCCTGCTCAGCGAGGTCAAGGACATCGCCGGCAAGTACGCGCACCGCGCGGACCTGCGCAAGATCATCGCCCGGTCGGTGTGGAAGCGCGGCATGGAGACCTCAGCTGACCTGCTGACGTCGCTGCCCGGCAACGAGGCCTGACCTCCTGGCGTGCATGATGGCTGGGGGCGGATTCGCCCCCAGCCATTACCTTTGGGCAATCATGACAACGATGGACATCTTCCGCGCAATTGCGTAGTACGCTAGTGCGCGACCCCGAAATCGTCCGAGGATCTCATGCCCGTACGTGCTGTCTCCGCGGCGACGCAGCAGCTACCGGCGGAACCGAACGAGTTCATCGGCCGGGCGGCTGAACTGCACTTTCTGTCTACGCTCATCGGCGGGACTCAGCTCATCACGCTGGTGGGCCCGGCGGGCGTGGGCAAGACCCGGCTGGCGTTGCGCGCCGCCGCGCAGGCCGAGCCGTCATTTGCGGACGGTGCGTGCCTGGTAGAACTGTCGGCGCTTCGCGATCCGCTGCTGCTCGCGAATACGGTCGCCGACCGCCTCGGACTCGCCGAGCAGTCAGCGGCCTCGCGACGCGACGCCGTCATCGGCCACTTGCGCGACCGGCACCTGCTGCTCATCCTCGACGCCTGCGAGCACCTCATCGACGGAGTGGCCGAACTCGCCGAGGCCGTGCTCGCGGTAGCGCCCGGGGTAACCCTTGTCGCCACCAGCCGCGAGCCGCTCGACGTGGCCGGCGAGCACTGCCTGTTCGTCGCCCCGCTCCCGGTGCGCGCCTCCGGCGGCCGGATCACCCCAGACTCGGTCGAGCTATTCGTCCGGCGGGCGGGTCGCACCATCGGCGGGTTCGCCGTCACCGAAGAAAACGGCGCGGACGTGCTGCGGGTCTGCCAGCTGCTCGAGGGCATCCCGCTCGCCATCGAGCTCGCCGCCATGCAGCTCGCCAGCCTGCCGGTCGGCGAACTCGCCGACCGGCTCGAGCGCCGGCTGCCCTTGCTCCGCGACAGCCGCGGCGGCAGCACCGGGCACCCGACGTTGCGCGAAGCGGTCGGCTGGTCCTACGAGCTGTGCACGTCAACCGAACAGGCCCTGTGGGCACGGTTGTCGGTGTTCCAGGACGGATTCGACCTGGACGCCGCCGCGGAGGTGTGCGCCAGCGCTACGCTGCCCAGCCACCAGGTCCGCGAGACGATGATCCAGCTGGCCGGCAAGTCGGTGGTCCGCCCGAGCCATACGCGGTACCTGATGCTGGACACCATCCGCGAGTTCGGCGCCGAGCGTCTCGCCGCTTCGGGGAGCGAGACCGCCGTCCGCGACCGGCACGTCGCCCGGCACCTGGCCAAGGCGCGGCACTTCCGTGAGCATTTCCTCGACGACGAGCAGCTGACGCTCATCGGCGAGCTGCGCAGTGAGCA
>Ga0123356_10002980_pt1 | contig 17883 bp, 13 predicted proteins | sample TergutEmb28metaG_2_FD_92546 | JGI IMG/M metagenome (GOLD analysis project Ga0123356, IMG submission 92546) | Embiratermes neotenicus P3 segment gut microbial communities from Petit-Saut dam, French Guiana - Emb289 P3 | ecosystem: Host-associated > Arthropoda: Insects > Digestive system > Gut ...
CGATCACCCGCGGCGAGCTCACGGACTTCTTCGGCAGGGAGGTGAGCCGCGACCTGATCGCGCACTTACGCGCGCGCGGGTTCATCGGCGCCGGCCCCCGCGCGCCCCGGCAAGGAACGCCCTACACCTACGTCACCACCAGGGGCTTCCTGTCGCACTTCGGCCTCGACAGCTTACGCGATCTCCCCGACTTCGAGGCGCTCGAGGACGCAGGCCTGCTCTCGAAAGACAAGCTGCTCGCCGACGACACCGGGGAGGCCGTCGCGCGCGACGAATAGATGAGCACTGTCAGGACCGCAAACGATTGATTGCGATCTCGCCGGTCGTCGGATGGGCAAGCGCTTGCCGTGCCGATCCAATAACTGAAATAGCCTTCGACCGTGAGGCTGCGATGAAACTTCCCGCTGGCATCTTCCGCGTGGTTGCGGGTGTATCGTGACAATGCGCAACGGATTCATTATCTATGGCGAGACAATTAATTGTTTCAAATCTCTGAATGAAGGTTGCTCTCATGTGGAAGTTCGGCCTGTGGGCCCTTGCGTTTTCGGCACTGCCGATGTGTTCGCTATCGGATGCCAAGACTATCCGCGCGGTCATGCATTCCGATTTGCGCATTATCGATCCAGGCTTCACCACGGCGTACATTACGCGTGATCACGGCTACATGGTTTATGATACGCTGCTGGCTACGGATGCCAGTTTCAAGGTCCAGCCGCAGATGGCGGATTGGAAGTTGTCCGACGATAAGCTAACCTACACATTTACGCTGCGCGACGGGTTGAAATGGCATGACGGCACGCCAGTCACGGCCGATGACTGCGTGGCGTCGTTAAAGCGCTGGGGCAAAAACGACAGCATGGGCCAAAAGCTGTTGGATGTTACTGCTAGTCTTGAGGCCACCGACAGCAAGACCATCACGCTGAAACTGAAAGAACCTTATGGCTTGGTGTTGGAGTCGATTGCAAAGCCGTCATCCTACGTGCCGTTCATGATGCCTAAGCGGTTGGCAGAGACGCCACCCGACCAGCAAATTCAGGAACAGATCGGCTCGGGTCCCTTCAAATTCGTGCAGGCAGAATTTCAACCCGGCGTGAAGGCAGTCTATGAAAAGAATGGAGACTACGTGCCGCGCCCGGAAGCGCCAAGCTGGACGTCCGGCGGCAAGGTAGTGAAGGTCGAACGCGTCGAATGGATCACGATGCCGGATGCGCAAACGGCCGTGGATGCATTGCAGTCTGGCGAAATCGATTTTATGGAAGTTCCACCTTTCGACCTTTTGCCGGGACTCTCCGCCAACAACGACGTGAAGGTCGAAACATTGAACAAGTTGGGCTTGCAGACGATTGGGCGGATGAACTTCCTTTATCCGCCATTCAACAACAACAAGATACGTCGCGCCGCCTTTCTCGCCATGAACCAGAAGGACATCCTAGATGCGCTGATCGGCAACGACAAATACTACAGCATATGTGGCGCGATCTTTGTCTGCGGTACACCACTAGCCACCGAAGAGGGCTCGGAATCGCTAGTGAGAGGCACGGGGATGTCAGAAGCGAAACGACTGCTCGCTGATTCCAGCTACGATGGCACACCTCTTGTTCTGCTGGCTCCCGGTGATGTGGTGACATTGAAGGCGCAGCCGATCGTGGCGGCACAGCTGTTACGGCAGGCCGGCTTCAAGGTGGCCGTGCAGACCACAGACTGGCAGACCGTGGTTAGCCGTCGCGCTAGCCAAAAGCTGCCGCAGGAGGGCGGTTGGAACTTATTCTTCACCAACGTGACCGCCGCGGACCTTATGAATCCGATAGCTAATTTGCAAATTAGCGGCAGGGGTAAGAATGGTGGTTGGTTCGGCTGGCCCGATGACCCAAAGATAGAAGTTTTGCGCGATGAGTTCGCACGCTCTTCCTCCCTGGAGGAGCGGAGGAGGATCGCCGCGGACATCCAGAAGGAAGTCTACGATCAGGTGATCTATATCCCCCTGGGACAATATCGAACCGCAAGCGCTTGGCGGAAATCGCTCTCCGGCGTGCTCGATGGCCCAGCCACGCCGATATTCTGGAATATTGACAAGTCGGAGTGAAGATGATGCGAGAAACCGCCGGGTACGAAGGCCAAGTAGGATTAGGCGGAATAGCGCCAAACTACCGGCGACGGCAATGCGCTCGAGGGATGGAATGTCCTTTTTCTTGCCAACCCCCCGTTGATGACCGAGATCCCGCGTGCTTCGCGCGGATCGGCTCATCGACAGCAAGAAAGACCTCGTATCCGAAATTGCCGCAGCCGCACCATCAATACTTCTGCTCAACACTTGAGCTTGCCAGAATCGAAAGATGACGTTTCAATGAAGCGACGCGCAAAATTGTGCGGACGTACGGCCGGACTCTAACGGGATTGCTGCTCGCGGGATGGACCATGGATGACCTGCCCGCGTTGCTATGACACCCGTTGGGTCTGCGAGGCCCATCCCGGGCGGCCTTGGGAAGGAGGTCCGCGCGCATGCGGTTGTGGTGCGCCCGGCGAGCCCTGCCCGGTTTGCAGTCGCCCAGATGCTGATGCCGTTCCGGAAATGCCGGAGGGCTTTGTGGTCGGCACCAAGAAAGAGGACCGGGAATAGGGCAATCGCATCCAGGACCGCCACTATAAGCCGTGTGTCAGACCGACACTCTAATCTGCCGACACGAGGCTCGTCTTTTGGGCGACTGGCTGATCACACACTTCACCTTCTTTGTTGTCTCATTCCAGAACTGAGCGGTGCTCGCCTCGCCACAATTTTTATTTGGATTGCTTGGGCGGGGTGGTGGAAACGCATATAGGCATGGCATCTTATGGTATCTAGATGGCAACGGAGCCAGACTACTACATTGTCACCTTCGACACAGTCAGAGGGCCGCGCCCTTGGAGCTGGGAACTAAGGCGTCACAGCAGTCCCATGGGAGTGAGGATGGGCGCAAGCGGATACCAGTCTCAGACAGCAGCCGAGTTCGCTGGACAGCGGGCTTTAGATGACTTCCTGAAGGCGCTCGCCAGAGAAGAAAGACAGCAGCGATAGAGGTAGAGTTGGCGATCCGTTGTAATTATGACCCACTTATCCAATCGGCGTCGAGCACGCTCTTTGCCATGTTGGTCTGAACTAGTTTCGACGGGCTCACATTGCCAACGGCAATGAACCCGTAGCGCCTGACAAGCTTTGTTGTTTCCTTATGCAGAAAATCTTTCCGACGGCACCGACAGTCTTGACTTGTGTTCGTTCTGGGGAACGCCAAGCTCCACTTGGAGATACACACAAGGCTCCCTTCGCGTGTCAGGGTTGGGAGAGAGTATTGTACGACAGCCCCACGTTTTGAGGGGGGCTAAAGGAATGGGGCGACTAAGCGGTCCTTAGGCCCGTGAGGGACAGGGCTATACTGTGCCCTGCCCAGACCGCAACGAGGCAGAGGACAACCGAGAGGCCGATATTCGCGCCGGCCTGAAGCCATCCACCACCGTTCATTAAGTTAAGCGTTTGCAAGCTGAATGAAGAGAAGGTCGTGTAGCCACCACAAATCCCGATCATCACGAATTGGCGCGCCGCCGTTCCGACGAAGATCCGGCCATCCGGACCCGTGAGCGTGCCGAAAAATCCGATTACGAAGGATCCAACGACATTGATGATCAGGGTACCCCAAGGGAACGTCTCGCCGATCAGGCGAGCCACTATCTCTGAACACCAATAGCGGCCGATTCCTCCAAGAGCGCTGCCGATCCCAACCGCCGTGTAAGCACCGATCGAATCGGCGAGACTGAACGCAAGTGCCGCCGCGGCGGAAAACGCAGCAGCACCGAACGCGTGTTTGCCAACCTTGGCATGGCGGATCGAGGGAAGCTGCTCAGTTGACATTGGAAGCCGAGCCGCAGCTGCGTGAAACGTGTATTTTGCGAATTCGGATCTAAGGTCGCCAAGACATCCACGCAGTTCAATACGTGGTTTCGCGTAGCTCCATTGCGTACACGACATTCAGAAGAGCTCACACGATGAGCAGGCCCGTGCATGGGTGAGCGGGCTGCCGACGGCTTCCTTCTGAAGGTCAGGAGCATCTACGACTAGAAGCTAAGGGCCGAGCAAGCGGACTAATTTAGTGGCTGATCATCCAGGGCCGCGCGGTGGGAAAACCCTTGGCGCCGCTCTTCGTCGCGGTCATCAGCCGCGCCGGCTTTTTTCCGGAGCAACAGCCACAGCGGGGTCCGTGCGAGGCCTTGTACTGATCGAGCGTCTTTGGCGTGTGCGCACTGCGTTCGTTGATGGCGAACGCCTTGCGCTTGTCCGATGGCATGCAGAAGAAATTCGGCGCAGTCAGGATCACGCGCGGCGAGGACGCCTCGCAGCCCGGACAGCTTTGCGGATCGTCGCATTCGGACATCGGCCGCATGTCCTTGAACGGCCCGCAATCGTCACAGAGATATTCGTAGACTGGCATCTTCTTCCTCCGGGTCAATTCGGGCAGCTCCAGGTGGCGGATGCGGGGCGGCAGAAGTCCCGCACCCCGTCGCGAAAGGGAGAGGTTATTTGTCCGGCGAGATCGGCATCTGGATGTCGCCGTTTACGTGCTTGATCGGGCCGGCCGACGACGGCATGACGTCGAAGTCGAAGATCTCCGTCGGCAGCCACAGCGTAGCGCAGGCGTTGGGGACGTCGACGACGCCGGAGATATGGCCCTGGCATGGCGCGGTGCCGAGGATCGAATAGGCCTGCGCACCGGAATAGCCGAACTTCTTAAGATATTCGATCGCGTTGAGGCAGGCCATCCGATAGGCGATGTGGACGTCGAGATAATGCTGCTTGCCGGCTTCGTCGACCGAGATGCCTTCGAAGATCAGATAGTCCTTGTAGCTGGGGGTGATCGGCGACGGCTTGAAGATCGGGTTGGTGATGCCGTATTTGGCGACACCATCCTTGATGATATCGAGCTTCAGATGCAGCCATCCGGCCATCTCGATCGCGCCGCAGAAGGTGATTTCGCCGTCGCCCTGGCTGAAGTGCAGATCGCCCATCGACAGACCGCCGCCCGGCACATAGACCGGGAAGAAGATCTTCGAGCCGCGCGACAGATCCTTGATGTCGCAATTGCCGCCATGCTCGCGCGGCGGCACGGTGCGGGCGCCTTCGGCCCCTACCTTGGCCTTGGCGTCGCCCTTGGCGCGGCCGGCATGCGCGGTCGGGGCAAATGGCGGATTGGCGAGACCCGGGACGCGGGTCGGGTTGGTCGAGATTAGCTCGGCCTCGCGCGCGTTCCATTTCGCGAGCAATTTTGCATCGGGCAGGCAGCCGATTAGGCCGGGATGGATGAGGCCCGCCCAGCTCACGCCGGGAACATGGCGCGAGGAGGTGTAGAGGCCCTTGATGTCCCAGATCGACTTTTGCGCCAGCGGGAAATGGTCGGTCAGGAAGCCGCCGCCGTTCTGCTTGGAGAAGAAGCCGTTGAAACCCCAGAGGCTCTGCTTCAGGGGGCCGACATCGAGGAGGTCGACGACCAGGAGATCACCGGGCTCTGCGCCTTTCACGCCAATAGGGCCTGACAGGAAGTGCACGATCGAGAGATCAATGTCGCGTACGTCGTCGGCCGAATCGTTGTTCTTGATGAAGCCGCCGGTCCAGTCATAGGTCTCGATGATGAAATCATCGCCGGGGTTAACCCACGCCACGATCGGAACGTCGGGATGCCAGCGGTTGTGGATCATGTCATTCTCGTAGGCGGACTTCGTAAGATCGACCTTGATGATTGCCTCTGGCATCAGAAAGTTCCCCTTGTTACAAGCCAAGACTGCAGTTCACACGGACAGAAATTTCGAGATCAGCGCGGCATCGACGCTGTCGCGCGGATCGTCGCGGACGATCTCGCCGTTCTCGATCACGAGCACGCGGTCGGCGATGTCCAGCGCAAAGCTCAGGACCTGCTCGGAGACGACGATCGATAGCCCCCGCTCGTCGCGGATGTGCTTTAGGGTGCGGGCCATCTCCTTGATGATCGAGGGCTGGATGCCTTCGGTGGGTTCATCGAGCAGCAGCACCTTCGGCTTGGTGGCGAGCGTGCGCGCGATCGCCAATTGCTGCTGCTGGCCGCCGGAGAGATTGCCGCCGCGGCGGCCTTTCATCTCGAGCAGCACCGGAAACAGCTGGTAGATATCGCCCGGTACCTCCGAGCCGCCCGCGACGACAAGGCCGGTCTCGATGTTCTCCTTCACCGTCATTGTGGGGAAGATCATGCGGCCCTGCGGGACATAGGCGAGGCCCTTGGCGACGCGCTCATAGCTTTTGAGCGCGGAGAGCTCGGCGCCGTCCATGGCGACCGATCCGCTCTTGGCGGGCAGGATGCCCATCAATGATTTCATCAGCGTGGTCTTGCCCATGCCGTTGCGACCCATGATCGCCACGATCTCGTTGGGCGCGACCGAGACCGAGATGCCGTGCAGCACCTCGCTCTGGCCGTAGGCAACGCGAAGATCGGAAATAGCCAGCATCATCGCGCTCCTAGTGCCCGAGATAGACTTCGATGACTTTCGGGTCGTTCTTGACCCGCTCCATGGTGCCCTCGGAGAGGATCTGGCCCTGGTGCATCACCGTGACCTTGTGGGCGATGTCCTCGACGAATTTCATGTCATGCTCGATCACCAGCACCGAGCGGTTCTTGATGATGCGGTTGAGCAACTCGGCGGTCTTGGCGCGCTCCGACACGCTCATGCCGGCGACCGGCTCGTCCAGCATCAACAGGTCCGGGTCCTGGATCAGCAGCATGCCGATCTCGAGCCATTGCTTTTGGCCGTGGCTGAGCAAGCCAGCATAGGTGTTGAGCCGATCCTTCAGGAAGATCATCTCAGCGACTTCCTCAACCCGCTCCTTGACGGTGGTATCACGCCGGAAGGTGAGGGAGCCGAACACCGTGCGCCCCCGCGGAAACGAGATTTCGAGATTCTCGAACACCGTGAGGTCGTCGAAGATCGAGGGCGTCTGGAATTTCCGTCCCACGCCGGCCTGCACGATTTCGTTTTCTCTGAGCTTGGTGAGCTCCTTGCCGCGGAACTGAATTGATCCTGATGTCGCTTTGGTCTTGCCGCAGATCAGGTCGAGCACCGTGGTCTTGCCGGCGCCGTTCGGGCCGATGATGACGCGGATCTCGTTCTCCTCGACATAGAAGGAGAGATCGTTGACCGCCTTGAAGCCGTCAAAAGAGACGGTGAGGCCAGACACAGCGAGGAGGAAATCCGGGGGCTGATGGCCAATGAGCATAACGTCCTCCTCACTCCGCCGGGGAGCCGTCGGCGACTGACGCGCCGCTCCATGCGGATTTGCGCTGCGCCCATAGCCGGTCGATGCGCGGCTGCACATGGTCCGACCAAATGCCGGCAAGCCCATCGGGGAAGGCGAGCACGACGGCGATGAACAGTGCGCCGAGGCCGAACAGCCAGAGCTGAGGGAAGGTTTCCGACAGGCCCGTCTTGGCGAAATTGACCACCAGGGACCCATACACCGCGCCAAAAATCGAGGTGCGGCCGCCGACGGCGGTATAGATCACCATCTCGATCGACGGCACGATGCCGACGAAGGACGGCGACATGAAGCCCACTTCGAGCGTGAACATCGCCCCGCCGATCGCGGCAAAGATCGCCGCCGCGCAAAAGGCGAATATCTTGAAGTTGGCGACGCTATAGCCTGAGAACCGCACGCGGTCCTCTTGCTCGTGCATCGCCACCAGGATGCGGCCGAGCTTTGTCAGGCGGATGAACTGCGCCGCCAGGATGCAGCCGAACAGCAGGCCCACTTCGATGAAATAGAGGATGTACTTGGCGTGGTCGGTTCGGATGTCCCAACCATAGAGCGTGCGCAGGTCGGTGATGCCGTTAATGCCGCCGCTATAGCCCTGCTGGCCGACGATCAAGATGGTGCAGATCGCGGCGATCGCCTGCGTAATGATCGCGAAATAGACGCCGCTGACCCGGCGTTTGAACATGGCGGCGCCGATGACGAAGGCGAAGAGACCGGGCACCAGGATGATCGCGGCGAGCGTGAACGTAAAGCTGTGGAACGGTTTCCAGAAGAATGGCAGCGCGGTAAGCTGATTCCAGTCCATGAAGTCTGGAATGCCGGGCGTCGACTGGATCTTGGTGTTCGCGACGCTAGAAGCCTCGAGCTTCAGGAACATCGCCATGCAGTAGCCGCCGAGGCCGAAGAATACGCCCTGGCCGAGGCTCAGGATGCCGCCATAGCCCCAGCACATCACGAGACCGACCGCGACAAAGGCATAGGTCAGGTATTTGGCGACAAGGTTGAGGCGGAAGATGTCAAGAGTCAGCGGCAGGATGGCGACCAGCAGCAGCAGCAGCGAGAGGAAGCCGACAAGCTCGGAGCGGTTGAAAAAGCGCGAGTTGATGATCATGACCGGAGCTCTCTTGACTCTATTTGCGGACCTTGAGGGCAAACAGACCCTGTGGCCGCATCATTAGGATGGCGACGATGGTAAGCAGGGTGATGACCTTGGCCATTGACCCCGACATGAAGAATTCCAGTGTCGACTGCGTTTGCGAGATCGAGAAGGCTGACGCGATGGTGCCGAGCAGCGAGGTCGCACCGCCGAAAACGACGACGAGGAAGGTGTCGACGATGTAAAGCTGGCCTGCGGTCGGCCCGGTCGAGCCGATCATGGTGAAGGCGCTGCCTGCGATCCCGGCGATGCCGCAGCCAAGCCCGAAGGTGAGGCGGTCGACCTTCTCGGTGTTGATGCCGACCGCGCCCGCCATCACGCGGTTCTGCACCACGGCGCGCACCTGCTTTCCCCAGCTCGACCGGAACAGCACATAGGCGACGGCGATCGTGATCAGGATGGTCAAACCCATCACGAACATGCCGTTGATGGGGATCTGGATCGTGTCGCCCACCTGCCAGGAGCCCATCATCCAATCCGGCAATTCGACGCCGACCTCGCGCGCGCCGAACACCGAGCGGTAAGCCTGTTGCAGGATCAGGCTCAAGCCCCAGGTCGCAAGCAGGGTGTCGAGTGGACGCTTGTAGAGATGTCGTATCAGCGCCCATTCAACGAGCATGCCGAGCGAGCCCGAAACGATGAAAGCGAGCATCATCGCGACGAAGAAGTAGCCGGGAAACAGCGATGGGACGAATTGCTGGAAGGCATTTGACGTCATCCAGGTGACGTACGCGCCGAGGATCATGAACTCGCCATGCGCCATGTTGATGACACCCATCTGGCCGAAGATGATGGCCAGCCCCAGCGCCATTAACAGATAGACGGAGAACAGGATCAGGCCGGCAAAACCCTGCATTGCAAGTATGGCGCCGAGATCGCCGAGCGAGTAGTCACCGAGCATCGATCCGTTCTCCGGTTACATGGCATGCCCTCGCCGCAAACGGATCGCGCCGCGGGTGTGACGGGCGCGGGCGAAGGGTCCGCGCCCTGTTGAGAAAGCCCCGTCAGGCGAGGTGCGTCACTGGTAGCCTTTCGGGAACGGATTGGGCTCGACGAGATCGGCGGTCTCGTAGATCAGCTCGTATTGACCGTCCACCTTGGCGCGGCCGACGCGCGTCTTCGACCACAGATGATGGTTCTCGTGGATGCGCACATAGCCTTCGGGCGCGCGCTTGAACTCGACGCCGGGCGAGGCCGCCGCGACCTTGTCGATGTCGAAGCTCTGCGCCTTCTCCACCGTCAGCTTCCAGAGCCACGGACCGAGATAGGCGGCCTGCGTCACGTCGCCGATCACCGTCTTCTCGCCCCACATTTTCTTGAACGCAGGGACGAACACCTTGTTGTTGGGATTGTCGAGCGACTGGAAGTATTTCATGCAGGCATAGGCGCCCGCGATGTTTTCACCGCCGATGCCGTCGATCTCGTCTTCGGTCACGGAGATCGTGAGCAGCGTCTGCTTCGAGAGGTCGATGCCGGCGGCCTTCAGCTGCTTGTAGAAGGCGACGTTCGATCCGCCGACGATTATGGCATAGATGACATCCGGCTTGGTCAGCTTGATCTTGTTAATGACTGAATTGAACTGGGTCGAGCCGAGCGGGAAGTACTCTTCGCCGACCACCTTGGCCTCCTTGAGGTGGCCTTCGATGTGCTTGCGCGCGATCTTGTTGGAGGTGCGCGGCCAGATGTAGTCCGAGCCGAGGAGATAGTATGTCTTGGCGCCCTTGGTCTTGCTGACCCAGTCGAGGCCGGCGATGATCTGCTGGGTTGCTTCCTGGCCGGTGTAGATAACGTTCTTTGATTGCTCGAGACCTTCGTAGAAGGTCGGATAGTAGAGCATGCCATTATATTGCTCGAACACCGGCAGCACCGCCTTGCGCGAGGCCGAGGTCCAGCAGCCCATCACGGCCGCGCATTTGTCGTTGACCAAAAGCTTCTTTGCTTTCTCGGCGAAGGTCGGCCAGTCCGAGGCGCCGTCTTCCTGGATGAATTTGATCTTGCGGCCGAGCACGCCGCCTTCGGCGTTGATCTGCTCGATCGCAAGCTTTTCGGCTTCGACGGATCCGGTTTCGGAAATCGCCATGGTGCCGGTGATCGAATGCAGGATGCCGATCGTCGCCTCGCTGTCGGTGACCGCGAGACCCGTCGTGTTAACCGCGGAAGTCGGCGGAATATCCGCCCATGACGTCCGCGGCAGCATCGATATGGCCGGCAAAGCGACCATTCCCGTCAGCAGCTTGCGACGGAACGGCGATTTCAGGCCTCGTTTGGCTTCGTCTGGCATTGGCACCCCATTCGGTTCGAGGACACGTGTTGGCCAGGCGAGGATTGCCTAAATTTGTGCACTGCATTGATACGCAAGATCGCGTATATTGCACCGCAAAATAGCGACGTAGGGTTTGGTACGGGGCTTGGAAGCCGTGATCGAGGGGCAGCGAGAGGATCGGCTTCGGGTCAGGAGTTTTAAATAGGTGGCAGGGCGGCAGCGGATAGACCGCGTCAGGCGCCAATATAATCAGTGGGTTGCCAACCAGACGCTAGAAGACTACGCGCTGCGCTTCACCGCAAAGAGCGCGCGGCGCTGGTCCGCCGCCCGCGTCGCCAACACCGCGCTCGGGGCGATTTCGTTCCTTGCCCTTGAAGCGATCGGTGGAACCATCACGCTGAATTACGGCGTCACCAACGCCACCGCCGCGATCCTGACGGTCAGCGTCATCATCTTCTGCTGCGGTCTGCCGATTGCCTATCACGCCGCCAAATGCGGAATCGACATCGATCTCCTGACGCGCGGCGCGGGCTTTGGCTATATCGGTTCAACCATCACCTCGCTGATCTACGCCTCCTTCACCTTCATCTTCTTTGCGATCGAAGCTGTCATTCTCGCGTCCGCTCTGGAGATGTGCTTCGGCATCCCGCGCCCGATTGGCTATCTCATCAGCGCGGTCGTCATCATTCCGCTGGTGACGCACGGGATCACGCTGATCAGCCGCTTCCAGTTGTGGACGCAGCCGGCCTGGATCGTGCTGCACATCCTTCCTTTTGCGGCGATTGCTTACGCCAATCCGCTCTCCTTTGCCGAATGGCGCATGTTCGCGGGCGCGCACGGCGCGCCCGACGGCCATCTCGATCTCTTGCTATTCGGCACTGCTGCGTCGGTGGTGTTTTCGCTGGTGGCGCAGATCGGCGAACAGGTCGACTTTCTTAGATTCCTGCCACGCGACCGGCGCACGTCGAAGAAATCCTGGTGGATCGCGCTGATCAGCGCCGGCCCCGGCTGGATCATCCTGGGCGCACTCAAGCTGATGGCGGGGTCGTTCCTCGCCTACTTTGCCTTGAGCCACGGCGTGTCGGCTGAACACGCCGCCGAGCCCGCGAGCATGTATCTCGAGGCGTTTCGCTACGTGCTTTCGCAGCCGCATCTTGCGCTGGCGCTCACAGGCACCTTCGTGATCCTGTCCCAGCTCAAGATCAACGTCACCAACGCCTATGCCGGCTCGATTGCCTGGTCGAACTTCTTCTCACGCCTGACGCACAGCCATCCCGGTCGCGTGGTGTGGCTGGTGTTCAACGTGCTGGTTGCGGTGCTTCTGATGGAGATCGGCGTCTACAAGGCCCTGGAGCAGACACTCGCGCTCTATTCCAACGTCGCGATCGCCTGGGTCGGCGCGCTGGTCGCCGATCTCGTGATCAATCGGCCGCTCGGCTTGCGCCCGCGGCATATGGAGTTCAAGCGCGCGCATCTCTATGATGTCAATCCGGTTGGCGTCTGTGCGATGACGACCGCAACCGTCGTCTCGATCACGGCGTTCTATGGCCTGTTCGGGCCGACGGCGAAGGCGCTGTCGGCATTCGTGGCGCTGATTGTTGCCGTAGTCGTCGCGCCGATCATCGCATGGCTGACCGATGGCAAATATTACATCGCGCGCAAGCCGAAAAAGAGCTGGCAGAATATCGAGGCGATCAAGTGCTGCATCTGCGAGCATCATTTCGAGCCGGAGGATACGACCTCGTGCCCCGCTTATGCCGGCCCGATCTGCTCGCTGTGCTGCTCGCTCGATGCGCGCTGTCACGATCTCTGCAAGCCGCACGCGCGGGTGCAGGCGCAGGTCGCCGAAACCTTGGAGAAGATCCTTCCGCCGCGGATCTACGCGAAGATCAATTCGCAGCTCGGTCACTACCTCGGCGTCTTCGCGGTCTCCGCGGGGCTGGTCGCGCTGACGCTCGGGCTGATCTATTTGCAGACCTCATCGAGCGAGCCCGCCGACAGGCTTCTTGTCTCTGGTGTGCTGTGGAAGGTGTTCTTTGCGCTTACCATCATCATCGGTGTGCTGGCCTGGTTATTCGTGCTGGCGCAACAGAGCCGCCGCGCTGCGGAAGCGGAGACAAGGCGGCAAACCACGCTGCTGATAAAGGAAATCGAGGCGCACAAGCGCACGGACGCGAAGCTGCAGCGGGCGAAGGAGGTCGCAGAAGCTGCAAACCTCGCCAAGAGCCGCTACGTGGTAGGCCTGAGCCACGAGCTGCGTTCGCCGCTTAATGCGATCTCCGGCTACGCCCAGCTTCTGGAGCAGGATCCGAGCCTGCAGGCCAAGCCGCTCGATCAGGTGCGTGTCGTGCGCCGCAGCGCCGATCATCTCTCCGGCCTGATCGACGGCATTCTGGACATTTCCAAAATCGAAGCGGGCAGGCTCTGTCTGTCGCGCGACGAAGTCCGCTTGAGCGAATTTTTGGACCAGCTGGTCGGCATGTTCCGCCTGCAGGCTTCCGCCAAGGGTATCGATTTCGTCTTCAACCGACCGACAGTGCTGCCGCTCGTGGTCTATACCGACGAGAAGAGGCTGCGCCAGATCCTGATCAACCTGTTGTCGAACGCGATCAAGTTCACTCGGCGCGGCAGCGTGCAATTCGTCGTGCATTACCGGACCCCCGTTGCGGAGTTCGAGGTGACGGATTCCGGCCCCGGCATCCAGGAGAGCGATCTCGAGCGCATCTTTGCACCCTTCGAGCGCGGCGCGCTCGGCGTCTCGCAGCCGCAGACCGGCACGGGCTTGGGGCTTACCATCAGCCGATTGCTCGCCGGCGTCATGGGCGGCGACATCAAGGTCACGAGCAGGGTCGACGCCGGCTCGACCTTTCGGATGAAGATTTTGCTGTCGGAGGTCACCAATCCCACGCGTACCGTGCCGGTGACGGCCGCCGTCTCCGGCTATGACGGGCCACGCAAGACGATCCTGATCACCGACGACGATCCCGTGCAACGTGATCTCCTGCGCGAGGTGCTGACGCCACTCGGCTTCATCCTGCTCAGCGCGACGGACGGGCCGTCATGTCTCGCGCTCGCGCAACACTGCCGGCCCGATCTCTTCCTGCTCGACATCTCGATGTTGGGTATGGACGGATGGAAGGTGGCGGAAACCCTGCGATCAGCCGGCCATCACCAGGCGCGCATCCTGATGGTGTCGGCCTCGGCGCTCGAAGCGCATGGACGGCCGCTGGCCCAGCCGTTTCACGACGGCTATCTGATGAAGCCAATCGACATTCCGCGGCTTTTGGAATCGATCCGGCAACTCCTCAAGATCGAATGGACCTATGACACCGACCGGGTCACCACGCCGCACTGGCGGCCTGATCCGGTGTCGCGACCCCCGGTCAAGCATGTCGAGGAGCTGATCGGGCTCGGCCAGATCGGCTACATCAAGGCGATCCGGATCAAGCTGGACGAGATCGCCAGCGAATGCCCTGAACATGCAGACTTCGTATCCCAAATGCGTAGCCTGGTCGATCGCTTCGACCTCGACCGATACATGGCAACCCTGAAGACGCTCCACTCGTATGATCACTGAGCCCAAAAAGCGTGACGTTGCGCTCGTGGTCGATGATTCGCCGGAGACACTACGACTGCTCACCGATGCGCTCGACGGCGCCGGCATGACCGTGATGGTGGCACTCGATGGCGCCGCCGCGATGCGCATCGTCGATCAGATCACGCCCGACATCATTCTTCTCGATGCGGTCATGCCCGGCATGGACGGTTTCGAGACCTGCCGCCGGCTGAAACGCGAAGCGTCGCTCAGCAATGTGCCTGTCATCTTCATGACTGGGCTTACCGAGACCGAGCACATCGTGCGCGGGCTGGACGCGGGCGGTGTCGATTACGTCACCAAGCCGATTGCGATCGAGGAGATTCTCGCGCGCATCCGGGTGCATCTGGCCAACGCGCGCATGACGCAGAGCGCGCGCGCCGCCCTCGACGTCTCCGGTCGATTCCTGCTCGCGGTCAATCGTGAGGGCAAGGTGATGTGGGCGACGCCGCAGGCACAGAAACTTTTGTGGGAGAGCCTTGGCTCGGCAGGGAGTGACGACACCGTGCTGCCGGCCTCTCTCCAGCAATGGCTGGGGCAGGTGCGGGCGAAGGGCGGATCGAAGACGCTGATAGCGCCATCGTTTCCCGATCACCCCGAACTCCGCTTGCACTACATGGGCAATGCCGGCCCCGGCGAGTTCCTGTTGCGCCTCGCCAAGGAGGCCTCGGGTTCGCTGCCGGCCGCCTTCACCACTGAGTTCGGATTGACGACCCGCGAGGGGGAAGTGTTGTCATGGCTCTCCAAGGGCAAGACCAACCGCGACATCGCGGAGATTTTGGGCTTAAGCCCGCGCACGGTGGACAAGCATCTGGAGCAGATATACGACAAGCTCGGCGTGGAGAACCGCACCGCGGCGGCCGCGATCGCAGCGAATGCTGCGAGACGGGAGACGTAGCCACACGCGATCTAGCGGCACGGTTTCGATCGTCGGACAGAGGCCGCTCAGCGCGCTGAAGGCGAGCGTAATCACCCGCGGCCCTCGAGCACACGGTCGATATCAGCATCCGATGGTCTCACATGATGGAAGCGCGAATAGAAGTCGCGCTCAGGGCGCGGATATTCTCATCGAAATGATGGGTCTTGGCCAAGAGCTGCGGCAAATAAGTTCGAAAATTGAAATCGATCTTGATCGCGCCGACGCGCCGCAAGTGATCGAGCGCCCAAATCACGCCGGCTGCACCGACGTGGATGCTGCTGTGACCATCCTTAACGCCATCATCGAGGGGGTGCGCAGGCCAGAACCGATCTTGCCCAAAGTTATCGAGAGCATCAGCGGCGATTTCGGCAATCGCCTCTTTCGCTGCACCCGGATCCCAGGGCAAATCGCGCAATTGGACGTGACGATCGAACGCCCTTGAGACTCCCGGCAGCCGATCTCGGCCGAGAAGCGCACCCTATCGCAAAACCGCAGGACTGAAAGCGAGGGCGACAGGTCTTATGTCGCCTCTTGGCCCATCGCGTCATTTCGCGGCTGCGCGGCAACTGGGTCGCCTTCGGAGCGAAGCTGATGTCGGCGAAGTAGCTTTCACTCAATCAACAGATAACGGGCTGTTGGCCTTTTTGTTGGCCTGAAGATTTTCCACAGCGACAATTATCCATTAAATATCAAATGTTTATACGAAATGTTCGATTCCGCCCCTGGCACCAGGACAGCAAAAATTCCTATATTTCATCTAGATTTTTCAAGTACTTAAGAGACATCCGTGTAAAAGGGGCAAAAGCCGTGGCGACGGAGCGTAGCGGCTGGGCTGCAGATGGATGCCACCCCAAGCGGCGGTGTCAAACCCGAGTTGGTTAGGCAGATGCGCATCGGTGATTGACGATCTCGGCCAAGCCCGGGACATTAGGTTGGCCGGGAACGCCGAGGCGTGAACCGAGATAATCCCAGAAAACGATTCCCAATTTTTTGCAGGTCTTGGCGAGGGCAAGGAATGCATCGCGGCAGTCGCGACCGACATCGCTGCGCGTGCCGCCGCTGACCTTGCGTTTGGTGACCTGAGAGCGAATATCGTTTTCGGATCCGTTGGTGTGGAGGGGGATTTCGGGCCGCTCCAGCACTTTAAGCAACTCGGCCTTGTTGGCGTGCAGTCGTTTAAGCAGACGGTCGAGCGTGACGAAGCCAGTCTGACGCATGAAGATGCGATCGAACCGCGCCGTCAAGGACGCTTTGCGCTTTTTTGACGGTGCGAGACGATAGGCCTTGAGATCGCGGTAGAAGCGCCATATCAGGCCGCGGATGTGGCGCTGGGCTTTGCGGTTCTCATCGGTGAAGGCATCGAGCTTGTGAACCAGCCGCTCGGCATGCACCCAACAAAGTCCGTGTTCACCGAGGTTGAACTGGCCGGCGTCGTCGCTGACGATGACGGTATTGGCTAGCAGGCCATGGGCCTTGATGCTCCCCCACAGCGCACCCTCGGTGGCGATCTCGACCGGATCCGGGTTGACCTTGAGGTCGGTGAGGTCAAGCTTTTTGAGATGCGCGGAAAAGGCGTTCTGATCGCTGAACTGCCGGTCGCGATGATCGGCCAGGCGCGTGATCACATGGCCTGCCAAGTTGCGTTGGCGCATATAGTCGAGGGCCTCGGCATTGATCACGTAATCACCGTAACCGGCTCGCAATAGTTCCAGGAAGTTTGCACGGTTCTTGGAGGCTGTGGTGCCGAACCAGGTGAAATGCGCGTTGCCGATTTGGGTGCAGAAGCCGTTCTTGGCCTGGTGACGAGCTCCGGTGTCATCCACGGTGATCCATGCGGCGCTTGACAGCCCAGCCCGTAACACCGCGTTGGCTTCATCGAGGAAGCGTTCTTGACCCTCGTTCAGCAGGCGGACAACTTGTCGCTTGGAGATGAAGATGCCGAACGCCTGCAGCGTCTCCACAAGTCTCGGCACGGTCACTTGCCCTTGGTGATATTGCGCCAAAATAAAGCGACGCAGTTCTGGTCCAAAGTGCCCCTCAATGCCGTCCGGCAACGCGGCGGTCAGCAGGGTGCCGTCCGGGGTTAACCAGCGCTCGCAGCGAAAATCCACGACATGGGAGCGCAGGATCAAGTCCTGGACGATGAAACTCGTGTAGCCTTTGAAGCGCGAGCCAGGTGGCGCGGCGACTTTGACGGTCTTCTCCTCGTGGATTGTCAGCTTCGTCTTCGTCGGCCCACGTCCGGGGCGCTGCGGACCGACAGCTTTCGGCGGTTCGGTCGCCTTCTCCATCCCGCTCGGTTTGATCGTCGGCCGGCCGGGCCCGCCCTTGAGGCGAGCGATCTCATCGCGCAGCGCTCCAACCGTTCGCTGCAGCTCGGCTATCATCTCAAATTGCTTGATGACCAAGCTTTTCAGCTCGCCATGAGATAGACGGTCAAGATCGCCAGGCGGTACCATTCCCAGAATGAATCCGACTCGTGTCGGTCTGGGAATCGTATAATCGTACCGTTGCCACGAGTTCTGCCCCTCTTACCGAGACTCATATCAAGTACCTGATATTATGTATATTTAGGAGACGGATTGGGATGGAATGGGATCGTCTGAAACCGGCTTTTGGCGGAGAGAGTGGGATTCGAACCCACGGTACA
>Ga0123356_10002981_pt1 | contig 17882 bp, 13 predicted proteins | sample TergutEmb28metaG_2_FD_92546 | JGI IMG/M metagenome (GOLD analysis project Ga0123356, IMG submission 92546) | Embiratermes neotenicus P3 segment gut microbial communities from Petit-Saut dam, French Guiana - Emb289 P3 | ecosystem: Host-associated > Arthropoda: Insects > Digestive system > Gut ...
AGGTGCCGTTGGCGATTCCGTTGGCGACGATCACACGCTCCCACAGGGGCTCGGTGTCGAACCCAGGATGGTCGGGCTCGGACCCGATCGCCGTCGGGTAGATCAGCACCTCGGCGCCCGCCAGCGAGTAGGCGCGGGCCAGCTCCGGGAACCACTGATCCCAGCAGGTCGGCAACCCCAGCTGAGCCTCGCCCCCGGCGAACTCCAGCCGCACCGACGGGAACGGATCCCCCTCGGCCGGCCCCGGCCGGAAGTAGCGATCCTCGTAGTAGCCGGCCGTGACCGGGATGTGGAGCTTGCGGGTCCGAGCCACAAGCCGGCCGTCGGGCCCGACCAGGATCGCCGTGTTGAAGCCGCGGCCATCGCCGTCCCCGCCGCCGCCGTCAGGAGCCCGCTCGAACAGCGACGCGTGCACGTGGACCCGGTACTCGACGGCGCACTCCCGCGCGAACGTCGCGGTCGGGCCGTCCGGCAGCGTCTCCGGCTCGACCCCGAGCGCGGCCGGACCGTCGGGCGTGATCGCGAAGTATCGCGACAGGGTCAGCTCCTGCAGGCACACCACCTGCGCCCCTTCGCGGGCGGCGGCGGCGATGCCGCCGGCGAGCGCCCGCCGATGCTCGTCGGGATCGGGGTGCCAGCGCTCCTGCACGAGCCCGACGCGCAGGAGCGGCCGCTCGGGCGGCCGGGTCCGGGCGGGCGAGGGCGGGGGCGGGCCGGCGCGCAGAACCTCAGGTGCCATCGACCGCTCCCTGCGCGGCGGCCCCCGACGGGGCCACCGCCGGTGCCACCACGGCCGGCACCTGCTGGGTGATGCAGTGAGGCCCGCCGCCGCCGTAGGAGAGCACCGCCCCGGGGACCCCGACGACCTCGCGGCCCGGGAACGCCGCGGCGATCGCCGCCAGCGCCTCGGAGTCGGGCTCGCCCCCGGCCAGCGGGACGATCACCGCGTCGTTGCAGACGTAGAAGTTCATGTAGCCGATGATCGCCCGCTCGCCGGCCACCTCGACGTACGAGAGCCAGGGGAACTCGATCACCGGAATCCCGGCCGCGGCCAACCGCGCGCGGTTCTCCTCGCAAGACGAGTAATTCGGGTTATCCGGTGGAACCGTCTGCAGCAACACCGCACCGGCCGGGGTGAACGCCGCGATCAGATCCACATGGCCGTCGGTGTCGCGGTCCTCGACCAGCCCGTGTCCGAGCCACACGACCCGTGAGGCGCCCAGATACTCGGCCAGCGCCTGCTCGATCTGCTCGCGGGACAGCGCCGGGTTGCGGTTGGGGTTCAGCAGGCACTGCTCGGTCGTCAGGATCGTGCCGCGTCCGTCGGAGTGGACCGAGCCGCCCTCGAGGATCAGCGGCGCCTCGCCCACCTCGTCGCCGAGCGTCGTCGCCACCAGCCGGCCGATGTCCGCGTCGCGGTCCCAGCCGGCGAACTTCTCCCCCCAGGCGTTGAAGCCGAAGTGGACGGCGACGCGCCGGCCCGACTCGTCGGTCACGTAGATCGGGCCCGAGTCGCGCAGCCACGAGTCGTCGATCGGAAGCTCGACGACGTCGACCCGTGCGCCGCACGCGGCTCGCGCCTGCTCGGCGTCCGCCCCCGGGTTGGCGATCATCGTCACCGGTTCGAACTCGGCGATCGCGTTGGCGACCGTGGCGTAGTCGGCGCGGGCCTGCTCGAGCGTCTCGCCCCACAGCTCCAGCCGGCATGGCCAGCCCATCAGCGTGCGCTCATGAGGCTCCCATTCGGCCGGGAATCGCATCGGCGCCGAGCCTTACGAATCCCGTTCTACGCCGGTGCCGGCTCGGCGATTGGCGCGTCGTCGCCGGCGCTCAGCGGACTCAGGTCCGAGCGCGTCGCCCGCCTGATCTCCTCGGCGGTGACGTTCTGCGGGTGGTGGCAGGCCGCGAGGTGGCCGCCCTCGTACTCGGTCAGCTGTGGCTCGACCGTATGGCAGATCTCGGTCGCGAACTGGCAGCGGGTCTGGAAGCGGCAGCCCGGCGGAGGGTCGATCGGACTCGGCACCTCGCCGGTGACCGTGGTGCGCTCGCGGTCGCGGTTCTCCCTCGGATCCGGGATCGGGATCGCGCTGCGCAGCACCGAGGTGTAGGGATGAATCGGCTTGGTGTAGAGCCTTTCGGCGGGCGACAGCTCCATCACCTTGCCGAGGTACATGACGGCGATCCGGTCGGACACGTGGCGCACGACGCTGAGGTCGTGAGCGACGAATACGTAGCTGAGCTTGAGCTCGTCCTGCAGCTCGTCGAGCAGGTTGATCACCTGCGCCTGGATCGAGACGTCGAGCGCCGAAACGGGCTCGTCGAGCAGGATCAGCCGCGGATCGACGGCGAGCGCTCGCGCGATCCCGATGCGCTGGCGCTGGCCGCCGGAGAACTCGTGTGGGAAGCGGCTCAGGTGCTCGGGATGCAGCCCGACATGCTGCAACAGCCTGCGGGTCTCGGACTCGACCTGGTCGCCCGGCACCCCGCGGAGTCGCAGCGGCGTCGCCAGGATCTGGCTGACCCGCTTGCGGGGGTTGAGCGACGCCTGCGGATCCTGGAAGACCATCTGCATCTCCCGGCGAACGGGCTGCAGCTCCCGTCGCGAGCCGTTGGTGATGTCGGTCCCCCGGAACCGGATCTTCCCGTCGGTCGCCGGGATCAGCCGCACCAGCGCCCGGATCAGGGTCGTCTTGCCGCACCCCGACTCGCCGACGACACCGAGCGTCTCGCCGTCCCGCAACGACAGCGAAACGTCGTCGACGGCGTGGACCCGGCCGACCGTCCGGTCGATGATCAGCCCGGCCTTGATCGGGAACAGCACCTTCAGGTGCTCGACCTCGAGCAGCGGCGGCTCGGCGGTGGCCGCCGAGCCGGGGGTGACGCTCTCAGGGGTGACGCTCACGAGATCACCGGGGCCGCGCTGGCGAGGCCGATCTGGTCGTCGACGAGACGCACCTTGCGCTTGCGGTCGGGCTCGAGCCAGCAGCGGTCCTGGTGTCCGGGGGAATCGGGCAGGCGCCCGGTCAGCTCCGGCGTCTTCAGGCACTGGTCGAAGGCGTGCGGGCAACGGGTCCGGAAGTGGCAGCCCTCGGGCGGCGACAGCAGCGACGGCGGCATCCCGGGGATCGCCGGCAGCCGGGTGTCGCGGTCGCGATCGATCCGGGTGATCGAGCCCAGCAGGCCCCAGGTGTAGGGATGCTGCGGGTCGTAGAACAGCTCGTCGAGGGTGCCCTGCTCGACCACGCGGCCCCCGTACATGACGACGACCCGGTCGGCGATGTCGGCGACGACGGCGAGGTCGTGGGTGACGAGGATGACGCCGGCGTTGGTCTCCGCCCGCAGCGTCCGCAGCTCGTCGAGGATCTGCGCCTGGATCGTCACGTCGAGCGCCGTCGTCGGCTCGTCGGCGATCAGCAGCTTCGGCGAGCACGACAGCGCCATCGCGATCATCACCCGCTGCCGCATGCCGCCGGAGAACTCGTGCGGATAGGAGCGCAGCCGCTCGGCGGCGCGCGGGATCCCGACCCGCTCCATCAGCTCGACCGCCTGATCCATCGCCTGGCGTTTGCCAACGCTTCGGTCGTGGGTCCGGATCTGCTCGACGATCTGCCGTCCGACCCGGTAAACCGGGTTCAGCGAGCTCATCGGATCCTGGAAGATCATCGCGATCTCGCCGCCGCGGATCCTGCGCAGCGCGGCATCGGATGCGGTCAGCAGCTCCCTGCCCTCGAGCCGGGCGCTGCCCTCGATCCGGGTGTTGGGACCGCGGGTCAGGCCCATCATCGTCATTCCCGTGACCGACTTGCCGGAGCCCGATTCGCCGACGATCGCGACCACCTCGCCGCGGCCGACCGTGAACGAGACGCCGTCGACCGCGCGCACCACGCCCTCGTCGGTCGCGAACGAGACCTTCAGCTCGTCGACCGCCAGCAGCAGCTCGCCGTCGGCGGTGCCGTTGCTCCCGTCGGCGCTCACGCCAGCTGGATCCGGGGATCGAGGAACGCGTACAACAGGTCGACGATCGCCCCGAGGATCACCACCGCGAACGCGGTCAGCATCACGATCGACATCAGCGTGACGACGTCGAAGTTCCCGATCGCCGTGTAGGCGAGGTAGCCGACGCCGTGCAGCCCGTAGACCGATTCGGTCAGGATCGCGCCGCCGCCGATCACCTGCGCCAGGTCAAGCCCCCACAGCGAGATGATCGGCAGCAGGCTGTTGCGGAGGATGTGCCGGAGCAGCACCTGGCGCTCGGACAGCCCCTTGGCGCGGGCCGTGCGGACGTAGTCCTCGTTGATCGTGTCGAGGATCGTCGAGCGCAGGACCCGCGAGTAGAAGCCGATGAACAGCACCGACAGGGTGAACCACGGCGCGACCAGGTGGTGTAACCACTGCAGGGGGCTCTGGGTGAAGGGCACGTAGCCGCTGATCGGGATGATCGACAGCTTGTAGCCGAGGTAGTAGATCAGCAGGATCCCGAGGAAGAACACCGGCATCGAGACGCCAATCATCGACAGGACCGTCAGCACGCGGTCGGTGTAGCGCCCGGCGCGAATCGCCGCCAGCGTCCCGACCACGATCGACGTGAACAGCCAGATGAAGCCGGCGCCGAGCGCCAGCGACAGCGTCGTCGGCAGACCCGCCCTGATCTCGTCGAGCACGTTGAAGCCCTGGTTGTACGAATACGCGGTGCCGTTGAAGATGTTGGCCATCGTCCTGACGTACTGGACGTAGATCGGCTGGTCGAAGCCGTACCGGTGGCTGATCAGTTGCACCTCCTGGGGGGTGGCGAGACGCCCGGCGATCAGCGATGCCGGGTTGCCGCCGGGAAGCGCGACGACGAACAGCACGAACGTGATCGCCGAGATCACGAACAGCAGCAGGATCGTCGTCAGCAGGCGGCGGGTGGCGAACCGCGCCATCAGCGATTGATCCTGACCTTCGAGCGCGGGTCAAGCGCATCGCGCAGGCCGTCGCCGAAGACGTTGACGGACAGCACCGTCAGCACCAGCATGATCCCCGGTATCAGCACCAGGTGGAAGGCTGCGGGGACCGTTTGGATCCCGTCCGAGATCATCGTTCCCCAGGACGGGTTGGGCGCCTGGACGCCGGCGCCGAGGTAGGTCAGCCCCGCCTCGAGCAGGATCGCGTTGGCGAGGATCAGCGGGACGAAGACGATGATCGTCGAGGCGAGGTTCGGGAGGATCTCGCCGAGCATGATCCGCAGGTGGCTGAGCCCCTGCTGCCGGGCGGCGTCGACGAACTCGCGCTCGCGCAGCACCAGCACCTGCGCCCGCACCGGCCGCGCCACGTAGGGGATGTACACGAAGCCGATCACGACCGCCGTAGTCAGCAGCGTCGTCGACTTGAAGGGCCCGAGGCCGCGGACGTTGAGGACGGTGCCGAGGGTGATCCCCAGCAGCACCGCCGGATATGCCCAGATGACGTCGTTGATGCGGCTGATCAGGCCGTCGGTGAACCCTCGGAAATAGCCGGCGAGCAGGCCGGCGAGCGTTCCGAAGATCATCGTGATCAGCATCGCGACGGCGCCGATCTCGAGCGAGTTGCGGCCGCCGTACAGGAGCCGGACGGCGACGTCGCGGCCGTTGCCGTCGGCGCCGAGGAAGTAGTGGTGGATCTGCCAGGTCGGCCCGATCGGGATCCCCGTCAGGCTGACGATGTTCTCGGTCTTGCCCCCGACGGTGACGGTCCCGGTGATGTTCTCGGTCGCCGGCCCGATGTGCGCAATGTCCTGCGAGTACACCGGCGCCAGCAGACACAGGATGACGAGCAGCAGGAACAGGCCGCCGAACCCGAGCGCGACCCAGTTGCGACGCAGCCGGCGCCAGGCGAGCTTGTATGGCCCGATCCCGGGCGGAAGCGCCTCGCCCTCACCGAACTCGGTCGGGGGGGGAAGCTCTTCCTGTAGCTCGCTCCGGATTGCTGTCATGGGCTCAGCCGCGAAGGGGCCGGGATAGCCTAGCTGGCTATCCCGGCCCGCGATTCACGACTGCTTACTTGACCTGGAACGAGGTGAAGTCCCAGCCGTAGATCGGCTGGTAGACGAGCGCCCCGTTGTTGATGCGGGTCGAGGTGAAGAACGGGAACTTCTGGTACCCGAACACACCTGCGTATGCCTTGCTGGCGACGTACTTGTCGAGCTGCTGCCACTGCGAGGCGACCTTGCTGAGCTCAGTCGAGGGAGTGGCGCCGAGCTTCGCGACCTCCGCATTGATGTGCGGATCGTTGGTCTGGCCGAAGTTCTCGTTGTTGGTCGGCGTGATCGCGTGACCGTCGAGCAGCACTCCGTAGAAGTCGACCGGATTCGGGAAGTCCTGATTCCAGTCGGCAAAGCCGGTCTGCGGGTCGATCGTCTTCGACTCGCCGATCGTCGTGAAGTAGTTCGCGTCGGCGACAGTCTTGATCGTCGCCTTCAGCCCGATGCTGTTCAGGAACTGTGCGTAGTACTCCATCCACTGCTTACGCGGCGAGCGCAGCTCGCTCCAGACCGTGACCGCCATGCCCGAGTCGCCGGAGGCCTTGATCAGCGACTTGGCCTTCGCCAGGTTGCCATTGCCGGGCGTCCCGTACGGGCAGCTTCCGGTCGGGTGACCGGTCACCGCCGGCGGCAGGAAGAAGCAGGCCGGCTCCAGCGTGCCACCGCCCAGACGCGACATCGCGTTCTGGTTGAGGCCGGTGACGACCGCCTCACGGACCTTCTGGTTGTTGAACGGCGGCTTCTGCATGTTCATGAACACGTAGTAGGTCGAGCCGCCGAGGTTGACCATGTGGAAGCGGCTCGCGGCCGTCGAGTTGATCCGGCTCAGCAGGCTGCCCGGGATCGTGTCCGCCCAGTCGAAGACGTCGGCGCTGTTGTTCAGGACCGAGAGGGCGTTGGCGGTGACGTTCGAGTTGATCTTCACGTCCACGTCGACATGACCGGCGGGGATGCCGGGAACGTTCATCGACGCCCACAGCGGGTTCTTGACAACGTCGTACGACTGGTTGGCGACGATGTTCTTGACCATGTAGGGCCCGACGCCGGGCGGCGGGCTCGTCGGCTCCACCTTCATCGGCGTGGTCGACGGGACCAGCCCGAGGGCCGGGAACGCGAGCACGTTGTCCCACGGCCCGTAGGCCGCAGTCAGGTGCATCACGATCTTGCCGGTGGAGTCGTTGACCGAGATCCCGGAGATCGTCTTGGCCTTGCCGCTGGCGAACGCCGCGGCGCCTTCGAGGTTCGGCGTGATGAACGCCGAAGCGCCGCCCCACGGGATCTTGAGCGCGCGCTCAACGGTCCAGAGGAAGTCACTCGCCTTGACGGGGGTGCCGTCCGAGAACTTCAGGCCCTTGCGCAACGTCGCCGTGTAGGTCTTGCCGCCGTTGGAGATCTTCGGCAGCCCGTTCGCCAGGCCCGGGATCAGCTGGCCGCCGGCCAGCCCCGACTTGTGCGCGTAGGTCGTCAGGCCGGTGTAGACGATCCAGTTGACCTCGGATCCCTGGGTCGTGTAGTCCAGGCCGGGGTCAAGCGACTGCGGGAACGTGCCACCCACCAGGTTGATGGTCGGCGTCGCAGCCGCGGTCTGGGCGAGCACGGGAGCGTGCGCGCTCCCGGTCTTCGCCGGCGCGGAGCCGGAGAAGGCGCCGGAAACAGCAAGCGCCCCCGCCACGATCGCGAGGAGGGCCGCCACGACCGGCACCCTCCGAAGTGTTGTGAACAACAGTGCCTCCTCCAAGAGGTGTCTAGGTTGGCGCACAATTTAGCCGTGATTGGCCTCCTTGTCCCAACTTTCGTCTAGCTCGTAACGCGCCGGAAATGCGTCGGTTGGCCGTGTGGACAACCGACCGCCGAGCGGATCACGGCCGCTGGGCAGGGTGGGTCAGGCCCGCTGAAGCTTGACGGCCGCGGCCTCCGGCACCGGAAGCTGCCCGTCCGGCTGATCCGTTTCCTCGCTGTGGTGATAGATCCCGCCGCGCATCAGCGACGCCGCGGCGGCGATCAGGCAGGCGACGATCGAGAACGCGAACGCGAGTTGCAGGCCTGAGCGGAACGGTCCCGAGATCAGCTGCGGAAAGAACGAATGTCCGGTCAGGATCGCCTGGCTGTGCGCCGGCAGCGAGGCCAGCACGTGCGATCCGATCAGCGTCTGCACGGGGTTGTATCCGAGGAACGAGGCGAACAGGACCGAGACCGGCGGGAGTTTGCCGGCGGCGGCCGCGTCGGCGACCGAGACGCCGTGCGCGTGCAGCCCGGAGGCCAGCGTGTGCGGGAGGCTTGAGGCGAGGCCGGCGATCATCAGCGAGAAGAAGACCCCGACCGACAGCACCTGCGCCGAGTTCGTGAAGGTCTGGTTCATGCCGCCGCCGGCGCCGCGGTCACCCGGCGGCAGCGAGTTCATCACCGCCGCGCGGTTCGGCGAGGCGAACAGCCCCATCGAGATGCCGTTCATCAGCAGCACCAGCGCGAACACCGGGTAGGAGAAGTCGATCGGCAGCAGCAGCAGCAGCGCGAAGCTGATCGCCGCGGCGATCATCCCGCCGGTCGCGAACGGTCTCGCGCCGTAGCGGTCCGACAGGTACCCGGAGGTCGGTCCGGCCAGCAGCAGGCCGACGGTCAGCGGCAGCATGAACAGCCCGGCCTGCAGCGGCGTGTCGGCGAAGTCGACGCCGTGCAGCGGTAGCCAGATGCCCTGCAGCCAGATGATCAGCATGAACATCAGCCCGCCGCGGGCGAGCGCCGCCAGGAAGCTCGACAGGGTCCCGAACGTGAACGCCCGGATCCGGAACAGCGTCAGCTTGAACATCGGATCCTTGTGGCGCTTCTCGATCACGACGAACGCCACCAGCGACGCGAGCCCGCACCCGATCTCGATCAGCACCTGCGGGCTCAGCCACCCGGTCGAGTGGTTCCCATACGGCCGGATCCCGTGGGTGATCGCGATCATGATCAGGACCAGCCCGAGCGCGAACGTGAGGTTGCCCAGCCAGTCGATGCTCGTGCGCCGCGGCCGGCTCAGCTCGTGCAGCTTGAGATAGGCCCAGACGGTCCCGAACAGCCCGACCGGGACCGAGATCAGGAACACCAGCCGCCAGTTGATCGGCGCGAGGATCCCGCCGAGCACGAGGCCCACGAACATCCCGCTGACCGCGACGATGTTGTTGATCCCGAGCGCCATCCCGCGCTGGTTGGGCGGGAACGCGTCGGTCAGGATCGCCGCCGAGTTGGCCATCAGGAACGCCCCTCCGACCCCCTGCACGAGGCGGAAGATCACCAGGTACGTGGCGCCCGCGGTCCCGTTCAGCCAGACGACGGTCAGGAGCAGCGACGCGACCGTGTAGATGACGAACCCGAGGTTGTACATCCGCACCCGCCCGAACATGTCGCCTAGCTTCCCGAGACTGACGATCAGGACGCTCGTGACGATCAGGTAGCCGAGCACCATCCACAGCAGGTAGAAGCTGTTGCCGGGCTCCAGCGGGTTCAGGTGGATGCCGCGGAAGATCGACGGCATCGCGATGATCGTGATCGAGCCGTCGAGCGTCGCCAGCAGGACCGCGAGCGTCGTGTTCGACAACGCGATCCACTTGTAGCCGTCAGACCTCGGATCGCTCATCGCACGAACACTCACGTCTCACCAATATACCCAGGCAAACTACATTTTTCGCCCCTTTCAGCGGGGGCCTCCGTACACTGCTTGGCGCCGTCATGGCCACCCGGAGCGAGAGCGATGTCGATCTGACCCAGCTGACGAGCGAGCTGCGGGTTGTCCTCGGTCGCCTCAACCGGCGGCTGCGCGAGCACCATCGCCGGTTCGGACTCACCCAGGCGGCGGTGCTCAGCCGCCTCGATCGCGAAGGGGCGCAGTCGATCGGCGAGCTCGCGAGCGCCGAGCGGGTCAGGCCACAGTCGATGAGCCAGACGCTCTGCGACCTCGAGAACGACGGTTTCATCGAACGTCGCCCCGACGAGAAGGACGGTCGCCGGACGCTGATCGCGATGACCGACGCGGGCCGGGTGGCGCTGTCCGAGGAGCGGATCCTGCGCCAGGGGTGGCTGGCGGGGGCGATCGACACGCTGGCGCCCGCCGATCAGGCGCTGCTCGCCGACGCTGTCAGGGTGCTCGAGCATCTCAGCGAGCTCTAGCTCGAGTGGACACCTGCTCGAGCCGGCCGAGCACCTCAGACGGCGTCAGCCAGCCGGGAGTGCGGCCGTCGCGGGCCATCTCGGCCGTCAGCGTCTGCATCAGCTCGTTGGCCGGAGCCGGGATCCCGAGCCGCCGCGCCTCGAGCACGATCTCGCCGTTGAGGAAGTCGGTCTCGACCGCGCCCGCGCGGCGACTCAGGCTCTGCCAGGTTGAGCCCCCGCCCCGTGGGTAGCCCTCGATGTCGCGCACGCCCCAGCTCTCCCAGCGCCCGCGAACGGCCAGCACATCGTCGTCCTGGTGCGGGATTCCGGCCGCGTCCAGCACCGCCACCGCCTCCGTCCGGACGCGCTCGCTGAGCTCGGCGGCGCCCGGCAGCCCCTCGGTCCCGCAGATCGCCGACACCGCGTTGTTGACGTTCAACACGAGCTTGGCGTACTTCAGGCGCATGATGTCCTCGCGCGGGACGGCGCCGAACCGTGACCGCTCGATCGCCTCGCAGATCGCGACACAACGCTCGTCGACGCCGCTCGGGTAGCGGCCGACGTCGAGCGTCCCGGTTGTCGCGGTCGCGTACGCGAGCACCAGCCCCGGCTCGATGTGCAGCGTCGGCGCCATCACGACAGAGCCGTACACGTCGGCGAACAACCGCAGCGCGACCCGCTCGTTCTCGACGCCGTTCTGCATGCACACGACCGGCACCCCGCCCGCCGGCGCGGCGGCCCGCAGCGCCAGCAGCGCCGCCCAGGTGTCCTGAGCCTTGGTCGCGAGGATCACCACGTCGTCGCCGGAGATCCCCGCGCCGGCCGGATCCGGGGCGACCGGGATCCGCAGCACGGTCCGCTCGTCCGGGGTGTAGAAGCGCAGACCGTCGCGCGCGATCGCGTCGTGGTGGGCGCCGCGCGCGATCAGCATCACGTCGTGACCCGACTGGTGCAGCCGCGCCCCCAGGACGCCGCCGACGGCGCCCGCGCCGTAGATCACGAATCGCACGGCGGGCAGAGTACCGAACTCGCCGAGTGATCGTTAGCTATCCTAACAATATGGCCTCCGAACCTCTGGCCCATCCCGGCCGCACGATCTCCCGCCTCGCCCGCCAGGTCGAGCTCGCGGCCGCGACCGTCGAGCTGACGCTGTCGCAGTACCGCGTGCTCGGGATCCTCGGCGACGGCCACGAGGCGGCGTCGGTCCTCGCCGACAAGCTCGCCGTCAGCCGGCCGAGCGTCACCGGCGTCGTCGACGGCCTCGTCGCCCGCGGCCTCGTCCGCCGCGACCACCACGGCGCCGACCGCCGGCGGATCGACGTCGGCCTGACCGACGAGGGTCGCCGCCTGCTGGCTGCCGCCGACGCCGAGGTCGAGCGGCGCCTGACCGAGATCGCGGCCTACGCGCAACCGGAGCACCCCGTCCCGTCCCTCGAGCCCTGGCACGCGGCGCTCGACGCCCTGCGCAACGCCCGTCACGCCGAGCGGAAGGGGGCGCATGTCGGCGGTTGAGCGCGTTTCGGTGCCACTGGGGATCGAGTCCCGCTACCGGGCGCCGCGGGCGTGGATCGACCCCGACCGCAGCAAGTCCTGGATCGCCCGGGCGCTGCCGATCGTGCTGTCGCACAAGGTGACGCTGATCACCGCGCTGAGCACCTCGTTCGCCGCCCTGTTCCTGCAGGTCCAGATCCCCAACCTGCTCAACGACGCCGTCACCAACTCCTTGCAGCACCACACGGTGCCGCTGTCGCACTACGTCGTGCTCGTGTTCGTGCTGGCCGGCGCCGCCGGCGTCGCCGGCTACATCTCGCGCCTGTTCCTGATGCGGACCGCGTACGCGATGGAGTTCGACCTGCGCAACATCCTGTACACGCACCTGACCCGGATGTCGTTCTCGTTCTACGACCGGGTCCAGTCCGGCCAGCTGATCTCGAGGGCCAACTCGGACATCCGCTCGGTTCAGATGTACCTGACCTTCGGGCCGAACATCATCGTCCAGTGCTCGATCGCGCTGGTCGCGTTCGGGTACATGCTGTCGATCAACGTGCCGCTGGCGCTGGTGGCGATGGTCACGCTCCCGATCGTGTTCGTCCTCAGCGTGCGGATGCGCCGCTCGCTGTTCCCCGTCTCCTGGCTGATCCAGTCGCGCCTGGCGGAGATCGCGACGATCGTCGACGAGAACATCAACGGCGTCAGGGTCGTGAAGTCGTTCACCGCCGAGCAGCGCGAGCTGACGACGCTGGCGAAGGCCGCCGACCGGCTGCAGTGGTCCTACATCAAGGACGCCGACATCCGCGCCCAGTTCACGCCGCTGGTCCAGAACCTGCCCCAGGTCGGGCTCGCGCTGGTCGTCCTGTTCGGCGGCTACCTGGTGATCCACGACCAGCTCGGCGTCGGCGCGATCCTCGCCTTCAGCGCCTATATCGTGCTGCTGCAGGCGCCGTTCCAGATGCTCGGGATGCTGGTGATGCTCGGCCAGCGCGCCGCCGCCTCGGCCGAGCGGATCTACGAGGTGCTGGACGAGCAGCCGACGATCGTCGACAGCCCCGGTGCGGTCGCGATGACCCACAGCCGCGGCGAGGTCGAGTTGCGCGATGTCGACTTCGCCTACGGCGACGGCCCGCCCGTGCTGCGCGACCTGAACCTGCACCTGCAGCCCGGTGAGACGGTCGCGATGGTCGGCCGCACCGCCAGCGGCAAGACCACCGTCAGCCGGCTGCTGCCGCGCTTCTACGACGTCGACTCCGGCAGCGTTCTGATCGACGGCATCGACGTCCGCCAGCTCACGCTCGAGAGCCTCCGCGCGCAGATCGGCGTTGTGCTCGACGAGCCGTTCCTGTTCTCCGTCTCGATCCGCGACAACATCGCCTACGGGCGCCCCGGTGCGCCGCTGCACGAGGTCGAGGCGGCGGCACGCGCGGCCGGGGCGGCCGAGTTCATCGAGCAGCTCCCCGACGGCTACGACACGGTCGTCGGCGAGCGCGGGTACACGCTGTCGGGCGGACAGCGGCAGCGGATCGCGATCGCGCGGACACTGCTCGTCAACCCTCCGATCATGGTCCTCGACGACGCCACCAGCGCCGTCGACGTCCAGGTCGAGCAGGAGATCCACGAGTCGCTGCGGATCCTGATGGAGGGGCGGACTACGCTGATCGTCGCCCACCGCCTGTCGACGATCGGGCTCGCCGACCGGGTCGTGCTGCTCGACCAGGGCCGGATCGTCGCCGACGGAACCCACGCCGAGCTGCTCGAAACGACGCCGCTGTACGTCGAGGTGCTGGCCCAGGCCGAGGCCGAGGAAGAGGCCCGCCACGCCGAACAGGATTTGAACCGATGAGCTTCAGCGGCGGCATGTTCGGCGCCGGCGGCGCCGCCGGGGGGTCGCGATCGGCGGCGGCCCCGGGCGGCGGCCTGCCGTTCGCCGGGATCCCGTCCGAGCTCCAGGGAGGGGTCGACAAGCTACTCGCGCGCGAGCCCGACCACGGTGGGCCGACCGCGACCTTCAGCCACCGCGCCGCCGACGACAGCGGCACCCGGCTGACGCTGCGGGCGCTGATCCTCCGCCACCGGCGGCTGGCGGCAGTGGCGGCGCTGCTGATGGTCGTGATGAGCGCCGCCAACCAGGCGGGGCCGGCGCTGATCAAGTACGGGATCGACAACGGGATGCTGCCCGGCCACAAGCACTTCGGCGTCGTGCTCGCCGCCGGGCTGCTGTTCCTGCTGGCGGTGGTCGTCACCGCCTCCACCCAGCGATCGCTCGCCCGCGTCACCGGCCGGCTCGCGGCGCGGGTGATGAACGACCTGCGGATCCGCGTCTTCACCCATCTGCAGCGGCTCGGCCTCGACTTCTACACCGACGAGAAGGCCGGGGTGATCATGACCCGGATGACGAGCGACATCGAGAACCTGCAGCAGCTGCTGCAGGACGGGCTCGCGCAGCTCGGCGTCCAGGTGCTGACGATGATCGTGATCACCGCCATCCTGTTCACGCTGAACGTCAAGCTGGCGCTGATCACGCTGGCGCTGGTGGTGCCGCTGCTGACCGCCGGTTCGCTGTGGTTCCGCAGCGCCTCGGAGCGCGGCTACAGCCGCGTCCGCGACGGGATCGCGGGCGTGCTCGGTGACCTCTCGGAGAGTCTGCACGGGATGCGGACGATCGCCGCCTACAACCGCCAGCGCTGGAACGTCGTCGCCCACCGCAACGTTGTCGGCGCCTACCGGGACGCGAACAACTACACCGCCCAGGTCAACGCCGTGTACGGGCCCGGCACCACGCTGCTGGGCTACCTTGGCCAGGCGGCGCTGCTCGCGATCGGCGGCAACATGGTCGCCCACCACCAGCTGTCGATCGGCGCGCTGGTCGCGTTCTTCCTGTACCTGAACCGCTTCTTCGCCCCGATCCAGCTGCTCGTCCAGCAGTACAACACCTTCCAGCAGGGCCAGTCCTCGGTGCTGAAGCTGCGGACCCTGTTTGCGACCGCGCCGAGCACCCCGGAGGCGCCCGGCGCCGTCGAGCTGCCGCCGGTCGAGGGCGAGATCCGCTTCGACGACGTCACCTTCGGCTATGACCCCGCCAAGCCCGTGCTGAGGAGCATCGACCTGCGGATCGCGCCGGGCGAGACGGTCGCGTTCGTCGGCCAGACCGGCGCCGGCAAGTCGACGATCGCAAAGCTGATCACGCGCTTCTACGACCCCGACGAGGGGAGCGTCAAGATCGACGGCCACGACCTCCGCGACGTCACGATCGAGTCGCTGCGCCGCCAGCTCGGGGTGGTGCCGCAGGAGCCGTTCCTGTTCGCCGGCAGCCTCCGCCAGAACGTCGCCTTCGCCAACCCCGACGCCGACGACGACGAGATCTGGGAGGCGATCGACGCGGTCGGCCTGCGCGACGTCGTCGAGCGGCTGCCGGACGGCCTCGACACGGTCGTCCACGAGCGCGGCCAGTCGCTGTCCTCGGGCGAGCGCCAGCTGATCGCGCTCGCGCGCGCGTTCCTCGCGCACCCGCGGGTGCTGGTCCTCGACGAGGCCACCTCGAACCTCGACCTGCTGTCGGAGACGAAGATCGAGGCGGCGCTCGACGTGCTGCTGGCGGCCCGCACGGCGGTTCTGATCGCACACCGCCTGACGACCGCGATGAAGGCCGACCGGATCGTCGTCGTCGAGGACGGCCGGATCGTCGAGTCCGGCTCGCACGCCGAGCTGGTCGCCCGCGGCGGACGCTACGCCGAGATGTACGCGACCTGGACCAGCCACATGGAGCTCGCGGCCTGATCAGAGCGTTCTTCGGCGATCCAGTACACGTATGCGGAACCAGATCGCCGAAGAACGGTGTGGCCGGGTTCCTGGTCTAGCGGGACCAGGAACCCGGATCAAGCGTCGGTCGTCCGTCGGCGCAGCATCGCCGTGATCTGGCTGGCCGGGACCGCGGGCGAGAACAGATGCCCCTGGGCCAGGTCGCAGCCGAGCTCGCGCAGCGCCGCGGCCTGGTCGGGCGACTCGACGCCCTCGGCGACGACCTCGATCGACAGCGCCCGGGCGAGCGCGATCGTCGCCTCGGCGACCGCGCCGCTGCCGCCCGGCTGGCCCATCGAGGAGACGAACGCGCGGTCGATCTTCAGCGTGGCGATCGGCAGCCGTGTCAGCTCGCTCAGCGACGAGTAGCCGGTCCCGAAGTCGTCGATCGCCAGCCGCGCGCCGAGCCGGTGCAGGGCGTACAGGGATTGACGGGCTCCGATCCCCTGGTCGTGGAGCACGCTCTCGGCGATGTCGAGGGTCAGCAGCGACGGCTCCAGCCTGTTGGCCTGCAGCAGCGCGTCGACCCGCTCGACGAACCGGCTGGCGGCGAGCTGCACGGTCGAGACGTTGACGCACACCCCCAGCGTCCGCCCCGGGGGCATCAGCGCCGACCAGGCGACGGCGTCGCGGCAGGCCTCGTCCAGCACCCGGTTCCCGATCCGCTCGATCAGCCCGGACTCCTCGGCGATCGGCACGAACTCGGCGGGCGGCACCTGGCCCCGCTGCGGGTGGTCCCAGCGCAGCAGCGCCTCGACGGCGACGATCGACTCGTCCGCCAGCGACACGATCGGCTGGTAGGCGAGCCGCAGCTCGTCGCGATCGAGCGCGCGCAGCAGGTCGTTCTCCAGCCGCAGCCGGGCGACGGCGCGGGCCCGCATCTCCTCGTCGTACATCTCGTAGCGGGCGCGGCCGCGCTCCTTGGCCCGGTACATCGCGGCGTCCGCGTCGCGGACCAGGTCAAGTGGCAGCTCCCGGCCGCCGGACAGCGCGATCCCGATGCTGGCGGTGACGAAGTGGGAGCCCGACTCGAGCAGGTAAGGGCGGGCGAATCCGGCGGCGATCCGCTCGGCGGCCGCGATCGCGTCCCGCTCGCTGGTGATCTCCTCGAGCAGCAGGCCGAACTCGTCGCCGCCGAAGCGGGCGACCGTGTCGGTCGGCCTGACCGCCTCGCGGAGCCGTGCCGCGACGCTGGAGAGCAGCTCGTCGCCGGCGTGGTGGCCGAGCGTGTCGTTGACCAGCTTGAAGTGATCGAGGTCGATGAACAGGACGGCGGCCATCGAGTTGCCTCGCCGGCGGGCCCGCTCGAACGCCTGCTCGAGGCGATCGAGGAACAGGACCCGGTTGGGCAGGCCGGTCAGCGGATCGTGCAGCGCCCGGTACTCGATCGCCTCCTCGGACTGCTGGCGCTGGAGCGCGTCGGCGAGGATGTTGGCGAGCGACTGGATGAAGTCGACGTCGCCCTGGGTGTAGGCCTTCGGTCGGGTCGACAGCACCACCAGGGTCCCGAACGGCCGCTCGGGACCCTCGATCCGCACGCAGACGCTCGAGCGGATGTCGTGACGCCGCAGCGGCTCGGAATGCTCGAAGCGCCGCTCGGATGCCCAGTCGTCGACGACGACGGGCTCTCCGGTCAGCAGCGTGTGTCCCGTCTGCGTGTTCTTCCCGATCCCCGTGTACAGCCCGCCGGCTTCGGAGTCGCTCCAGCCGTACTGGGCGCGCACCTTGAGGCAGTCGCCGGGGAGCGCCTCCGCGAGAATCGCGGTGTCGACGTCGAGGACGTGGGTGACCGACGTCAGCGCCTCGTCCAGGAGCTGGGAGATCTGGACCCGCTCGAGCGCGTGCTCGCCGAGCCTGGCGACGGTCGAGTGAGCCTCCGCGCGCCGTTTCAGCTCCTGCTCGTTCTGCTTCTGGGCGGTGATGTCGGACAGGACGCCATGCCAGCGCAACTCGCCGTCGCCATCGGGCGCCAGCACCGAGTCGTCCCGGATCCAGACCACACGGCCGTCGCGGTGGAGCATCCGGTATTCGCTCGCCTCCGACCGGGTCGATTCGGTCGCCGAACGATTCAGCTCGGCGGTCAGGACCTCTCGGCGGTCGTCCGGATGCAGCTGCCTGGCCCACAGCTGCGGATCCGCCATCCACTCCTGCGCTGAGAACCCGAGCAGCGTCTCGATCTGCGCGCTGACATACGCCCAGGCGCCATCCTCGCCTGGGTCGGCGATGTAGACGACCGCGGGAACCCGGTTCAGGAGCGTGTCGTCCAGCGGTGTGTTCTCTTGATCGGGGTGCGAGGTTGCCCCCATCATCTCCATTGTCGGCAGCAGCGGCGCAAGCCGTTAGTCATCCGGTTGCGGCGGTCAGATCCCGGAGGGACCGGCGCTGGCTGCCGGCGGCGTCGAAGTTGTCCGGGCGCAGCCAGACCTCGTAGGCCTCCCGCAGCGCGGGCCAGCGGTCGTCGGTG
>Ga0123356_10002982_pt1 | contig 17881 bp, 16 predicted proteins | sample TergutEmb28metaG_2_FD_92546 | JGI IMG/M metagenome (GOLD analysis project Ga0123356, IMG submission 92546) | Embiratermes neotenicus P3 segment gut microbial communities from Petit-Saut dam, French Guiana - Emb289 P3 | ecosystem: Host-associated > Arthropoda: Insects > Digestive system > Gut ...
ATGTTGCTGAATGGCCGTTATGTCCATATTTTCCTTCATTTATTCCTGTCTTAATTATCGTACTATAAAAAATGTATTAGAAAAAGGGGGTATAGAAACGTTCAGATTCCACTTCTTAAGAAATATTTGGAATTATTCATTGATTTCTAGTTAATAATGTAAGATTTCATATTACCGCTCCGCGTTCCCCGCGTCTCCGCGACTCTGCGAGAGTAAAGCTGAAGTAAATGCTGCTGCCCTGATGCAAACCAAAGAAGGCTTGCGTTCTTAGAGAATTAAAGCTAAAATGTTAAGGATAGGAACCTTTTTATGGAATTCGTAATAATTTTTATTGGAATATTCTTTTTAAGTGTTGCTGGATTTGTACAGATGTACGTTTATGCTCAGATTAAATTAAAAACAGTTGTGTTATTAGTTGTAATAGTCAATTTTATTTTTGTTATTATCATGATGTTTAATATTACGGAACTCTCTGCCAAAATGGAACATTTGATTGCCATAATGAGGAACAATGTAAGGTATAACAATTATGGAACGAATTAGCCTGAAAAACATCCTATTATTATTTATAATATTTTTTTATAATATGGATAAACCTATTATCATAAAAGGAGAAGAATATTATTTTTCCGGGTATATATTTCTGGATGACAATTGGATACTTGTGGTAAAAGTTGATGCTATGCCTCGGAATATTGTTTCTTTAGGAAGAAAAGATAGAATCCCACCATTTTTTTATATTTCAACTATTACTATGGCAATGAAATATAATGTTATTGATGAAAAAATAATTGTTGATAATGAAATTTTGGCTTATTTGGAAAATACATATCTCTATATTGATTCTTTTAATGATGAATTGGAAGATAGTTATAGAAAATACAGACTTGAAAGTAAATTTTCTATATTTTGGTAATTTTGGTCACGCAATGTCAACTAGCAGACCAAAGACCGCCCTTAGGGAATTAAAGCTAAAATGTTAAATGGGAAGGGCAAACTGACTTGTAGGACTTATTACTACGAAGGGATATTACTGATTAAGATAATCTATCTGGAAAATACTGCCATAATTTTAAGTTCTTCCAAATCGGCAGTCAACTGCCGATTTGGTTCTAATTGGGAAGCCCATTCTTCAAAGAAAATACGCATGTTTTTCATATTTGACGGTGAAAAACCGTGTAAACCCGCAATGACACCTAATTGAAACCGCTTATGGCGGTTTACGACATCTGAGCGCATAATCCCGAAAAACACCAGAGAGGCGTTCGGAGCTTCAGTTTAAGGGCAGGTTGTTAATTTGGGGACAAAAATTACAGGATTATGCGATCAGATGTAGGGGCAGTGAAACTGCCCCGTAAACCGCTACGATAAACGACGTTTTAATGTCGTTTATCGTATAAGTTTGTGCCGTTTTAATGGCACAAACTTAGAATTTAAACGATATGCCAATATCAGCAAAACTTAAAGATGTGTACCCAACTTCCGCCCAAAAACCGAACCAATCGGTAACAAAGTAACGGGCTCCGACATTAATACCAATCATGGGCCAACCGATTTTGGCATTATCCGGTATTCCGTCGCCGGCATGGATTATCCAGCCTGCAACTGTAACTGCATAGGTGTCAAGCTTGTCAATTCCCCAGTTAAAATGATAGCCGAAACGCCCGCCAACAGGGATTCTTGAATAATAATAATCATTCTTGTATCCATAACCTGAATAGCCTACAAGAAGGCCTGCAAAGAAAGGAAGGTTTTTCTCTCCAAACGCGATATTATAATCGCCGGTTAAACGAATCGGGGGAACATATATATAATCGCCGCCAATTGTCCCTGGATAACCAAAACCAACACCGAGATTCAGAACAATGTCTCCTGCCTTTGTGCAGCTTGGATACGTTGTAAGATCCTCAGGATCCCATGCAAATACCGGGGCGGCAACAAGGCCAATCAAGATTAAGAAAACAAATATCAATTTTTTCATTACAAACTCCTTATGTTAATTTTCCGTACATTGATTAACAATGTCAAGACATTAATTTAACCAAAAATGTTGTCTATATTAAGAAATTATGTACATTATCAGGATGATTCGGTGTCTTTTCGTTTTAAAAAGCTGCATGCCCAATATGTAAATGGGGTCATAATTACCTCAATTCCGCACTTTAAAATATAATTGGTTAGTATAAGCGATAAAAATATTTCCCATCCAAAAACCCCGGCAACAGTCGCTATCAGTACAAAGATTACAGTATCCAGCAATTCGCCAACCAGGGAAGAACCTATTGTCCGTACCCAGAGCATACGCCCTTTCATTTTTATTTTGAGTTTTGAAAGAACCAGCGCGTTTGATAATTCTCCCGCAAGATACGCCGCAAGGCTGGCAATCACTATGCCGCCGTAACTCATTCCGCCAAGTATTGCATTATATGCGGTATTTCCGCCGGTCTCAGCTTCCCAATGAGTTTCCGGCGGCAGCACCCCCAGCAAAAAGAAAACCAGCGCGGCAAGCGCCATGACTGCAAAACCTGTCCAGATAACCTGCCTTGCCGCCTTAAAGCCGTAGACTTCGGTTAGCACATCCCCCAGCACATAAACCAGGGGAAACAGCAAAGTGCCGCCGTCAAAAACAAGCGGAATGTTAAAAAGGGAAATGCCAAGATCGACAATTTTTGCCGACGATGCAATGTTGCTGATTACGAGAATAGAGACAAAAAATGCCGCTACAAAATGGAGGTACTTAAAAGAGGGCATTTTTCCCTGACAGGGCCCCCAAGTAATATCTTTAGGCATTCATTTTTGTCTTAGTAATTTTATGCCCATTTAATAAATCCGCTGCGATACGGATGTATTAAAGCCTCATGCTTCGGCAATATACGCACAGTGTGCCCTTGCATACCGGTATCAACACATTCTATACGAACCTGGTATATGTTAAGGCTGCCGTCACTTTTGACCCATTTCATTTCTGACTTTCCGGCATCAGGAATTTCGTGGCTCTGGGTAGAGACCGTGCCGTGGTATAGCTCAACCTGCAATTCGTTCGGCGACATATTGCCCAAATCGAGATATGCAGTAACAGAGAGCATATCGCCTCGCTGCATTACCGGTTTTGCGTTGGATTCTACCTTGATAATTTTCAGGCTGTCCCATGACTGATGCAGCTTATGAAAGTATGCCGCCAGAGATTTTGATTCAGCATAATCGTCTTTTACAAAACGGCGGTAATTTTTAAGCGCCGGAAAGTAAAATTGATTCGAATAATCCATTAACATACGATGGGAAGACATGGACTGCCCAATCTGCTTCATACATTCCTTCATTCTTTTTATCCATTCACGGGGCAGGCCGTCGCGGCCTCTCTGATAAAACAGCGGAATTATATCCCTTTCCAGCAGATCATACAGCGCCTTGCTTTCAACATCATCCTGCAGCTTCTCATCCTGATACTGTTCGCCGTGGCCAATTGCCCAGCCAACTTCCGGATTGTAGGCTTCGTCCCACCATCCGTCCATAATTGAACAATTGAGCACTCCATTCATGGCAGCTTTCATGCCGCTTGTACCGGAAGCTTCCATTGGCCGCCTTGGCGTGTTCAGCCAGACATCGCCGCCGGAAGTCAGATATTTTGCAACATTCATGTCATAATTTTCAACGAATACAATGCGGCTTGAAACATCGTATTTATCGGCAAAATGGATAATCTCGCGTATTAATTCTTTACCGGGCATATCATGAGGATGAGCTTTGCCCGCAAAAATTAACTGTATGGGGCGCTCGCTGTCTTTTACCAGCCGCAGCAGCCGTTCAGGGTCTCTTAAAAGCAAATTGCCGCGTTTATAAGTGGCAAACCGCCTTGCAAAGCAAAGCGTTAGCGCAGAGGGAGAAAGCGCGTCTTCAGCCTGACGGATGTGGCGTTCGTCTGCGCCAGTCCTTTTGTGCTGCTCGCGGATGCGTTCCCGGACAAAGGCAACCAACCGCTCGCGGCGGCGCTCGTGAGTACGCCACAATTCTTCGTCAGAGATACGATCCATGCGATCCCAAATTTTTAAATCTGTAGGTTTATCTTCGAAATGGGGCCCGAAATAGCGGTCTAAAAGATCCAACATGCCGGAAGAAATCCATGTACGGGAATGAACGCCGTTTGTAACATGCCCGATAGGAACTTCGTTAAGAGGCAGGCTTGGCCACAGGCCTTTCCACATATCACGGGAAACTACGCCGTGCAGTTTTGCAACGCCGTTGGCATAGGCTGCCATCTTTAATGCCAGCACAGTCATGCAGAAAGTTTCCCGTTCGTCGCCTGGATAAACCCTGCCAAGGCCTATAAAGTCTTTCCAGGAGATGCCAAGAATTTGCGGCCAGGAACGGAAATATTTCTCCATCATTGGAATATCAAAACGTTCATTTCCTGCCGGAACCGGCGTGTGGGTAGTAAAAATATTGGTAGGCCAAATCGCTTCCCGCGCTTCTTCAAAAGTAAAGCCCTTCTCGGTCATTATTTCCCTGACACGTTCAAGCCCAAGAAAGGCGGCATGGCCTTCGTTCATGTGGGTTGCCGCAGGATTAATTCCCAGCGCCCGTAAAGCGCGAATACCGCCGATACCAAGCAGAATTTCCTGCTGCATTCTTGTTTCTTTATCGCCGCCGTAGAGCGCTGCTGTAATATTACGGATATCTTGTGTATTTTCTTCGATATTGGTATCTAAAAGGTACAGCGATGACCGCCCGACTTTAACTTCCCAAATTTGGGCTACAGCCTGCCGCCCTGCCAAATCTACAGAAATTTTAAGCGGCTGGCCGTCTTTGCCGTTTTTCCGTTCAACAGGCATATTATACCAGTCATTTTCGGGATAACTTTCCTGCTGGAAACCATCGGCATTAAGCATTTGTTTAAAATATCCCTGCCTGTATAAAAGCCCGATACCCACCAGAGGCAGCCCCATATCCGAGGAAGTCTTCATATGATCCCCGGAAAGAATTCCCAAGCCGCCGGAATAAATAGGAAGAGAAGAGTCCATACCGTATTCCATTGAGAAATACGCTACAACATCTTTATGGCTGCCCCGGTACCATGTTTCGCCTTTTTTATAGCGTTGAAACCGGTCATAAACTTCCTTAAGAGCAGCCATGTAGGAATCATCCTTGGCAGTTTGCGCAAGCCGTTCCTGGCTTACCATGCCCAATGTCCGTACCGGACTTTGCTTGGACAGGAGCCAGGCATCATAATCCAGCCTGATAAAAAGCTGAACCGCGTCATAATTCCATGAAAGCCATAGATTGCGGGCAATCTCCTCCAACGGTTTAAGAACCGCAGGCAGTTTTGGCTTGACTGTATATGTGGATATATTCATATATTGAGTTTAGGGGCGGAATTGCTTTGTGTCAACGGTGAAAAACATTATTTTTATATGTTAAAGCCGCAGTAAATGTTATAATTATCAGCATGGGTGAAGATATGCTCTTATTAAATGCAGAAAAAGAAGAATATCTGACTCAACAGCTTATTACTTATATAGGCAATAAACGTTCTTTGCTGGGATTTATAGACAATGGAATAAAAAAAGTTCAAAATAAACTACAAAAAAACAAATTAAAAATGTTTGATGTATTCAGCGGTTCAGGTGTTATAGCCAGATATTTTAAGCAATTTTCTGACCTGTTAATAGTTAATGATCTGGAAAATTATTCTTACATAATTAATCAATGTTATTTAACTAATAAAGATAAAATAAATTTCCCTCTTCTGCGCGAATATCATCATGAATTGATTTCAAAATCGGATAAAGAATTGACAAAAGGCATTATTGCCGGATTATATGCTCCAAAAAACGATAAAAATATTGAACCGGGCGAACGGGTGTTTTATACCTGCAGGAATGCAATGTTTATTGATACTGTCAGGCAATTAATCGGCAAAATACCTAAAGACGATCAGAAATATTTTCTTGCGCCTTTACTTTCAGAAGCATCGATACATGCAAATACATCGGGAGTTTTTAAAGGGTTTTACAAAAATAAAGAAACAGGTATTGGGCAATTTGGCGGCAATAATCAAGATTCGCTGTTTAGAATTCAAGGAGATATTAAGCTGCCGTTTCCTGTATTCAGCAATTTTAACTGCGACACCATTATATGCAATGATGATTCAAATAAAATTATCAATACATTGCCCGAAGTAGACATAGCGTATCTGGATCCTCCTTATAATCAACACCCCTATGGTTCCAATTATTTTATGTTAAATTTAATACTGGATTATAAATATCCTGAAAAAACAAGTAAAATATCCGGTATACCGGAAGGCTGGAATCGTTCTGCATACAATAAAGGAAACCAGGCTTTAAATGCACTGACCAGTCTTGTTGAAAATATAAAATCAAAATATGTATTAATTTCTTTTAATTCAGAAGGTTTTATAACTATCGATCAAATGAAAAAAATGTTGGAGAAGTTCGGAAAACTTGAGGTATTAAAAACAAAATATAACGCTTTTAGAGGCAGCAGAAATTTAAATGCCAGAGAACTCCATGTAAAGGAATATTTATACTTACTGGAGAAGTAAAATTTTATGCTATGCAGTTAGCCGTAGAACTGATCTATCGCGGCGAAAAATGCATTTATATTATCCCAACTGGAAAGCGGAGGAATGTCGCAGCCGGAAGAAATCATAAAGTTTGGATATTTACTGCATTTAGACAAAAGATCCAGCGTTGCCTGTTTTACGGTTTCCGGCTTTCCGCCGCGGAATTGTTCTGCCGGGGAGATATTTCCCATCGCAATAATATTCTTTGGAATGTGCTTCATCATTTCTTCCATATCAATTGCATTGCCGAAATGGAACGCATCAGCGCCGGTGTTTAGTATAGAATCTATCATCTGAATTGCCGCGCCGCCGCAATTATGGTATATAATTATAAAATTTTCATTTTTCACAGCTTCGGTAATTCTTCGTACATATGGTTCAGAAAATTCACGGGCTAAATCGGGTGATAACATTCCTGTAACAGGTTCAGCCATAACGATTCCGTTTACGCCGGTTTTTTTAAATTCATTGATATACGCAATCAGGAATTCTGTTGCTTTTGAAAGCACCTCATGTATCATTTCAGGTTCTTCGTAACAAAAAATCATTGCTTCCGATACTCCAACGAGACGCCCTGCAAGCGAGAATGGCCCAATAGTCCCGCCAAAAACCGGGCGGCCGGTTATTAATTGAACCGCTTTTTGAGCAGCTTCAAGATAAATATGCGTTCTTCCGGAACCGATGGGCGGAATTTTCAGGGCTTTCGCGGATTCAATATCGCTTACAATGCTTCCAAAAACCGTGGGGACTTCGTCAACAGAGAATCTTATTTCGGAACCGAAGCACTCAGCTTCCAGCGACAGATCCATGAGGCTTACGGAAGCGGCGCAATCACATTTGTCGGCGATCAGCTTCATGCCCTTCGCCTGATTGTCGCTGCTGGAAATGAGGTCTTTAACATTTATACCCATAAGTTGAATGCATGGAAAAGATAAAACCGGCAAAGCTTTTTTTACTTTTGCCGCTATTTGGTTTTCAATCCATTGATGCATATTAATGTTCATGAAACACGCTCCTTAAATTTATAATATCATAATCATGCTTTTAAAATATAGAGTAACCGACTTTATGGACAGACACTAGTCCCCAGTAAACCATCTTACAATCAAACTCTTCAGATGTTATGCTTGCATTATGGGCGGATCATTTAAAATCACTATTCAGGGCAGCGTATTTTGTGAAGCAAACCAAAATGAAACCATACTGACTGCTCTTGTAAGGGCAGGAGCAGCTCTTGCCGCCCCATGCGGCGGCCGCGGGGTGTGCGGAAAATGCCGGGTAAAACTAATAGAAGGAACTGTCCGGCTTGCGGAATTTGCGCTGGCTGCGCCGTTTGCCGGACATGATTGCAGCCTGCCCGAAATGTTAGTTAAAGCAGGAGATTCTTTTTCTGCATGCAAAGGAATTGCCCTTTCGGATATTACCCTGTCATTATCATCGCCTAATGCCGGAATGTCTGCCATGCTGCATTCCCGCAGCCCGTCTGAAACAAGAATCAAGCGGGCAGGTGTTGGGCTGGACATTGGCACAACTACTGTTCATGCGGAATTGGTCGATCTTGATTCGGGGGAATCTATCGAAACAGTTTCTGCGCTAAATGACCAGCGAAGTTACGGCGCAGACGTGATGAGCCGGATTAACGCTGTACGGCACGGAAAGTTAGGTGAACTAATTGCTGCAACAAACCGCCAAACGGAAAAAATACTCCGGTATTTTATCGATAAATGGAATCTTTCCGGAATAGAGAAGTGCGCTGTTAGCGGCAACACAACCATGCTGCATTTTTTTGCCGGTGTAGATCCTCGTGCAATGGGGGAAGCGCCTTTTACGCCTCAGTTTTTGGAAGAACAATATTTTGAAGGGAAAAAACTGTCTCTTTCTGCGGAACAGATTATTCTGCTGCCTGGAATTTCTGCTTTTGTCGGCTCCGACATTACAGCGGGATTAGCTTTTATTGATATTTTGAACAAGCAGGAAAATTCGCTGTTTATTGACATTGGGACAAACGGCGAAATGGCTGTATGGAAAAAAAATGAGAAAAAACTGCTCTGCTGTTCCACTGCCGCAGGCCCTTGTTTTGAAGGATCAGAAATTTCCTGCGGCATGAGCGCTTTGCCCGGAGCGATTGACCGTATTGGGCTGAAGAGTGAAAACATTGGCGCGGATTTTTTTTCCTTTGGTTCATTGGCGTATTCAACAATTGGAAATATAAAACCGTGCGGCATTTGCGGGGCTGGTCTTATCGATGCTATTGCCGCAATGAAACGGTTAACTGCTATTGACGAAACCGGCACGCTGGCAGATGAATACGCGCAATCAGGTTTCCCTGTGGCGCCTGGTATCGTTATTACTCAAAAAGACGTGCGTCAATTCCAGCTGGCAAAAAGCGCAATATTTTCCGGGATTAAAATACTTTGCAAGTCGATGGGCATTATTCCTGCGGCGGATATTGGCACGGTATATATTGCAGGCGGGTTTGGTTTATTTTTAAATATCAAAAATGCTTGTGCAGTTGGTTTGCTGCCGCCGGAATTTGCAGATAAACCGGAAGGAAAAGTAAAAACTGTTGTTTGCGGCAATACAAGCCTTAAAGGCGCTGTAAAATGCCTGAACGATAATGTTTTTATGCAGCGATGCCGGGAAATTGTTTCCCGCAGCAGTACGGCAGATCTTGCCCATAACAATAATTTTTCCGAAGCATTCGCCAGCAATATGTGGTTTGGTTTACCTTTCCCCCAACAACGCTTTTAAATCCTGAATGTCGCTGATAATTTTACTGCGGGGTAATTTTTGAAACTGACCGGGAATCATTTCCCGGGAAGTACATTCCAGAACAGCTACAAGGTTTTGCAATTCTACCTCGTGCGGGTAGGCTGCGGGAATAAAATCGCCCATTGCTTCTTCCATGTCTTCCCGTTTTACAAAAACGCGGTCGTCCATTGCTGCGAGTAATTTAGCGCGGACAAGAACCGCTTCTAAATCCGCGCCGGAATATTCATGCTTGTACTTTTTAAAAAGATCGGAAATTGGAAAATTGCGAATGTCCAAATCCAGTTTACGGACAAGCGTCTTGAATAAATCTTCCCTTTCTTTTTCGGTTTCGGGGTAAAATAGCGCAAGATGCTCTTCGGCGCGGCCCTGCCGTTTCAGATCGATGGGTATTAAATCAGGGCGGCACGTTATGAGAAACCAGATAATCTTGCCGCGATACTCGGTGTTGCCCATAAAGCTGGCAATTTGCGCAAATACACGGTTGCTTGTTCCAGAGTCGCCTTCCTGATCCCGGTCGCCGAGAAATGCATCTGCTTCATCTATCATTACTCCAACAGGAGCCATTGCAATAAGAATGTTAAGAACTTTTTCCAGATTCGACTCTGTTTCTCCCTGCCACTTTGTCCGGAAGTTGCGGAATTTCACCATGGGAATGCCTATCTCGCCTGCAAAAGCATTAACCATGAAACTTTTTCCTGTCCCCACAGGGCCTGCAATCAGGTAGCCCATCGGCAGTACATCGGGGCGGCCCATTTTTATCGCTTTTGCCGCATTCTTGAATCTTTTTTTGACAAAATCATGCCCGGACACATGCGAAAGGTTAAAAGATGTTTCCATAAACTCCAACAAACCTGCGGCTTCGTTCTCGATAATTTCTTTTTTCTTATGGCGCATAAAGTCAAGCGACAAAGGTTTATTCTCTTCGTAACTTTCCGCAGTCAGGCGGTTCAAGTTCATTAGATTTACGCCCGAAGTAACACCAGCCAGTTTTTCCGGGGTTAGCCCGCGTTCAAGCAATAATTTTCCGTCTTTTTCTTTTGAACGCAGAAAACTTTCCCTTACTTTTACACTGGGAAACGGAACGCTAATTTTTACAGTCGAAGGAGAACCGGCAAGGCGCGAAGAAATATCTGCAAGATTTTCTGTTAACAAGATAATGGAAATGTCGCCGTTAATAAATTTAGGATCCGTTGCCCACCGGTTAAATGTTACCATGCAGTAACGGTCAGTATCGGAAAGGCGGATTAAATCTCCGGCTGGAACTATGTGTTCGGCATAATCGATAATAAACACCATACGGCATTTTTCGCGCTTGTCTTTTGGAATGCGCGAAAGAAAATATTTTTCCAGATATGGGAAACTTTTTTCGGGGTCTATGGAAACAAAATCACCGCTGTCAATATCGGGGTTTGCGGCAAATTTGGGAACTGACGCAAGATAATCCTGTTCCATCTGCGGTTCGCAAAATGTGATTCCGCTGGAGCGGTCGTAATATGCAATTATATCCTGATTCCCGAATAATATTTCCGATATATATTCCTGCACACGGGTAAAAGTAAATTCATCTTCTTTTCTTTTATGCGGAAGCAAGTCCCGGATATTGCCGTGGAGTATGTAAAGATTCGCGGTTTTGGAACCGTATTTGGTCGCAAGTTCCTGCGCCCATGACGGCAATATCCTTATGTAGTCGTTATTCCTGAAAATATATTGATCCGGCATCGGCCCCTCCCCTAACCAATGTCAGACTATTATTTTGCCAGAAGTTTGGTAATATAACCGGATAAAATACTGCTATATTTGCTATTTATATCGTTTACAGCTGCCGCATATGCGCGTTCATTTGCCCTGTCCTGAGTAGTATGCCCTTCGCGGCTTTTAAAGGAATAGGGAGCAAAGTCTGAATTATTTTTTGTGTCGTTAATTTTCGCATTCACTACAATGTCTGCATATATATAATTATTTGGGTTGGGTAAGTCTACAGGCGAAACTGCAACGTCTACTGTAAGCCTGTACCGCGAAACATTGCCTCCGCTTAAAAATTTAAGATCGGCCAAAGCCTTAACAAATGCAGCCTGAACCCTGCCGTCTCTGTCGTTTTTCACAGTTACGGTAATAGGAATTTGCCTTGCAATGCCGTCAGCCTCAATCCGGTAAGAATCGCCGCTTTTCAAACCTTGCGCATACGACGGAGCGCCAATTACCGACAGAAGTTTCCCGTAACTGATGTTAACATCGGCTATTGTTGCCGCATAATGATAACGGGCAAACCCTTCTATAGAGTTCTTTTCCGCTGCCGGAATATTCGTCAGATTATCAATTATGCCCTGATTCGATTTTATCATTTCCGAATATGTTTGAACGGCTTTTGATTTGTTCAAGAGAGCTACTGCATGGTATGTATTCCTTCCGTCAAACCATACTTCGCCGATTTCTGCCCCCACAAGAGAATCCATGCCGGCAGTAATTTTAGTTGAGTTGTCTATGGTTGTAGTTTCAGACCAATTGGCAGTTACTCCGTTTTTTTTGGCTTCCTGATAAAAAACAGATGATTTATCATCGACAGATATATTAAGGTCAAAGCTTGAAACAAGATTTGCCAAAGCGTTTTTTTCTGCCGCTTCCCTGCTGCTGCCTGCTCCCACCGTTGCGTGGTATCTCTGGTTTTCGAACTTGCTGTACGGATCGCTAACCCAGCTTGGTTCTCTGCTGCCGCCGCCGAATGAACCGCCTCCCGAAGAGCCATTGCTTACAGCCCCGGAAGAGGTTGCGCAGGATGAAAACATCTGCAACAGGCAGAAAGCCAAAAGACCCGATAAAAATATTGTAGTTTTGGTTTTTAACATAATATTATTCCTTTTGAAGCAATTTATAGCACAAAAGATAAAATGTCAATATGCCGCACATTGTACGTAAGTATACTATTCCCTGTCCCTTCTGGAAGGTTTGATCCTGCTAAGCTCCGCAACTGCCCTGATAAGTTCCTTGTCTTTGGCAATTTCGCCAATAGTGGCGGGAAGGCGGTATGTCCAGTTGAAATCGTTGGCAGTCCCCGGCACATTTACCCTTTCGGATGCAGGATCTTCGGCATACCATCTATTTGAAAGATGGAGAAGATCCTGAATTTGGAATATGCGGAAACGCGAACGGGCTGCAGCAATCTTAGACAAAATTATCTTTGCAGTCCCTGGGTTATAAATTCTTGGCAAAGACGGAACGCCGATAAAGCCGGAAAACTGCTGCTGATCCGCCTCTTTTTCCCACCATTCCCTTATGGTAGAACTATCGTGCACTGCGGCGGTACACACGCTAAGTTCAGGGTATTCTTCGAATGGGACATAAGGTTGTCCGTCTTTGCCCCATTCACGGAACCAGCGCACCACTCTTAACCCAAGTATTCTTAGCCTGGAAAGCACTTTGGGAACACAGGGCGGCACAGCGCCCAAATCTTCGGCGCAAGGAAGCATAGGAGACGATTCAAGCAGCACAGAGAGCAGTTTTTTCCCCTGCACTCCCCATGTTCTTTCGGATTTTACCCTGCGTTTTTCCAGCATGGCTTCCAGTTTTTGCTTTTCGTCTTCCGAAAAACTTTTGTATGCCCTTGAATTACGGAAATGCCACAAAGGGGCAAATTTTCCCTTTTCATATTCCATAAAAATTCTGTCTTGCCATTCATGGAGCAGATAATTATGAATAGCCGGATGCAGGTTGAGAGTATCAAGATCTTTTTCGCCCTTGATCCTCTTTTTAAAGAGCCACAATTCTTCGTTGTTTACCCGTTCCAGCGCCCTGGAAAAAATTTTATCAGCCGCAGCCGAAACTTCTACATTGTTAAAAAGACCGCCCCAATTGTTTTTAAGAGCGTCTAAAAGTTCTCCGGTAGGAATGTGCGGCTGGGATATCCAGCGTATTCTGCTTTTGTCAAACCCCAGAGCTTTTAAGTCTCTGAAAGTAACTGGCGAATATGGAATATAACGCCCAAGAGCGGCAGAATGATCTCTTCTGGAGCTTGCCCAAATACGGAAAAACCCCAGCACATGGTCGATGCGGTAAGCCTGGTAATATTTTCCCGCTATTTCAAGCCGCTTGCGCCACCAGGCATAGTTGTCTTTTTCGTGAACTTCCCAATTGTAAATTGGGAAGCCCCAGTTTTGCCCGTCCGGGCTATACATATCCGGCGGCGCGCCAGCTGAAAATTCCTGAATGAACAATTCAGGAGTAGTCCATACGTCGCAGCTATCATCATTCATTAAGATTGGAAGATCGCCTTTAAGAACAATGCCGGCATCGGCAATTGTTTTTGACGCTTTTAAAAACTGAGCGTCAAGCGCTTCCTGCAGCCAAACCCAGAATAAATGTTCTTCCTGTAATTTTTTGTCGTTCCATAAATTTTCGATTTCCCCTTTTTTGATAGCGCTATACTCATCGGGCCAATCTTTCCAGGATTTTCCGTCGTAATGCTCTTTCAACCGGCGGTATACAGCATAATCCTTTACCCAGGAATTTTTCTCAATCCACGCAGACAGAGAGCCTCCGTTTGCGCTTTTGACAATTTCGGCTTTGTTTGCATTGTAAAGTTCCAGGCATATTTCCAGTTTTTCTTTTAGAACCAGATAATGAGAAAAACGCTGCGCCTTGCCGAATTTTTCTTTTGCCTGGGACATTCGCTTTTTTACCGAACGTTCTGCTGTTTTATATTCTTCCAAATCCTCAATCCGCAGATACAGAGGGTGCAGCCCGAATGCTGTTAAACTTGAATACGGCGAACTTTCAAAGCCTGTGTCATTTACAGGCAAAAGCTGAATTAGTTTGATCTTCATCTTTTTACAGAGAATGGCAAAATTTGCAAGATCAGAGAATTCCCCTACCCCAATACCATGCTTACTTCGCAGCGCCCCAACCGGAACCACTACTCCCAGCAGCCTTTTACTGGTTGCCTGTTTTTGCATATAAACCCCCTCTAAAAAAGGACAATCGTAAGAAACGAAAATATCTAAAAACTGAAGTTTTGGGATATTTTCACATTTATAAGTATAATACTATTATTTGAAATGGTAAACTGGGAAAATAGCAATAATATTCCATTATTGCTGGAATACTTATTCCATTGCCACTGGAATATTATAAGGCAGAAGCTTGATGAAGGTTTCCAGCTTGCCATCACCGGATCAAATGCCTCGCTCTTAAGCAGGGAGCTTGGCAGCCGCCTGACGGGGCGGCACCTTTCCAGAGAGCTTTTCCCTTTTTCGTACGAAGAATTTTGCAGTTTTTTTAATCTTGAACCAGGGGCGCAATCTCTTTTGGATTATCTTGAAAAAGGCGGTTTCCCATTGACAGGCATTATTGGCGTAAAATCCCCTACTACAGTTCTTGAATATATTTCTTATTTTGAGGCTGCGTACCTGATACAGCTTTTACCCTGTTTCGCCTGGTCGGTAAAAGCGCAGAGCCTTGCGCCCAAAAAAGTATATGTTTCCGATACCGGCTTAATAAAAACGGGAGCATTTTCATTTAGTAAAAACTACGGAACGCTTCTTGATGCCATGGACTTCTTTAATTTAAACGAGGGCGAAATTCTGACATACAATACGGCAGACTTAATACTAACCGGCGGAAAGCAGATTAACGTAACGCCCGCATGGCAAATGCAGGCGTAATGAAGAAGTTTTATGTGGTAGCAAATATAGATAATGAGTGTTGCTCATTTTCGATTACTATTTCCCGCAATTTTTCGATTTCTTCGGAAATAATGTTTGATTGTTCCATTGTTTCTGCTACACATTGAAAATCAATTGATTGTTTTGCTTCATCAAGACATCTAAAAATAACAGAGAAGTTTCTGTTTGATTCCTTATTGATATTTTGTTCCATACATTTTCTCCCTACTTAACAATTTTTTTGCGAGATATAGCTTCTATTTGCAACCGAATGGATGTAATATTGCTTTGAAGTCCGCAATTTAAACATTTTCATCCTCATCCAATTCAACATCCGCTAATTCTTTCAACTCCCTAAGTTTCTCAATTAGCAAATTCTTGTTTGGCAAATGCAGTTGATAATCGGCGACTAGCGCAGGGGAAAGACTGCGGCTTAATGCGTATTCTACTACCATATCGTCTTTACCTGCACAGAGGATTAATCCTACGCTTGGGTTTTCGTTGGGTTTGCGGACATCACGATCCAGGGCTTCAAGGTAGAATTCTAATTTGCCTAAGTGTTCCGGCTGGAAATCGGTTACTTTGAGTTCAATCGCTACGAGGCATGACAAGCTTCGGGAAAAAAATAAAAGGTCGATGAAGAAGTCTTGGTTTCCAACTTGGATACGGTATTCTTCGCCGACAAAGGTAAAGTCTTTGCCGAATTCCAGAATGAAGTTACGGATGTTTGCTACTATGGATTTTCGCAGTTCTTTCTCCTTGTGGCTTTCGGGAATATCCAAAAATTCCAGGACATAACTGTCACGAAGGGCTGTTAATCCTGCGTTTTTCGCGATGAATAGCTGGTTTTTTCTATCGGAAATCATTGTGCGTTCGAAAATCATACTGTCTATCTGGCGTTCAAGTTCACGTTTTGAATAGTTGTTTTTACTGCATAGTAACAAATAGAATTCTCTTGCTTCATCGGTCTTTGTTCGGGACATGATTATTAGGTTGTGCGTCCAGTTAATTTCTCGCACCAGTGGTGCGAGTTTTTCATTGTCCCTGTAGGTTTCATAGAATTGGTACATTCGCCATACATTTGATGCAGAAAAACCCTTGATGTCGGGGCGTTCGATTTGAATAAATTTGGCGAATTCCGCAACTATTGACTTACCCCAACCGCTGATTTTGACTTTTTCACTGATATATTCGCCAACTTTCCAGTACATTGAGATTAATTCATGATTTACGGCTTTAAAGACGTTTTCACGGGCTGCCTCAATAATAGCTATGATTTCGGAAAATTCGGCATGGCTTTTGGGCTTCAGGCTTTTGCTCATTTCTAAGGCTCCTTTTTTCTAAAATATATCAATAAAGAGGGTTTATCAATAGAACTAAAAAAGATGCAGATGCCCTGAATCTCAAAATGCGTTATCTGTCTACGCACTATTTAGAGCCTGTCTATAATGTGGACACATTATAGACAGGCTACCTTAAAAAACTATTGCACCTTATATACAAATGGTGGAATTATATCGTCCGGATTTGGAAGGCCAAGCTCAGTATAACCGCCAATTCTTTTAAAAGGTAACAAATAAAATGACTCGCCAATAAAATCTGATGTAGGAGTACGATTAAATTCTTGTTCGCCCAAACTGCAATCATCATTCCAAGTACGAATTGCACCCGTATTGTCATAGAATTTGTAATTTCCCTGAATGGTCATATTTGTGGGAGGCGCATTTCTGTCAACCGTATAATAGGTCCCTCCATTATTTGGATTGTAAATTACGTCATTAATAATGTTGCTGTTTCCGAAAGCATATGGAGTGTCATTAACGGTTGGGTTTGCCGTTGTGGTGAAAAAGATAGCATAACCCCAACCATTATTTTCTATTATTTCATCCAATTCGTCAGAATCAAGACCTTGATCCATCGGGGCTATACGTCCATAAGCCATATACTTATAATCCCCATAAGTAATACTACGTAATTCGACGCAATAGCCGTTTGAAGTAAGTATAATTGGACGGCTTCTCTCATTTCCCAATCCTGTATCATAACCCAGAAATTTTGGCGGGGTAGAACTATCCCAAACTTCTATGAGTAAGGAATCCTTATTAAAAGCCCCTTCCCGGCTTTCATTATCTCCATTTCCCATTGGCTGCTGGCAGCCGGCAAAGATAAATACTGCCACAAATAGAATTGCGGCGATCCTAAGTGTTTTTTGTTTTCTGTTCATAAAATCCTCCTAAATAGTTTTCGCGTTTAATGCCCGCCGGCAATTTTATAACCCATACAGGTTATTTTTTACTAAAACAATTCTAATCTTTTACAATTTTTTGCATTTATGCTTCATTTATTTTTACTGCTGGTCCAATATTAACTAAAAATATTTTCCCATTATTATCTATTTCAAAATTCTTAAAACCTAATAGACAATTATATTTTACTGTCATTTTATGCTTCCCATTTGGCATTTTTATAATTCTTTCTTCTTTATTTTCCATAGAGAATCTGGGTTCATCATTAATGTATACGTCAATGGGCATATCATTATCAGGAGTAACATTTAATCTTATTATTTTTATTTCTGGCAATTTCATTTATTACCTCCAAATGTTTTTGTGAAAAGATGGCGAATTAAATCCCAATAAGTCAACATCTTATGTCTCCGTATTTTGCAATAACTTCTAAAACTCTTGGCAGATCTCTTACCGTTCTAGGTTAGCTCACCGCCCTAACAGGGCAGTGAGCGCTAACCGTTTGTTGAGGTTGCAGAAAAACTATTTTTTCGCTAAAAACGCCTCTGATTTTTGCTAAAAAACTGCCAAAAAACGCAGAAAACGATGTGTTTTTAACTCGCTTTCTCCAGTAAAATTACTTTTTC
>Ga0123356_10002983_pt1 | contig 17879 bp, 16 predicted proteins | sample TergutEmb28metaG_2_FD_92546 | JGI IMG/M metagenome (GOLD analysis project Ga0123356, IMG submission 92546) | Embiratermes neotenicus P3 segment gut microbial communities from Petit-Saut dam, French Guiana - Emb289 P3 | ecosystem: Host-associated > Arthropoda: Insects > Digestive system > Gut ...
AGATTAAAGTCGAGCTCGAGGTCTATGTCTCTGTCCGAAGTGATGGACGCCTTGGTCTTGACCGTGAGGCCGAGGTCCTCGTAAGTGAAGGAGGGAAAGGCGGCCTGAAAGGTGTTGTTCTGCAAAACTTGCGAAATTGCCGCGCTGTTGAAGACGGGGGCGAAGCTGGCGTTCATGACGGGATAGCGTGAACCCATTTGAAAGGTCGTCTGTTCGCCCTGCGATGCGCGTACAGTCGCCTGGTCGAGCGTCTTGACCCAGCCTTCGTTCAGCGAAAGCTGAGCCGACAGCTGGTCGAGGGTTACACCGGTGAGGGTTTTTCCTCCGCCGAAGGTCGCAACCGGCTGGCTGAAGATCGAGTTCTGCTGGCCTTGGAGCTGTGCCAGCAGTGCCGAAAGCGCGGTGTTGCCCGCCTGGTTGATGCCGCCCGAGGCGATCAGTTGGTTGACCAGATCCTGGATATTCTGCCCGCCGAGCGACGCCAGGGCCGCGACCGGAATATTGAACAGATTGAAGTTGTAGGGTATGTGCAATCCAATGCTGCGCGCGAAGGTGTGACTCACTTGGTACACGCGGATGTCGAGCATGACTTCCGGCCGGGTTGTGTCCAGGCGCTCGATGAGCCGGGTGGCGGCGTCGAGCGAGTTTTGCGGCGCCCTGACCATGAGCGTGGAATTGGCCAGGCTGGGATTGACATACCGGATATCGAACACGATGCGAAGCAGGTTGACGATCTCGGTCATCTGCGCCGCCGTGGTTATGCCCGGCAGGTAAAACGTCCGCATCGCCAGCCGCTCGTAATTGCGGCGATTTGCCGGAGTGTCCAGAGCGACCAGGATCTGGCTGGCGCCGAGAGGAGACCAGAAGGTCTTGGTTACGTCGCCTGCCGCGCGCATCGCCTGGAAGAAATTCACGTTGTCGACGTCGAAGCGTACGTGGCGCGATGGGACGGAATCGTCCAGTTGCGCGGCAATGCCATAGATCGCCGTAACCTCGCTGAGCAGTTCCTTGCTGTCGCCGCGAAAGTGAAAACTCGCCGGCCCTTCCGAAGGCGCGACCCGGATTTCAGGAGACTCCTCGACCACGCTCGGCGTAGCTGCCGTCTTCGGCAGCGGATCGCTCACGGCGTCTTTCATGCGCTGTTGCGCAAAGCCGTTGCCGGGATCAAGGCTGGCGGCGGCGCGAAAATCGGCCAGCGCCTCGATTTGTTTGCCGGCCAGCAACTCCGTATTCCCGCGCTGAATATGGTTGTAGACCAGCTCCTGCTTTGCCGCTTCACGCGCGGTCAGGTACTCGAGGTTCCGGGGCGCGAGCTCGGCCGCATGCTGGAATTCCTGGTAAGCGGCGTCGGGAGAGCCCTTTTCGAGCTTCAGCCCGCGACTGAAAGCGGATGCGGCCTCCTTCAGGTCGTGCGGCGACGGATTGCACTGCAGGTCGCTTGCCCCGGCTCGGCACGGCAGCAGGGGTACGGGTGTTTTCTCCGCGCCCAGCGCCGAAATGCACCAGAAAAACACCACCAGCCATACCCAAGGCAGCATCTCTCGATTGTAACCACCGCGGGTGGGCGCTTCCAGTCTATGTTTCAATCGGATACCTGCACTTTCGAGAACGCCGCGGGCTTGGAAACTTGTCAGTTTTTAGCGTATAAAAGTTAGTTACCGATGCGCGTTTTGTGGCCTATGCGGCTACAGCGAATCGAACTCCACCGATCGAGTGAGGAATCATGACCGGCCTGACCGCCACGCACCCACCCCGAGGGCTCGAGGGGGTGGTCGCCACGACCTCGAAGATTTGCTACATCGACGGCGAACAGGGCGTGCTTGCCTACCGCGGCATTGACATTCACGAGCTTGCCGAGCATTCCACATTTGAGGAAACCTGCTATCTGCTCTGGAACGGGGCTTTGCCCACCCGAAATGAGCTGAAAGAACTCGAGGAGCGGCTGGCATCGGAACGTAAGCTCGATCCGGCGGTCATGGAACTCCTGCGCACCATGCCCAAAGGCGCTGAGCCCATGGATGTGTTGCGCACCGCGGTCTCCGCCCTCGGCCTTTATGATCCGGACGAGAAGAAGAATGATCACCAGGCGAATGTGGCGAAAGCCGTCCGCCTGACCTCGCAGATCGGAATGATCATCGCCGCTTACGACCGGCTGCGAAAAGCCAAGGCCGTGGTCCCGCCCGATCCCAGGCTCTCGCACGCGGCCAATTTCCTGCTCATGCTGCATGGCGAGCCGCCCACAGACACCGCGAAACGGGCTGTCGACATAGCCCTGATTCTCCACGCAGACCACGAGTTGAACGCCTCCACTTTCGCAGCGCGCGTGACCGCGGCTACGCTTTCTGACATGCATTCGGCCATTACCTCCGCCATCGGCGCGCTGAAAGGTCCGCTGCACGGGGGAGCCAACGAGGCCGTGTTTCACATTCTCGAAGCGATTGACGGTCGCCAGGTCGACCCCGTCGAATACGTTCGCGGAATGCTGGCCGAGAAGAAGAAGATCTCCGGCTTCGGGCACCGGGTTTACCACACCGAAGATCCTCGCGCGACTCACCTGCGCAGGATGTCGGAGGACCTTTGCTGTTCAAGCGGCGAGCCGAAATGGTTCGACATGTCGCGGAAGATCGAGTTGTTCGTGAAATCAGAGAAGAAACTCAACGCCAACGTGGATTTCTACTCAGCTTCCACATACCATGTGCTCGGAATCGATGTGGATTTGTTTACCCCGTTCTTTGCCGCCTCACGGATCAGCGGCTGGAGCGCGCATGTAATTGAACAGCTCGACGACAATCGCCTGATTCGCCCCCGCGCTGATTACATCGGCCCCTCCTATCCCCAGCACTGGATTCCAATCGATCGCCGTTAAGCGCCGCAGAACATCCGGACCAGAATCCAAATCCGTTTGAATCGAGAACGGGAAAGGCGGGTTCTTCCTTAGGGGGGCAAGCTTCCGGTCGGATTTCGCGTGAAGCGCAACTGTTCCTGGGGGGCCAGGAGGCGGGCCCTGAGGCCGCGCCTCTCGCGTTCATTTCGAATTTAATTTATCTCATCTGTGGGGCGCGCTCGGTGCTGCCGAACCATGCGAACTCGGCATGGACGAACTTGAGGTGCGAGAGTTCGAAGCCGGCACCGATGACGGGCCCGGAGCCGGTCCTCCCATGCGCCCGTGAGAGGAGCTCATCTCCGGAGGTGCGGCCGCCATCCTTTGATTCACCACTCCGTGCGTTTCCACCTTCTGGGACACCTTCGCCATGTTGTCAATCTGGCCGCGGGGTACGCCCAATCCGGCAGAGTTCTTGCGCACCGCTAACTTGCTTCCGGAAAGCGTGGAGGCCTGGCCGCGGCTGACGAGCACGGTGTTCGTGCCTGCGGTTGGCGCCTTGGGAACCACAAATCCGGCGGGGGCATTCAGCACTCGCGGTTGCGAGTACATTGGGGTCCAGGCCCCTCCGGGCTGCCACGCCCATCCGCGTCCAGGCAGAAATACCCAGCTTCCGTAGTGGTAGGGCGTCCAGCCCCAGGGATAAGCGGAGACCCAGTTGTATCCCATGCCGGGATTAAACGCCCACGCGCCGTCCATGAAAGGATCCCAGCCCACGCCGGCGAAGAAAGGCGACCACAGCGTGCCATAGCCGGGATAATTGAAGAAGCTTCCGTAGTAGGCGAGATCGGTTGTGCCGTAGGCGTAAGGCGAATAGCTGTTGTAAGACTTCGCCGCGTAGCGCTCGTGGTAATCGGCCTGCTGATTGTCCCAGGCGTCCCACGCCTCCTGGCGAAGGTTTTTCGCGAGTTTGGGTTGGTCGGAGTTGTCAAAGCTGATGGTCTGGTTTTTCTTGACCTCGACCGCACCCGCCGGACCCTTGACCTCGACCTGTCCCTTGAACACCGCCAGCGAAGCGTTCTGGTCGTTCACATCAATGCGGAGGCGGACCGCTTGCGAAAGCGCGACCTTTTGGCCGCCGATCTCGAGCATAAACTCGTCATCTTTGGCCCCGGCGAAGTTGACATACGCGGTTCCCTTGCTGAAAGCCAGTGTTGAGGCCTTTACTCCGGAGTCGCGCAGCGAAAGCTCGCGGAATTCTACGGCGCTCTGAGGGACGATCCGAAGCGTGCTTCCGTTCTCGAACTCCACCTCGGCTTTGCCATCGTCGGCGGTTCTAAGCTTCATGCCTTCGGCAACCGGGAGGTTCACCATCGCTCTCCCATACGAGTCGGAGCCGGCGCGGGAGACTGCGACCCCGCCGTCGGTGTAGCTCAAGCGCACGATTCGTATATGAGAGTCGGCAAGTGCGGAGAGAGAAGCCGCGGCCAACAGGGTTGCGCAGGAAATAACAGAAAATCGAACCTTGGGGCTGATCATACTTGCCTCCGTGAGGAACAACCTTTACAGCTAATTAGAGCACTTTTCCCGGCCCTGTGGTTGTCTTTTCTGTGTCTCCGGCATGTCTTCTCTGGCCCTCCGACTGCTCTCCCTTCGAGCCTGCGGGAGCACTCGATTGGGCATCCCGACACGGATGATGGATGGAAAACCCCGGAGAAACTTCGGGAGACCGTTCGATGAACAGCCCATGTTTTTTCAGGCATTTCGGTGATCCGTGCGGCGGGGAAAAACCGTTGGCTTGCCTCATGCAGAAGATCTCTTATGCGGGAAAGGCCGCAGTCGACTTTCGCAGCGGCCGGGGTTTTCGGATGGTCATCGTGGGAGAGCGAGACGACCGGGAATACAATAGAAGAAGTATGCGCCGGGTTTACCTGGACAACAACGCGACGACTCCCGTCCTGGCTGAAGTTTTCGAGGCCATGCGCCCTTACTTCAGCGAACAGTTCGGCAACGCCTCATCGATCCACCATCACGGGCAGCAGACGCGCGCCGCCGTCGAGCGGGCGCGCGAATCCGTGGCCGCTCTGCTCGGCTGTCGTCCGGCCGAGATCGTTTTTACCGGCGGGGGAACGGAAGCCGACAATCTCGCGATTTTCGGCCTGGTTCGCCCCGGAGATCACGTCGTTACTTCGACCATCGAGCACCACGCAGTGTTCAACAGCTTGAGGCATTTAGAGGAGAAGGGAATTGAAGTCACTTATGTTCCGGTCGACGGTCGCGGTGTTGTCGATCCCGCCGACGTGCGCCGGGCTCTGCGTCCGAACACCAAGCTGGTCACGGTCATGATGGCCAACAACGAAACCGGCGTGTTGCAGCCGGTCAAGGAAATCGGGAAGATTTCCTCCGAGGGGGACATTTACTTCCACACCGATGCCGTGCAGGCGGCTTCGAAGGTTCCCATTCGCGTCCAAGAAATCGGTTGCGATCTCCTGTCGATTTCAGGCCACAAATTTCATGCGCCGCAAGGTGTGGGCGCCTTGTACGTACGCAAGGGAACTGCTCTTGAGCCGCGCTTTTTCGGCGGAAGTCATGAGCGCTCGCGCCGCGCCGGCACGGAAAACGTTCCCGGAATCGTGGGGCTGGGCAAGGCGGCGGAACTTGCGATGGAGCGCCTGGCAAGCGGAGAAGACCGGGAACTGGCTGGGCTGCGCGACCGTCTCGAATCGGCAATTTCGAACCAGGTCGAAGCCTCCGGAGTGAATGGCGGAGGCGCCCGGCGCGTCCCCAACACCTCGAGTCTTTATTTCGATTACATCGAGGGGGAAGCGCTGGTGATTGCTCTGGACCTCAAGGGACTTGCCGTCTCAACCGGTGCAGCGTGCTCATCGGGTGCAATCGAGCCTTCGCATGTCCTTACCGCCATGGGGTTGCGTCCCGACCGGGCTCGCTCGAGCATTCGCTTCAGCCTCGGCCAGCAAAACGCCGCCGCAGATGTAGAGCGTGCGATCGAACTGGTTCCATCCGCGGTGGCGCGGCTGCGCGAACTCTCGCCGGTGTATCAAAAGAGCGCACAAGCGGTGTGATCGGAAGACCCCGAGGTCCACGAAAGGGAAGCCACTCGGAGGCCAACTCGCAGTTATGCACGAAGCGATCGCCTTGATGGCCCAAGCTCCATTCAGCCGGACCGAACGGGCCCGGCGAATAGCCGACCGGATTCGCGAAGCCGGCCAATACCGTTGGGTAGGAATCTACGATGTCGGGCGCGAGATCGTCTCCATCGTCGCCCATAGCGGCCCGGCCGCTCCGGCATATCCGCAATTTCCAGTCGAGAAAGGCTTGACCGGCTCGGCCATTCGGGCAAAGAAAACGGTGGTCGCAGGCGACGTGCGCACCGACCCCCGCTATCTGACCGCGTTCTCCACCACTCGCTCCGAGATCATCATTCCCGTCCTCGACGAGAACCGCGGCGCAGTAATCGGTACAATTGATGTGGAGAGCGACGAGGAGAACGCCTTCTCGGACGAGCATCAGCGCTTGCTCGAAGACTTCGCGAGGGCCGCCCGCCCGCTCTGGCTTTCTATCGGTTGAAGGCTCGAGCCATGCGTAGTTGCGCGCCCGAGTCCCGGCCGGCGCGGGATCTCGTCTCTGTAGTGACTGCTGAATGCTGAACTCTAGAACCATCGCGGTTGCCATGTCCGGAGGGGTCGACTCCTCGACGGTTGCCGCCATGCTGCGCGCCGAGGGCTACAACGTCGTCGGCCTTACCATGCAGCTGTGGAACCAGCGCCGGCTTGCGGGCCACGAGGGGATGCCCGAACAGGTCCAGGGCCGTTGCTGCTCGCTCGACGACGTCTACGACGCCCGTCGCGTGGCCGAGACCATCGGCATTCCCTATTACGTTGTCAATCACCAAGAGCGCTTCGAGCGCGACGTGGTTCGCCCCTTCGTCGAGGATTATCTCTTGGGGCGCACACCGATTCCCTGCAGCCTTTGCAACAATCATCTGAAGTTTGATCAGCTCCTGACCGTGGCGCAGCAGATCGGGGCGGATGCCGTAGCTACCGGCCACTACGCGCGCGTCGAGTTCGATGGTCAGAGCGGGCGCTGGCTGCTCAAGCGGCCGGCCGATGGTTCGAAGGACCAGACGTATTTTCTGTTCGGCCTCACTCAGGAGCAGCTGAGCCGGACTCTGTTTCCGCTTGGGGGAATGACCAAGCCCGAGGTCCGCGCACTGGCCCGCAAACACGGCCTGGCGCTCGCCGAGAAGCCGGATTCGCAAGAAATCTGCTTTGTACCGGGAGGCGACTACAAGAAATTTCTCGCTGCCTATCTTGACGAGCAGGGGGAGCGATTACCCGATACCGCCGGCGAACTGGTCACCACCGAGGGACGAGTGATCGGCCGGCACAGCGGCATTCAGAACTTCACCGTCGGTCAGCGCAAGGGACTCGGCGTTGCCACCGGGTCGCCTCTTTATGTTTTAGAGATCCAGGGCGACACCCGCCAGGTGGTGGTCGGCGGCGAGGAGAACTTGTACTCGCGCGCCTTCACGGTACGGCGGGCGAATCTGATCTCGGTCGACGATCTGCGCGAGCCCATGCGGGTAACCGTTAAGATCCGCCACCGCCACGAGCCGGCTCGAGCCAGGATCGAGAAGACCGGGGAGGGTGAAATTCTCGTCACCTTCGACGGGCCCCAGCGCGCCGTGACTCCGGGGCAGGCCGCGGTTTTTTACGATGGAGAGGTCGTGGTCGGCGGGGGCTGGATCAGCTGACGGGTTCGGCTCGAAGCGCCGCTTGCGCCGCAATCCCGGCTTCATCCGCTTCCGAGCCGCTCGCCAAAGGCGCTCGCGGCCCGGGGCTAAACTCGAGCACCTCGGAACCCGCGAAAGACGGGAACCGGGAAGGGGAGGAAAATGGCGACTCTCGGCCTGATCGAATACCAGGATGCCAGTCCTGAGGTCCGTGCGGTTTACGACGACATCCTGGCGACGCGCAAGACGGACTGGATCAATAACTTCTGGAAGGCGCTGGCCAACGATCCCGCCACGCTCAAGCGAACCTGGGAAGACATCAAGCAGATTATGGCCGAAGGTGCGCTCGATGCCTTGACCAAGGAACTCATTTATGTCGCGGTGAGCGTCAGCAATCAGTGCGGATACTGCATTGCCTCCCACACCGCTTCTGCGCGCAAGAAGGGGATGACCGACCCCATGTTTCGCGAGTTGATGGCCGTGGTTGGAATGGCGAACGAAACCAATCGCCTGGCCGCCGGCTACCAGGTGGAAATCGACAACCAGTTCAAGGTATAGCCCGAGAGGCAAAGCCATGCCGCACCGATTCTCGACGTCCTACATCGAAGACTCGCTCTCACTTTTCAGGTATTACAAAAAGCTGGCTGAAGAGGCCATGGAACAGCTCTCGGACGAGGAAGTGTTCCGCGCTCTCGACGAAGAGATGAACTCGATCGCGATTATCGTGAAGCATATGGCCGGGAACATGCGCTCGCGCTGGACCGACTTCCTCTCGAGCGACGGCGAAAAGCCCGACCGCAATCGTGACCGCGAGTTCGCCGCCGCGCCGGGGACACGCCAGGAATTAAGGGATATGTGGAACTCCGCCTGGGACAAAGTTTTTCGAGCGCTCGAGCCGCTCTCGGACCGCGATCTCGAGCGGAAGGTCTTTATTCGCGCCGAGCCGCATTCGGTGATGCAGGCGATCAATCGCCAGGTCGCCCACTATGCGTATCACTGCGGGCAAATCGTCTTCCTGGCGAAGCATTTCAAGGGAAGCGCCTGGAAATCGCTGAGCATTCCCCGCCGGCGGTCCGCCGAATTCAATGGCAAAGTGCTGGCGGGCGAAGCCAGCCAGAGATGACGCTGGTTTACCCGCGTGGTCCCGGGCATCCGGCGGTTGAATTGAGTTTTGCTCTCCACCTCGGCGATCTCTGCTCAAGAACTCATCCCAAAGTCTCTGGCCGCTTCCTGCTGCCGAATTTATACTCATGCGCCTTCATGTCAACCTTCTTTCCTCGAAACCGCACTCCCTCAGCTTCCAGCCGAAAACGCTGTTCGATCGCGTTCTCGCCGCGCAACTTGATCTCCCCTCCCGCGCCCAGCACCCGCTGCCAGGCGAGCCCAACCGATCCCCGCAGTACCCGCACGACCTGTCTCGCGGCTCCCGGGGATCCCGCCGCCCGGGCAACCGCACCATAGGTCGAAACTTTGCCGCGGGGAATTTGTCGGATCACGGCACGGATCCGTGCTTCGATCGGCGTCGCCGACTTTTGCCGAGGCATGCTCTCAATCACCGGAAAATATGGAGTTGCCGCCACAGCGGAATCGATAGTATGCGGACGCCGAGAGGAAAGTGCAAACCTTCTTCTTGCCATCCGGCTCACGCCTTCGGCCGGCTTCGCCCCCTGCTGCCGGGCGCGCTAGAATCTTTTCATGCGCGTAAGCCGGCGCGGCAAAATCGCGTTCTTTCTCACCCTCGGAGTGGCACTGGCCGCCGCCTCGATGGCGGTCGGTTTCGGCTGGATCATCCTCAACTGGCGGCTTGACGTTAAAGTTCTCCTCGGGATCATCTTTTTTGGCGCCATTGTCACCGGTCTCATCCTCAACACCAGTTTCCTGGTTCGGGAAATTCGCCGCAACGAACAGCATGACAGCTTCATCAACGCAGTCACCCATGAACTGAAGACGCCGATTGCATCCATCCGCCTGCATCTGCAAACGCTCGAGCGCCGCCCGCTCGAAGCCGACCAGCGCCGCGAGTTTTACCGTCTTATGCTGGATGACACGGACCGGCTGATGAGCACGGTGGAAAAAGTCCTGAAGGCGGGCAAGGCCGGCGCTCGCGGCACCAAGCACGTGAACGTGGATTTTTCCACACTGGTCGAACAGTGCGTCCACAGGGCCCGCATGAGTCACCACCTTCAGCCGGGTGCGATCCGCTTCGAATCCTCGCTCGACGGGGGCGGTTCCGACGTGAGCGGAGACCCGGAAGATTTGCGCACTGCAGTCTCCAATATTCTCGACAATGCGGTGAAATATTCGGCAAACGACATCGACATCTCCGTGCACCTCGGAGAAGACGAGAAGCGTCTTGTGCTGCGAGTGCGTGATCGCGGGGTAGGAATTCCAAACTCGGAGCTGAAGACGATTTTCAAGCGTTTCTACCGCGTGCCCAACCGCGCCCTCGCCCACGTGCGGGGAACGGGTCTCGGCCTGTTTCTGGTGCGCACCATCGCCAAACGCCACGGGGGGAGCGTGGTGGCGGAGAGCGCGGGCGAAGGGGAAGGTGCCACCGTCATACTTGAGCTGCCGCGGAGAAGCTCGTGAGCCGGGTTCTGATCGTTGAAGACGAGGTCCACCTTGCCAGTGGCCTGCAATTCAACCTAGAGGCTGAAGGCCACTCGGCCGAGATCGCCGGCGATGGAGAAAGCGCGCTCGACCTGCTGCTTACCCGCAAGGAAGGCTATGACGCCCTGGTGCTCGATATCATGCTTCCCGGCAAGGATGGATTCTTGGTGGCCAGCGAATTGCGTGCTGCCAGGAACTTCATCCCGATTCTGATGCTCACCGCGCGCTCGCGGCCCGAGGATGTGCTCAAAGGCTTTGCTTCCGGCGCGGATGACTATGTGGCCAAGCCGTTTGAGCTTGCGATCTTTCTGGCGCGCTTGCAGGGCCTGCTGCGTCGCCGGAAGTGGATGGAGCACGCGCTCCCATCCGCGCAGCTCGTCCCGTCCCGGGCGGAGAGCGCCGGACCCGCCAACTCCGACAGCAGCAATCAGGAGTTTGGCACCTTCACTTTCAGCGGCAGGACGATCGATTTCGGCAACCTCGAACTGCGCACCGAGACCGGCACGACTCACCTCACCGTCATGGAGGCGGAATTCCTGCGCTATCTGATTCGCAACCGCGGACGCGTGGTTTCACGCAAGGCGATCCTCGAAGAAGTCTGGAGCTTGCGCGAGGATACCGATACCCGCGCCATCGACAACTTCATCGTGCGCTTGCGGCGCTACCTTGAGAAGAACCCCGCTCGCCCGCAGCATCTGCTCACCGTGCGCGGCGTGGGATACCGGTTCGAAACCTGAGCCGGTGAGCAGATCTCACGGTCATTGGCAAACGGCGCTAACGCGCTCCGAAGCCGTGGCCCGGCATGATCCGCATCACCAGGGCCAAACAGACGAGTACGGCTGCAAAATAAAATGCCGTGGTTCGGCTGGAATGGGGCGGCAAGTCTTTGGTGAAAACCCGATAGGCCGTGCCCGCCGCCACCAGGAAGAACGCGCCCTCCCCCAGTGCGATCCAAAGCCCGAGCGCAAGGGTTAGCAGCCCGATTCGTTCCAGCTTGCTCAGCGCCAGCGCGGCCCCTTTGCCGTCGAGCACCCAAACCGGGACGAGGTTCAACACGTTGAGCCATGCCCCGGAACGGGCAAGCGCCGCCCAGAGCCCGTTCGCGGTCTTAAGCCAAAGCAGGGCGCAGGCAATCGCGGCCAGCGCTCCGGCCAAGGGCCCGGCCAAACTTATCGCGGCGCGGGTTTGGAGGGGAACTTCGAGTGCGCGCCATCGCACGTAGGCGCCGAAACCCGGCAGAAACACGGGCATATCAGCCGGCAGCCCTCGCCGTTTGATATCGATGAAGTGTCCCATTTCGTGAATCAGAATCAAGACGGCAAAGCCGATTCCGAATGCCGCGCCATAAAGCCCCCAATACAGGCTGAGGAAGGCCGCGAAGCTCAGCAGGAATTTCAGTTTGAAAACCACGGCCAGTACTGCCTTGCTCTTGGCGAGGACAATGGCCATCGCGCCGGCGGGGCCGAGCTTCCGGGCCCACCTGTTTTCGCTTGGCGGCGGTGGTTGCCGGTCGCGGGCAATATCGAGGGCAAGCGCGTGATCCCGCACCCAGGCCGCTTGTTTCGAGTCGCGAGGCAGCAACGGCAGGCTCATCAGCCATTGCTCGCGCGCCTGTCCGAGCTCTCCCCTGGCTTCAAGCGCCTTGGCTTCACCTGCCATGCGCTCGAGTTCCGAGGCATGAACCAGCGCGTGGCAGCGCCCACACTCGAGCGCCCCCGGCTCGAGTTCACTCGAGCAGCGTGCGCACTTGCGGATTAGTTCCGGAGTGATTGTGGACACGTTACGTGGCTGGTGCGGCGGTTTCAAATGGACCGAAGACTTGGGCTTCACTCCCGGCTGCGAGCCGCCAAGCGATGCGTACGCCAACCAAGAGAATCACCAATCCGATCAGTCCGTGAAACGGATCTTCCGCCAGTTCGAGAAAGGGTGAAGCCAGCCCCAAAAACGTGAGTTGAAGCAAGGCGCCCCTCGGGCTTGATCGTCCGTCGGGTGCCGCGGTAGCCGGTGGGGCTTGTCCGGAATCGGCCCGAGACTGCTCGAGGCCGGGCGGATGAGTTTTTCGCTGCTTGGCATAAACGGACATGCCAATGGGAATGGCGGCTAGAGAAACCGCCGCGTAGGTCAGCAACACGGCCGCAATCTGATACCGCCGCCCTCCAGCCCCTTTCGATCCCGTCTTGATCGCCTTGCCGACAATGTAGCCAACCGCCAGAGACAGGTACCCGATTACCAGCCCGGTCGCGATGGCGAATACTGAATAGAGGATCAGACCGAGGACGGCCCCGCCGATGCCGAAAACCAGCCCCCGGGTGAACAGCCTGTGACTGTCTTTCGGAAGCTCGTGCTGCGCGCGTTCACCGCAGGCGGCGCAGGCCATGGCTGCATTGACGCGGTAGTATCGCGGTCCGATAGGCTGCTGGCAGAGCTGGCAGTGCTCGGTTCCCTCGCGACCGGCGTATTCGGCGGTAGTGAACTGTGGCGTTGGCTGCTTGAGAGTTTCCGGCATTAGGCCAGCAACATACCACGGAACCGGTGTGCGGGGAATGTAAATGTCGAGAGTACAGAAGAAATAATTAAAAAAGATGAGCCGGAGGATTAATGTCTGGAGGCTGAAGCCCCGCTCGCCAGGTCGCGGAGCACATTCAAGAACGCCGCCGTCGCCTCCTCGTCCGCCAGAGCCTCCAGAGGAATGGTGGCGGCGAGATTGGGGGAGTCCGGCCTGAACCTTACGGTCATCAGGCTATGCCCGCGCGAGGTCATGAGGGTATTCACTACGGGCGTGAGTTCGTGGGTCCATTCGGTGCGGGTCGTGAGCACGACCGGTCCCGGACGGGAGATCGTCCAGTTCCGGTGCGGGTTCGAAATCTCCTTCGGCTTCTGGGTAAGCCAGCGATGGCGGGAAATCTCCAGATGGAAATTTGGAGAGTAGTCGAGGTCAGCTTCAAACGTCAGTGTCTCTTTTTGCCGCCGCCACAGGCAGAGGATCCACTGAATCGGAATCGGCCGGGGCAGAAGCTTGATGGTGATTCGCGTGTTCTCAAACCAGTGGGTCGCGAAACTGAAGTGCGCCTGCAACCGGCTGGCGCTCAGCCACTTGGTCTCTATCAGCCGCCCCCGGGTGGCACAGGCCGACTCTACCCATTGCAGGACAACCGTCCCTCTGCGCCGGTTGTATCTCGAAAACAGGAGATACCACACTGCAACCAGTGCGGTCGCAGCGACCACCGCGTCAATGGCGAACCGGAAAACCACGAGAACCCTCAGATGCGAATGGTACGACTTGGGGTGTCAACGGGCAAGAGCTTCTATATACATTTTCAAAAATTTACAGAGCTGGTGCAAGTCATTGCTGCACAAAACGATTCTGAATCAGGGCTGGGCGCCGGATCTAGAATGGGCAAGTGCAATTCACAATTCGAGCCTACCGGCAGGAGGATTTTGACACGCTTTGGTCGATCGATCAGACGTGTTTTGCTCCCGGTATTGCCTATACCCGCTACGAACTGGGCACCTACATTCGGCGCCCGCGCTCGATGACTCTGATTGCCGAGTCCGTGGGTTCCCCGGAGGCGGCCAGGCCGACCATCTTCGGCTTTGTTGTCGCCGAAACCATCCGCCCGGGGATGGGGCACATCATTACGATTGACGTGCGGGCAGAAGCCCGCCGCCACCGGGTCGGATCGGCCCTGCTCGGGGCTGCCGAAGAGAAATTACGGTCGGCTGAATCCCGCGCGGTTCGGCTCGAAGCCGCCGTAAATAATGTTTCAGCCCTTTCCTTCTACAAGCGCCACGGCTACGACGTGGTTTCAGTCATCCCACAGTATTATGCGAACGGGGTGGATGCGCTCGAGCTGGAAAAGAATTTGCTTTCCCTGACCCCGGCCAGCTAAGTTGCTCACATGAGGGTGGCCATTCAAGGCGAACCCGGATCGTTCAGCCATGAGGCCGCCCGGCGCATGGTTCCCCGGTGCACGATCGCGCCCTGTGCGCGCTCGGTCGAGGTCTTCGGCCTTCTGGAGGCCGGGAAAGTTGCGCTCGCAGTCATCCCGATTGAGAACTCGCTCGCGGGCTCGGTCACCGAGCACCTCGACCTGCTGCTTGCCCGGGATGTCTTTATTCAACGCGAATTCTATCTGCGTATCATTCACAACCTGATTGCCGCCCGGGGAGTGAAGAAATCCGATATCCGCCGCGCCTTCTCGCATCCCGTGGCTCTTGACCAGTGCCGGGATTTCTTCCGTGCCAATCCAGAGATTCGGCCGAATCCCTTCTACGACACCGCAGGAAGCGTGAAACACGTGATGGAGAACAAACTCCGCGATGCCGCCGGAATCGCCAGCCGGCACGCGGCTGCAGTGTACAAAGGACGTATCCTTGCTGCCGGGATCGAGGACGACAAGCGCAATCTCACCCGTTTCTTTCTGCTCCGGCGAACCCGCCGCGTGCTACCGGGCGCAAACAAGACCTCGATTGCCTTCGGATTGAAAAACGTTCCCGGTGCGCTCTACAAGGCATTGCGCGTCTTCGCCGACCGAGGCATCAGCCTGAGCAAAATCGAGTCCCGCCCCATTCGCGGCCGCCCCTGGGAGTACGTCTTCTACACCGATCTTCTCCGCGGGGATGACAAGCTCAGCCGTGGCGCGCTGGTCGAGCTGAAAGCGGTCGCGGACATGGTGAAAATCTTAGGAGTCTATGAAGCAGCGTGATCGCGTGACCGCCGCCTCAGCCGCCGCTAATTGCCGCTTGAAACTCGAAGGGCGTAAAGAGCATGATGTGGATCGCGCATCTGCGGTGCAAGCGCGTTCGCGAGGCTCGTTGCGGGACCGCCGGAAGTGGCGCAGCTGCTTTTGCGCAAGCTCACGCCGTTAGCTCCAGCGCTCGCGAGCAGGCTGGTTGGGCAAAATCCTAAGGTTTTTCCCCTCCCCCAGGTTCGGCCATCTTAAATTGCTGGTGAGCGAGACGGGAGAGCGGGGATGAGCGGAATTCCGGTCAACAACCTGTTTACCTTCTCGCTTCGGGCAGTTTTTCACAAACGCTTCGACCGGGTTTAGAATCCAAGTGCTTGAACCTTAGGGAGTAACTTGCAGGTGAGCTCGGCCCATGAATCTTTATGCGAGCTCACAACATCAAAGTTGAGTACGATACGCTCAACCAAGAAAGATCGGTTTATTACCGCGTCTGAGTCCCGAAGGGGGAAACACCTCGAAATCAGCGCCAGAGAGCCATATGCCGCAGGACAAAGATAAATCATTACCCGTATTGCCAGTTCGTGACACTGTGCTTTTCCCGCACGCCGTTCTTCCGTTGACCGTCGGCCGCGAAAGCTCGGTGCAGCTCATCAACTCGCTGGGGGAAGACAAAACCATTGTTGTGGCCGCGCAACGGGAGGCCCGCATCGACGCCCCGCAGCCTAGCGACCTTTATACCGTCGGCAGCCTGGCCGTGGTGCACAAGGTCGTCAAGATGCCCAATCAGAGCCTCTTTGTCTTTGCCGAGGGCCTCGAGCGCGTGCGTCTGGTGGAATTCACCCAGCTCACGCCGTTCATGACTGCGCGGGTTGAAACCGTTCCCGAGTCTATTCCTCCAAAATCGTCCGAAGTCGAAGCCTTGCAGCGCAACGTTCTCACCCTGTTCCAGCAGATTGTCGCCGGATCCCCGACTTTGTCCGACGAGCTTTCGACCGTTGCCATGAACATCGACGAGCCCGGACGCCTGGTGGACTTTATTGCCTCCTCGCTCCCCTCGCTTTCGACCCCGGACAAGCAGGACACGCTCGAGACGACGGATGTGCGGGTGCGCCTGGAAAAGATCAATCAGCATCTGGCGAAGGAGCTTGAAGTCCAGCAGCTGCGCAACAAAATTCAGTCCGAGGTTCAGGACCGCGTTCAGCAGAGTCAGCGCGAGTACTATCTGCGCGAGCAGATGAAGGCCATCCAGAAGGAACTTGGCGAGCAGGACGAAGGTCAGCGCGATACCGAAGAGCTTCGCCAGAAGATCGAGAGCGCGGGCATGCCCGACGACGTGAAAAAAGAGGCGCTCAAGGAGCTCGGCCGCCTTTCTCGCATGTCGCCGATGGCCGCCGATTACGGGGTCACGCGCAATTACATTGAGTGGCTCGCGCTTCTTCCATGGTCGAAGACCTCGGGCGTCGAAGTCGACATCCCCAAGGCCAAAGAAATTCTCGATGCCGATCACTACGACCTGCAGAAGGTAAAAGACCGCATTCTCGATTACCTTTCGGTTCGCCGCCTCAAGCCGGCCATGAAAGGTCCTATCCTTTGCTTCGTCGGCGCTCCGGGCGTCGGCAAGACTTCGCTCGGCCGTTCGATCGCCCGCGCCTTGGGGCGCAAGTTCGTCCGCCTCTCGCTCGGAGGCGTTCACGACGAAGCCGAAATCCGCGGCCATCGCCGCACCTACATCGGTGCCCTGCCGGGGCAGATCATCCAGGGTATTCGGCGCGCGGAAACCAAAGATCCGGTCTTCATGCTCGACGAAATCGACAAAGTAGGCCGCGACTTCCGGGGCGATCCCGCTTCGGCTCTGCTCGAAGCTCTCGACCCCGAGCAGAATTCGACCTTCCGCGACAACTATCTCGACGTGCCATTTGACCTGTCGAAGGTGCTCTTCATCACCACCGCCAACATGCTCGATCCCATCGCCGAGCCGTTGCGCGACCGCATGGAGATTATCGAGTTGCAGGGCTACACCGAGGAAGAGAAGGTTCACATAGCGTTCCAGTACCTGCTTCCCCGCCAGATCGAGGAAAATGGAATCCCGGCGGACTCAATCGAGTTCCCGCAAGAATCCATGAACTACCTCATCCGGCACTACACCCGCGAGGCTGGCGTCCGCAACCTGGAGCGTAACATCGGCACCATCTGCCGCAAGCAGGCGCGCCGCATCGCGGAAGGGAAGAGCGAGAAGCTGGTGGTTACCCAGGAGGTGATCCAGGAATTCCTGGGCGGAATCAAAGTTCGCAGCGAAGGCGAAATCGCCGAGCGTACCAAGCGCGCCGGGGTCGCTGTGGGTCTGGCTTGGACCCCGACAGGCGGCGACGTGCTCTTCGTCGAAGCCAACACCATGAAAGGCAAAGGCGGTTTCACCATGACCGGCCAAATCGGGCAGGTCATGCAGGAGTCCATGCAGGCCGCACTCACCTGGGTCCGTTCGAATGCCAAGCAGCTCGGCATCGAAGAGAGCTTTTTCGCCGATCACGACATTCACATTCACGTTCCGGCGGGGGCGATACCGAAAGATGGTCCTTCGGCTGGCGTGACTATGGCGACCGCGCTCGTATCCTTGTTGAAAGACACGCCGGTCCGGCCCCTGACCGCCATGACCGGCGAAATCACGCTCAGCGGCAATGTGCTGCCGGTCGGAGGAATCAAGGAAAAAGTCCTGGCCGCCAAGCGCGCCGGGGTGCGCGACGTGATCCTTCCCGCGGAAAACAAAATGAACGTGGATGAAGACCTCACGCCCGAACAGCTTGAAAATCTACGCATCTATTACGTGAAGGCGATTCGGGAAGTGCTCGATATTGCCCTTCCGTCGTCGGCGGGCGAAGAACAACACGATGCCGAGGAGCGCGAGAAGGTGCTGGCCGAACAGACCGTCAGCTAACGCCCAAAGCCCCACAGCTTCGGGCCGGTGAACCCGGGGCCGCCCGAACTCGCACCGGATGGCCTGCGGCGGCAG
>Ga0123356_10002984_pt1 | contig 17877 bp, 16 predicted proteins | sample TergutEmb28metaG_2_FD_92546 | JGI IMG/M metagenome (GOLD analysis project Ga0123356, IMG submission 92546) | Embiratermes neotenicus P3 segment gut microbial communities from Petit-Saut dam, French Guiana - Emb289 P3 | ecosystem: Host-associated > Arthropoda: Insects > Digestive system > Gut ...
CCCGCTGACCCCGGCGCAAAACATCAGCAAAAGCGCCGTTGCCGCGATTATCATCATCGAGCCCAAATCTTTGCCCAAAAGCACCAGAACGCAGGAAACCGCCATCAGAATGAACGGGGGCAGAAATCCTTCCTTGAAGTCCTTTATTTTGTGCAAATTTTCAGAAAGAACTTTGGCCAGCATGATGACCAAGGCCAGCTTGCAAAGCTCGGATGGCTGAAGGCCCAGAAACCAGCGGCCCGCGCCCTTAATAACCACGCCGAAAAAGAATGCCCCCAGCAAAAGCACGATCACCAGGATGAAACCCAAGGGCGCCAATTTTTTGAGATAGGAATATTTGAATTTATAGAAGAAAAACATACCGGCCAGGCCAACCGCCGCATTCACGCATTGTCTCTTGAGGAAGAAAAGAGAGTCGTTGAACGGGGAAAATTGCGCGACATATTGGCTGGAACTGAAAACCATGATGATGCCGATGCCCAAAAGGCTCACCACAGAAAAGAAGATCCACCAATCAGCCTCTTTTTTATCCCTGACCCTCACCTTTTCCCCTCCTTTCCCGTCGCTTGCCCCGCCGCCAAACCGCTCTTATCCCTCTTTTTCGCTTGCCGGTCTCTTTCCCGTTCAAAGTCCTTACATTGTGCAAAATTGACTGCCCCGTCCTCTTTGTCCTGGGGGTGATATTCATCTGTCAAAATTTACAAGAGGCTTTTTCAAACCTGTTCGCAGGCCGCCGCCTTTTCCCGCACCAGCGCCTTGAAAAGCCGCCCTCTCTCCTCGAAATTGGCGAACATATCCCAACTGGCGCAGGCGGGAGAAAGCAAAACCACCTCTCCGGGCAAAGCCGCGGCATAAGCCAGCTCCACCGCCTGCGAGAAACTGTCGGCCAGAACAGCGTTTTCCACTCCCGCTTCCCGCGCGGCCCGCAGCATTTCCTCCCAGCATTCGCCCAGCAAGACCAGAAGACGCACTTTCTCCCGCGCCAGCCGCATCAGAGGGCTGAAATCGCTGCCTTTGTTGCGTCCCCCGGCCAAAAGGATGACCGGCTCGTCATAGGCCAGCAGCGCCTTCATGGTGGCGTCGGGGTTGGTGCCCTTGGAATCGTTGACATATGCCGCCCCCCGCAAAGAGGCCACAAACTCCATGCGATGTTCCACGCCGGGAAAGGAGCGCAGCGTTTGCGCGATCTGCTCCGGTGATATACCCATCAGGAAAGCGCAGGCCGCGGCGGCCAAAGCGTTCTGCCAATTATGCTTTCCCTTAATATATATGTCCTTGCATGAGATAACATGGTTCTTTTGTCCTCCACAGGCGAGAAAAATTTCCCCGCCGGCCGCAAAAGCCCCCGAAGCCAGCTCTTGCTCCACGCTGAAATAAAAGACGCTGCCGGGCAGTTTGGAAGCCAGCGGCCGCAAAAGCGGGTCGTCGTAATTGAGGACGGCGAAATCTTCCTTTTTCTGCCGTTCAAAAATGCTCTGCTTGACCGCAGCATAGTTTTCCAGAGAACCGTGCCTGTCCAGATGGTCGGGCGTAATGTTCAAAATTGCCGCCACATGTGGAGCGAATTTCCGGCAATCCTCCAACTGAAAGCTGGAGACCTCGGCCACGATCACCCCGTCCCGATGCCCTTCCGCCAGTTCAGCCAGGGGCTGCCCGATGTTGCCGCCCAGCAGGGTGTTCACTCCGGCCTCCCGGAAAATGGCGGCGGTCAAGGCTGCGGTGGTGGTTTTGCCGTTGGTGCCGGTGATGGCGACAAAGGGTGCCGCAGCATAAGAGAACGCCAACTCCAATTCTCCTATGATCGTAACGCGCTCCTGCCTGAGCATTTTCACCAAGGGTATATTCGGCGGGACCCCCGGGCTTTTCACAACCAACCGCCACTCCGGCCGGGCGGGCATTCCGCCACCCAAAAGCAGTTCCACTCCCAAGGCCTGCAGGGCGGAAACCTCCGCGCCCAGTTCTTCCCGGCTTTTGGCGTCCCAGAGAGTGACCGCCGCCCCCTTGCCAAGCAGAAAACGGCAAGAAGCCAGGCCGGAAAGCCCCGCCCCGATCACAAGAACTTTTTGTCCGGGGAGAATTTTCATCAACAAACTCCTTCTTGCTTCGTTCTCGCTTCGTCGCAAAATCAACTTCGCATAGCTGTGTTGCTTTTGGCTCCTCGTTTGTGCGTGGCTTTTTATCTTGAAGCGTAAACTTGCCCTAACCCACAAAGCGGGTTACTAAGGGCGGTGAGCCCTTGGCCGTTTTAAGGGGTTATGGGGGGTTCCGGGGGGCCTAAGGGGGAAATCGGAATCCCCCTGGCCCCCTGTAATCACCCCAAAAAGTCTTGAGACTTTTTGGGGACCCCGATGCCGTCGGAGACAAAACCGTTCCCAGTAAATCGCAGTTTTATCAGGGCGGTTCCAGTTACTCGTTTATGCTAAGAAACCAGGAGCAAGGCCGCGCAAACCGACAAGACCGCCGCCAGGAAAAAGACCCGCACCACCTTGGATTCATGCCAGCCTTTCTCTTCAAAATGATGATGCAGCGGACTCATCAAAAAAATCCTCCTGCCCAAAAACCGGAAACTCAGGACCTGCAAAACCACGGAAAGCGCCTCCGCCACATAGACCGCGCCCAAAAGCAGAAGCAAGACCTCTGTCTTGGTCAGGATGCTCAAACCGACAAGGCCGCCGCCCAAAGAAAGCGACCCGACATCCCCCATGAAAACCTTGGCCGGATGGCGGTTGAAAAACAAAAAACCCAGACAAGCGCCTGCCAGAGCCGCCGCGACCACGGCGGCGTCGCCATAATCGACGCCCGGAATGGGAGCATTCTCCACGGCGAAAAGCGCGATCAGCACAAAACCCAGATAAACCACAAAAGAAACTCCGGAGGCCAGGCCGTCCAGACCGTCGGTGAAATTGACGGCATTGACGATAAAAACCAAAAAGGCCGCCATGATGGGATAATAAAGCCATGAAAGCTCCAACCGCCAGCCGCTCACGGGGAAAATTATCTGCGTTCCGCGCCCCAGCAGCTCAACGGCGATATAAATGACCAGCGTCGCCACAATAAACTGCAAAATCAGCTTTTCTCTGGCCCTCAAGCCCAGCGAACGGCGAAAAGCCACTTTCAGCAAGTCATCCCAAAGCCCGATCACGCCGAACCCGAAAAAAGAGAGGAAAAGCAGCCACACGCCGGGCGAGCTCTTTGACCACAAAAGCACCGAAACGAGGACGGCCGGCAGAAAAATGACCCCGCCCATCGTGGGCGTCCCGGCTTTTTTCAGGTGTTCCTTGGGCCCGTCGCCGCGGATCACCTGCCCGAACTTGAGTTTGCGCAAAAGCGGAATCAAAAACGGCCCCGCAAGCAATGCGATTATGGCTGATGTGATCAAAGCCGCCAGCGCTAACTTCATCGTATCTCTACCTCGTTATATCCGGGGGCTGTCGCCAACCCCCTGTGCTTAGATCTTCTTTTTTTACAACATCTGCTGCAGGAGTTCCGCAAGCCGTCTTTCAGAGCCTGTTCAGTATCCCGCTCATAGCCCATACCACCACCCCAAAAACCTAAAGGTTTTCGGGGGCCCCGGTTTTCCGGCTCTTTTTCCGCCTGTCCGCACCGCCGGAACCCGCCTTCACGACCGGCATTAACGCAACCTGGCCGACAGGATTTCTCCGGCCACCTCGGCGTCGTCAAAACGCAGGCGTTCCGTGCCGATGATCTGATAATCCTCATGCCCTTTGCCGGCGATCACCACAACGTCTCCGGGCCCGGCCATCCCGATCGCCAAAGAGATGGCCTCTCTCCTGTCCGCCTCGAGCGCATAATCCTTGCTTGCCTGTTTCAACCCTTCCTCGATCTGGAGCATGATGGCGATGGGGTCCTCGGTGCGCGGATTGTCGGAGGTAGCGACGCAAAAATCGGCGTATTGCCCGGCGATCCTCCCCATAAGCGGTCTCTTGCCGCTGTCGCGGTCGCCGCCGCAGCCAAAAACCGCGATAACGCGCCGGGGGTTGAGCCCGCGCAAGGTGGCAAGCACATTGAGCAGGCCGTCCGGGGTGTGCGCATAATCCACGATCACGCTGAAATCCTGTCCCTCGTCAACGCGCTGGAAACGCCCGGGCACCTGCGGAGAATATCTCACGGCTTCGATCATGCCGTTGACGTCCAGCCCCTCGGCCAGCCCGACCGCCATCGCCGCCAAAGTGTTGTAAACATTGAATTTGCCCACCAACGGGCTTTCCGCGCGATATGTCTTCCCCGCATGGCAAAAATCGAAAACGGTTCCGCAGGCGGCGATCTGACAATCCTTCAAAAGAAGGCTCGCGCCCTCCCCGGCGCCGTATGTCCAGAGATCAACCCGGCAGGCCTGCGCGAATCTTTCCGCCAGCGGGTCGTCGATGTTGACCACGCAATATTTATTTTTGCCGTTTTCTGGAAGAATCATACCAAAAAGCCGCAGCTTGCTTTCCAGATAATCCCCAAAACCGGCGTGATAGTCCAAATGATCCTGGGTGAGATTGGTGAAAACCGCACCGTCAAAATGGCAGGCGTCCACCCTTCCCTGCTTCAAGGCGTGAGAAGAAACCTCCATCACCACGTTTTTGCAGCCTTCGTTCCCCATCATGGCCAGAAGCTCAAAAAGCTCGAAGCTTTCCGGCGTGGTGTGGGTGGAAGGGATGACCTTTCCCCCCGCCATATTATTGATGGTGCCGATGATCCCGCTTTTGGCCCCGCCGCTCTCCCAAAGCCATTTGATCAGTTTGCTGGTGGTGGTCTTGCCGTTGGTGCCGGTCACGCCCACCAAACGCATTTTCAGATCGGGGCGGCCCCACCAGACGGAGGAAAGCACGGCCATGGCGCGACGGCTGTCCTTGGTCAGAATCACGCACACGCCGTCCGGCACGCCCTGCGGCAAACGCTCCGTCACAAGGGCGGCGGCTCCGCGGAGAAGCGCCTGGGGGATGTGGTCATGCCCGTCCTGCCTGCTTCCGGGAATCGCGACAAAGAGATATCCCGGTTCCACCCGGCGCGAGTCATAGGCAATGCCGTTTATCTCAAGATCGCCGGAAAACCCCGTGATCTCCGCCGTTTCCCGCAAAGAGGACAAAAGCTCGGTCAAACGCATTATAAACCACCCTTTTTATGCTTGAATCAAGGACCCATAGTGTCCAGCGGTTTTTCCTCTCCGAAAGTCACGTTTATGCTGTCTCCCGCTCTGACAGTGCTGCCGGGAATGGGCTTTTGCTCCAAAACGATGCCGCTGCCGCTGGAAACCAGCTTCAAGCCCATCGCGCCCAGAATATTGCTCACGGCGTTCAGCCGCAGGCCGGTCAGGTCGGGCATCACAAGGGTTTCTCCGCCCGTGCCGGTTCTCAGAGTGACCGTGCTGCCTTCCCTGACCAGAGCATTCGCCACAGGCGACAGCCCGGTCACCTGGTCGCCGCTGCCTTCCACCTTGACTTCAAAGCCATACTGTCTCAGCACCTGAGTGGCGGCGGCGGGAGAAAGGTTTCTGACGTCCGGCACGGCGACGTTTTTCACGTTTTGAGGGTTGGTCTGCCCGCCGGAGCCGGAAGGCGATTGCGGGGTGACCTTCAAAACATTCATCAGCACATCTTCCATCACCGCCTTGAAGACTGGGGCGGCCACCTGCCCGCCCTGATAAAGATAGCCGGAAGGCTCATCGATGATGACCAGGCAAACGACGCGCGGGTCATCGACCGGAGCCATGCCAAGGAAGGAAGCCACATATTTCCCCTGCAGGTATCCGCCCACGCCGGGCTTTTGCGCGGTGCCTGTTTTGCCGCCCACACGGTATCCGGGAATATAGGCGCTTCTGCCGGTGCCCAAAGTGACCACGTCTTCCAAAAGCTCGCACACGGTTTCCGCCGTTGACGCGGAAATCACCTTCCGCACTTCCTCGACCTTGAAATCCTTGACGACATTCCCATCGCCGTCAAGAATCTGCCTGACGATCTGCGGCTTGAGCAAGGTCCCTCCGTTGGCGATGGCGGAGACCGCGCTCACCATCTGCAAAGGAGTGACGCTTATGCTCTGGCCGATGGAGATGGTGGCGATGTCAAGGGGGATCAGCCTGCTCTCGTTGATCATCAGGCCGGACGACTCGCCGGAAAGCGTTATGCCGGTTTTTTCACCGAAGCCGAAGCCGCGGATATATTCATAAAAAAGCCCTTTTTTCTTGTCTTCGATGCGGAACCCCACCTCCACAAAACCCGGGTTGCAGGAGTTCTGCATCACTTCTGAAAAAGTTTGGCTGCCATGCGGGTTATAGGAACGCCAGCAGCCCACTCTCTGCCTGCCCACCATATAATAACCGGGGTCATAAAAACGGTCGGTGAGCTTGGCCACGCCTTCCTCCAAAGCCACGGCAGCGGTGATGATCTTGAAAGTGGAGCCCGGCTCATAGGCGTCGTTGAGCAAAGGGTTGCGATAAGTGCTGGCCGGCGAAAGACTATAATTGTTCGGGTCATATGCCGGGCGGGAGGCCATGGCCAAAATCTCGCCGGTCTTGGGGTCCATCATGAGAATGCTGGCGCTTTTGGGCGGGTTTGCCGAAGCCATCAGATTGTCAAGCTCGCGCTCGCAGATTTTTTGTATTTCCCTGTCAATGGTCAGCACGATGCTTAACCCCTTCACCGGCGGCAAATATTCAAGCACAGACCCCTCAATTTCCCGGCCTTTGGCATCCGTCTCAAAAATGCGGCTGCCGGGAGTGCCTTTTAAAGTGTTCTCAAAATATATCTCGATGCCCGAAAGCCCCTGGTTGTCGATGCCCGCGAAACCCAGAACGTGCGCGGCCAGCTTCCCCTCGGGATAAACGCGCTGCGGCTCCTCGATGAAGCCGATGCCGGGCAGATTGGCCTCACGGATGGCCTTGGCCTGTTCGGGAGTCACCTTGCGCTTGATCCACTCGAAAGCGCGCTGAGAGACGACGCGCCCATAAACCGTGTCATACGGTATCTCCAGGATTCTTGAAAGAACTGCGGCGACCTCCGCTTCCTTGTTGGCTTTCTTGATATCCGGCGGATATACGGCGATTGAATCCAAACCGATGCTGACGGCCAGTTTATTGCCGTTTCTGTCATAGATTTCGCCCCGCGGGGCCGGGATGGAGATCTCCCGCTTGCGCAGCGCCTCGGCCGCCAACCGCCACTCGTTCCCCTTAACGATCTGGACATATCCGAGCCTGAAAAAAATCACGCCGAAAAGAATCAGCATGACAAAAAGCGAGAAAGCCATTTTTTGCCGAATTTGCAGCCGGCCGGATTGCATTTTGTTGACAGACATTCCGCACCTCCATCACTATGCCCGCTCCAAATCTTCCCATCACCGCGAAAATTTACGGCGCCCCGCCGCGTTCGCCCCGAAAAGCCTTGCGGCTTTCGGGGGCTCCGTGTTGTTATCACACCCGCGTCAAAACATTAGAATAATCGCCCGAACAAACGCTCCAGGGCCTGCAAAAACGAATTGGAGTTGCCGGCGGCCTGCAGCGCCCCGTCATCAGGCGCAGGCCCCGCCGCCGTCGCGGCGCCGCCAAAATTCGCATAGACGATATTGCTCTGACTCGGAAAAACCATTCCCAAATTAAGCTTGGCATAAGGCTCGATCCGGTCCAAAGAAGAAAGCTGAACCGTGTTAAGAGCCATGATTTCATTGTTTTTTTCAATGGCTGCCAGCTCCGTCTTAATATTGCTGATCTCAAGCCCGCAGCCGAAAATCTTTGTTTCCAGAAAAGTGTAGCAAAAGGCCAGCGCGAAAACAGCAAGGGCAGCGGCCAGCATGACGAGTCTGTCACGGCGCAGCGCCAGGGCCCTGTTGCTTTTTCTTTTAAGAGTGTTCCATTGCAGCTGCCGTTCCCTGGCGCGGATATTTTCGATCTCCGCCTGAGAAAGCTGCTCGGTTTGTCTCGCCGCTAACATATTATGCCTCCTTTTTTTCTGTTAGAACTTCTCGGCCACACGCATTTTCGCACTGCGCGCCCGCGGATTTGCCTCGATCTCCCCGGCCTCCGGCAAAAGCGGTTTCTTCGTCAGCACCTTCACAAAAGCTTTTTTGCCGCATTGACAAACGGGACTGCGCGGCGGGCAAACGCAATCCAGCGCCAGCCAGCGAAAAACCTCTTTGACCAGCCTGTCCTCCAAAGAATGAAAAGTGATGACGGCCAAACGCCCGCCGGGCTTCAGCAAAACGGCGGCTTCGTGAAGGGCCTTTTCCAAAGCTCCCAACTCGTCATTGACGGCGATGCGCAAAGCCTGAAAAACCCTCCTGGCCGGATGCTGGTCTTTTTCCCGCGCCCCCACGGGGATAGCCTGTTTGATGACCTCAACCAAATGCCCTGTCTGCAAAATCGGAAAAACGGCGCGCTCCCGCACGACAAACTGCGCGATCCTCTTGGCCCATTTTTCCTCTCCATAGCGAAAAAATATTCCGCTCAATTCTTCTTCGTCATAGGTGTTCAAGATATCGGCGGCGCTCAGCCCCTGCCCCGCGTCCATACGCATATCCAAGGGCGCGTCCTGCCGGTAAGAAAAGCCTCTTTGCGGGTTATCCAACTGATAAGACGACACCCCGACATCCAGCAAAATCCCGTCCGCCGGTTCCCCCGCCATGCGCGCCATTTCCGCGAAATTACCCTGCTCGAGACGCGCTCTTTCGCCAAAACGCCGCAAACGGCCCGCGGCGGCGGTCAAAGCCTCCCCGTCCCGGTCAATGCCCAGCAAGCGCCCTGAGGGATCGGAAGCCAGCAGGATAGCCTCCGCGTGCCCGCCCCCGCCCACCGTGCCGTCGACATAAAATCCGCCGGGAACGGGATCGAGCATTTTCAGAACCTGCGACAGCATCACCGGCATATGCAGGAACTTTTTCTCCGCTTGTTGAATGTCCATCAGCCTTCCCCGCCTTAGAGTCTGTTTAGTTTCCCACTCATAGCGCATACCACCACCCCAAAAACCTGAAGGTTTTCGGGGGCCCCGGTTGAACAGAAGTAAGAAGGAAGAAGACAGAAGTCAGAAACCAGGAATGTGCACTTAGTCGCTCCGGCTTGTTTTGCGGATGTCCGGCGAAAAATCGCTCGGAATCTGCGCTATTCGGAGACGCTAAACAAACTCTAAAAAACCGTTTCTAAACCTGCCAGTTTTTCCGCCGTCGCTTCATATTCCGCGGCGCTCTTTTCGCTGTATTCGCTCCATTTGTCTTTATCCCAAATTTCCACCCTCGTCCCGACGCCGATGATCACGACGTCCCGCTCCAGCCCGGCATATTTCCGCAAAGCGGGCGGGATCAGCGCGCGTTTCTGGCTGTCCAGCTCCACGTCCATCGCCCCGGAATATAAGGTACGCAAAAAAGCTCTGGCGGCTTGGTTGGTCAAAGAAAGTTTTTTCGCCTTGTCGTTTATGTCTTCCCAACCCGCGGCGGAACAGACAAAAAGGCACTGATCCAGCCCCTTGGTCATCACGATTTCCTGCCCCAAGGCCTCTCTCATCTTGGCGGGAACGATGATCCTGCCGCGATCGTCAATGAGCTGTTGGTATTCCCCTTTGAACATCGTTTCCGCTCCTTTCCCCGGGTCGCCGCACCCTTGTTTTTTGCTGTTTTACGTCTTAAAACTTTAGAAAATTTTTCGCACGCCGGCTCATTCCGCTTCAAACCTCAACGTGATAAGACTGCCATATCCCGAAAGGGCCATAAAAAGGCTCTTTTTCACCTTGATAACTTTGAAGCCCAGTCTTTCATAAAACATCACGGCTCTCTTGTTTTTTGAATACGTTTCGAGTTGGATTTGCTTATAACCCAAAACGTCGCGGACAAAAGCAATGAACTGGGTCCCGACGCCTTTGCTTCGGTGCTCCGGGCTTGTCGCGATATAGTCAATGAAAATATCCAGCGGGCCGATATCCTTCGCTTTCTCAAAGGCCCCGCTCACCGCTTTATAAGACGACTTGCCGGCAAACCCGCCGATTATCTTTATATAAACTTCCCTGTTCAGGCTTATCGGGCGCTTTTTGTGGTCCGCCAAACCCAAAAAGCCGATAGCCGTCCCATCTTGCAAATAGGCGTATGTCATGTCATAATCGAAAGAACATTTGAACAGCTCACGCAGCTTGTTTTTGTCTTTTGAAACGTTTGACAAAATATGATAAAAACCGTCAATAAACACATCCACAGCTTGTTTTATCTGATTCTCGTCAAGTTCGGACAGCTTTTTGATTTCGCCCATGCTTTTCCCGACCTCTTATTCCGTGAATATAAGAATTTGGTTTACAAGAGAGCGAATGAACGCAGATTCTGAACCAAACCGGCCCGCTTCGCTCCATTTCCCTCCATTTCGCTCCACATGCGACTTATTCTATATGCCGCTTCTGATTCCTTTTTTTATTTTAAATTTTTTAAAATTTATTTTCGCAGGTAAAGAAAGTGTTCCAGCCGCCATTTGTCCGCGCAAAAAATTCAAGCCGGCGCTCCAAAAGCGCCGGCTTGACAACAAGGCTTCAGCCGATAAACTCCGTTAATTCTTTATTAAAACCCACGCGATCTAAAGGCCGGATTCCAGTTGATTCGCCATGGTTTTCGCCCGGTTGATCTCGTCCTGCTGCGCATATTCCACAGGATACCAGCCTTTTTGGCTCATGACATTGAAAATGTCATGGTTGGCCCTCACCTCGTCATGGCAGATTTTCATGGTGTCCTGCAGCAAATTCCCGCAAACCGTCTCGGTGGCCATCTGCGCATATTGTCCCGACAAAAATTTTTGGTCCTTCAGGCAATCCCAAAGAATTGTTTTATCATCCATCGCTGCTCGCTCCTTTCTTTGATCCAACGGTCTTTTCAAACGGCACTATTGCATGGTGGTCGTGTCTATATGCCTTTTTAATGTGTCGAAATGGCTCTGGTGCATGGTCGCGATGCTTTTAAGCACGCTTTTCGCCTGCGGATCCTGCACCTGGCTGCAGGCGTGATTGAATTTTTTGATCTCTTTTTCTTCCCCGCTCAAAACATCGTTCAAATACATCAGTTCTTTTTGCGTCAAGCGATTGCCCATTATGATCCTCCTTTATGCCTCAATTTAAGATAATCTGAAGGTTTCGCAGGCCGTTTCATCCGGATTCCTGACCTTCCTCGTCCCGCTGGAACGGACATTGATGTTGCTGGCATGGCAGTTCATGGCGTTATTATAAATACACTCCTCAACCTCGCACTTGATCTGCTGCGACACTCCTTCACCTCCCGTTTCAATGACGTTTTGCCGAGAGCCGCGTTCAAGCAAAACAAAGCGCTTTTTTGCCGCCGCGGAATTCGCGGCCGCAAACGCAGCTTTCCCGAATATTTTGCCCAAAAGCAAAAAAAATAACGGCCGCAACCGTTATTTTTTTGTTTTTTGAATTTAAAAAACTTTTATGCTTATTTCCGGCCGCCGGCCCTTTCTTTACAACCAATCCTCCATTTTTGTGTGCGGATTTTCCGCAGCCCCACCCCCCTTTGGGTAGTGGGTCAGGGGGTGGGGCAAAACATAAGACCGAAACAAGAAAAGAGCGCAAAAAACACCACAAATCACGTTCTCCCTCTACTTGAGCAAGGAGTGTGAGGATAAATCAAACCTCAATTCCTACGCCCCCATGCGCGGCTACCTTAAAGGGCGGCGCTTGCGGGTGGGACTTTGATCATCGAAGGCGCGCATGGGAGCGTTAAGCCGTCACTTGCCTCTTCTTTCCGCAAGTTTCAAAAGCAGCGGCGGCGTCAGCGAAATCAGTATGATGGCGATAACGATAAACGAAAAATTTCCCTGCACCCACGGCAGGGCGCCGAAAAAGAACCCGCCAAAAGAAAACAGGGCGACCCAGGCCAGCCCGCCGACCACATTATAACGGAAAAAGCTCCGATATTCCATTTTCCCGGCGCCCGCAACAAAAGGCGCGAAGGTGCGGATGATGGGAATGAAGCGCGCGATGACGATCGTTTTTCCGCCATGCCGTTCAAAAAAGGCCGCCGTGCGCTCGAGATGCTCGCGTTTTATGAATTTCAGCCTGCCGCTTTTCTGCAATTTTTCGCTCAGGCCTTTGCCGATGGCATAGTTGACCGAGTCGCCGACGACGGCGGCCAAAAGCAAAAGCGGAAACAAGATAACAATGTTCAGAGAACCGTGCGCGCAGAAAGCGCCCGCAGCAAAGATCAGCGAATCGCCCGGCAAAAACGGCGTGACCACCAAGCCGGTCTCGCAAAAAACTATGAGAAACAATATCAGATAGGTCACCGCGCCGTATTCGCTGATGAAATTGCCCAAATAACGGTCGAAATGCAAAATGAAGTCGATGATTATTTCCATGTCAGGATTCCCTTCGTGTTCATCGTTTTGTCTTTTCTCCGGGCATACGCCTTAGAGCCTGTTTAGTAGCCGAATAGCGCAGATTCCGGCATTCTTTAACCCCAAATTCTTAGACAGCATTACGCAATCTCCTTCAAAACAAAATCGCCCAGGTGAAAAGGCAAAGCAATGCCAGGATCACCATAAAAGTCGGCCTGAACAAAGTATAAATCAGCAGGATCAGCACGGTCACATAGACGAAAAAATCGGCGCTTATGGCCTTTGCCAGCACATCCAGGCAGCGGCGGAAGAAACATCGGGCATTGTCCGCGAACTTGCTCACAGCAATATCACCCCCAAAAGCTCTATGCCGCTATTTTATTTTGCTTCCGGCAAATTATGACAACCAGGGCCGGCAAATCCTCTTTCCTTTTTAATCAAATAACCCATTAAACGGATAGTTCGCTCCGTACCTGCAAGAACCTGCTGAAATCCTTCCCTTTTCCTTTTGCTGAGGGCCGGGCCCAAATCAACCTTCCGCTATCAATCTTCCCTTTTTATGGGGTTGCCGCCGAAGGCGGCAACCCCATAAAAAGAAACTTCTTCCCCCTCCCATCCGGGGAGGGGGCTGGGGGTGTGGTGTTTGATAAAACACAAACCTTGACAGACTCTTAAATCATCGAAGGCGCGCATGAGGGCGCTCCCCACTTTGGCAAATCGGTTAGCCTCCCCTTTTCCTCCTGCAGTCCCTAATCCATAGGCACCGCGCGGCCGGCGGAAAAAAGATATAGATAACATTCCTTGACCGGCTGCCGCCAGATATCCGCCAACGCCCTGCGGTAACAAGCGAACTGCACGCCGTAACGGCGGCGCAGCTCGGCTTCATCCGCACCGTAAGCCCCGGTCTTATAATCCACGATCACCCAGCCGTCCCCCTCGAAAAACGCCAGGTCGACCCGCCCCTGCAAAAGCGCGCGGTCCTCCGCGCCCAAGCCCGGCAAAACCGCGCCAAAATCCGCCGCGCTCATGGCATAGACGAAAGGCTGTTCCCGCACGATTTTTTCCGCCTTGCGCAGCCTCTCTCCCAAAGGAGAAGAAAACAGCCCCGCCAGCCGCCGCGCGTCGAGCAAAGCGGCCTCATCGCCCGTCAGCCGCCCTTCCCGCGTCAAAACGGCGATCTGCCCCTCGATCTGCTCCGGCGCAGTATGAGCGAACTCAAGCAATTCCATGACCTTGTGATAAGCATTGCCTTCCTCCGCTGAGCCCGAATCCCTTTCCTCCTCTTCCGCCCAAAACGGCATATAAGATTCATCATGATCACCCGGCACGCCGATGCCCCGCGGAAACTCCTCCGCCTCGTTTTGCGTCTTAATAAATTCGTCCGGCGTGGTTATGGCCGCACCGGCTTCATGCCGATATGCGTTATGCAGGCTTTGCAGCCCGCTCACCGTCCATTTGGCGGCCAAAGCCGTCGCGGCCTGATGAGGATATCGCCAGTTCAGAATTCGCTCAATCTCTTCGCCGCGTTCTTGGATATCCTCCTTCGGCGCGGGGGGAACGAGCCGCTCCTCCTCCGCCTCAGCGCCCGCCGGGTATATGCCGAACAGCCCCGGTTCGCCCAGAACGCCGCCCGCCCCACCCCCGGCCAAAAGACGGAGCTTTTCCGCATCCGCATGAGGCAGCAGGGCGCGCCCTAGCCAATCAAGATAACAGCGGTCCTGCGCCATCAAGGCGGCGGGCAGAATATCGCCGCCGGACACGCCCAGGCTCCAGCGCGAAACCGCGCGCCCCAAACCGGCGGCCGAACCGATCATCACCAATCTTTCCCGGGCGCGTGTCATGGCGACATAGAGGACGCGCATTTCCTCGGCCACGGCCTCCTCCGTGAGCTTCTGCGCCAGCGCCTGCCAGGCAAGGGTGGGATATTTGCGGCGCTTTTGCCGGTCGGCCAGCCGTGCGGCCAGCCCCAGCTCTCGATGGAACAGAACGTCTCGCGAGGAATCCCGCAGATTGAAACGCCGCCCCAAACCACCAATGAAAACAACGGGGAACTCCAGCCCCTTGCTGTGGTGTATGCTCATGATGCGCACCAGATTTTCCTGCTCCCCCAAAAGGCGCGGCGAGCCGAAGTCGTGCCCGCGCTCCCTGGCGTCCGTGATGAAGCGGATGAAACGGAAAAGCCCTTTGAACGAACTTTGTTCATAATCCCTGGCCCGGTCGCAGAGGGCGGTCAGATTGGCCTGCCTTTGCTCTCCCTGAGGCATGGCCCCAGCCAAATGAAAGAAACCGGTCTCGCCGTAAATCTGCCAGATGAGCCGGGAGATCCGCCCCGAACGGGCTTCCTCCGCCCAAGCCCCGAGCCGCCGCAAAAAGAGCGCGGCCTGCGGCAGCGGAGAAGCGGCCAGCGCCTCATATAGGCAGCCTTTATGCGAAAGGCGCAGCTCGGCCAGCTCGTCCAAAGAGAACCCGCCCAAAGGCGAACGCAAAACCGCGGCCAGCTCAATCTCCTGCAGCGGATTATCTATGACCTGCAAAAGCGACATGACGAGCGTGACCTCCGGCGTTTCCAGATAACCGCCGTGGCTGTCCGCGGCGGAGGGGATGCCCATCAGGGCCAGCTCCTCGCCATAGACTCCGGCCCAGTTCTTCGAACGCAGCAAAACCGCCATATCCCGCAGTTGATATTTGCGTTTTTCCTGGGATTTTTCCTGAGGATAATCCTCTTTTTGCAGCTCTAAAATTTTCCGCCCCAGCAGCCTGGCCTCTCTTCGCGCCGCGCCGCTGTCTTCCTCCTCTTCCGCGTCATGCTTGTCTATGAGATATAATTCAACGGGCTTGCCTTCCGCCTCCCGTCCGGCCACTAATTCGGCGCTCTCATCATAATTTATCTCCGCCGTTGCTTTGGACATGAGGCGGGAGAAAATGAAATTCACCCCATCAATGACGCTTTTCACCGAACGGAAATTTCGGTTAAGGGGAATGAGCCGCCCGCCCTGACCGGCTCCATAGTCATCGAATTTGCCCAGAAAAAGCGTGGGGTCGGCCAAGCGGAAACGGTATATCCCCTGCTTGACGTCGCCGACAAAGAAGCTGTTCCCGCCGCTTGCGACGAGGGAAAGGATTTTTTCCTGCACGGCGTTGATGTCCTGATATTCATCCACCAGAATCTCTTTGAAGCGGCTTTTCAGTTCCGCCGCCACGCCGCTCTCCCCGTCCTCCAAAATTTCCAGACAGAAATGTTCCATATCGGCGAAATCCACCAGGCCGCGCTTGCGCTTCTCTTCCGCCAAAGCCCACGAATAACCGAGAACCAACCGGCTCAGACCCTCAAGCAGCGGATTCTGCCGCCGCAAATCGTCAAGCAGCGCGCCCGGCTCCCTGCCGCCGAAGTTTTTCAGCAGGCCGGCATATTTTTCCTTGGCTTTTTCCCGGGTTTTTTTAACCTCATCCCTGACTTCTTCAGCGGCAGCGCTTTTCTTGCTCAAAACGGCGAATTTCAAATCACCCAAGCGGGCAAAAAGCTCCGCCAGCGGCAAAGAAAGCGCCCCTATCAGGCCTTTGCACGCGGATATTTCCTCCCGCAAATAGTCCGACCATTCCTGCGGCCCGCCCGGCGCCGCGCAAAGGGCCGCCGCCGCTTCCAGATAATAAAGACAATGGGAAAGTTCTTTTTTGATCATCCGCCGCAGATAAGGGACGTATGGCATGGAATCCAGGCTCTCCGGGGGCGTTCCGGCCGCTTTTTCCAGCCAGTTCTCCGGGTCAGGCTGACTGCGGCTGAAAAGATAAAGCTCGAATATGACGCGCAGCAGGCCGCCGTCATCCCTGGCCCCGCCATAAGCGTCGGCCAGCTCGATCAAGGTTTTGTTACCGCTCTCATACTCGTTTTCAATAAATTCCTCCATGACCTCTTCCTGCAGCAGGCCAAGCTCCACCTCCTTGGCGATGCGAAAGGAAGCGGGCAGCCCGGCGCGGTAAAAGTTCTGTTTTACGATCTCAAGGCAGAAGGAATGGAGCGTGGTGATGGGGGCCTGCTGCAAAAGACCCAGCTGCCGCAGCACGCGCCTGTCCGCCGGATGCTTTTGCGCCCGTTCCGTGAGGGCCTGACTGATGCGGGCGCGCATTTCCTCGGCGGCCGCCTTGGTGAAAGTGACAACGAGAATCTCGTCGATTTCCGGCGGAGACTGCCCCTCGAAAAGACGGCGGATGACCCGCTCAACCAGCACGGCCGTTTTGCCCGAGCCGGCGCCCGCGGAAACCAGAACATTCGCGCCGCGCGCATTGATGGCCGCCTCCTGTTCCGCCGTCCACTTACGCTCGCTCATTCTTTCACCTCCCTCTTTGTCGTCAACATAAGTGCCGCGTTTATAAGTTTATTTTTTCAATTATCGGCTCGCAATGAGAAATTATATCAACGATATGATTGAGCGTATAAACCCCGTAGTGCTTAAACTTTGCCGGATACGCCTCTTCTCCGTCATCAAATGCATCCGTTGCTTTATTAAGATAATCTAAAAACTTTGATTTGCTGAACAATATCAATCCGTGACCGACACGGTTCTCGTCAGGATCGTATGAACAATAGCTTTCGTTTCTCATTTGATAAGTAATGTAATTATCAAATGAGATTTTGTATGAATGAGCGTGGTCGGGAACAAGCTCCTGGCAGCCAGACAATATCTTCAACAAATGTTCGTTTGTGCCGGCTCTGGATTTTATGGAATCAGGGGACGGCGCCATTTCCCGCGACTTAGTGATAATAATGGTCAATTCATTATCCGGCCCGTCCGCTAAACGTTCCAGAAAAAATGATATGCTTTTATCTTCCATCCCAAAATACATCATCGCACCCCCGCAAAATAAAATCCCCCCGCTCCCCGTCATTCAGACCCGCCCAGCCGCGCGAAAATCTCCTCTTTGGGCGGGGCCTTCTCCTGCGCCCTTTTCCCCGCCAACTGCCGGTCGAACCCGCAAAAAGCCTGATAATCGCAATATCCGCAGGCCGCCCCGGCCTCAAGCGGGCTGGCCGCCACCTTGCCCGCGAGCATCTCCGCGCCGCTTTGCTCCAGAAGGCCTAATAAATGCTTCTGCAAAAGCGCCAGCTCCTCCGCTGTGACGCCGGGCGAATCGGCTCGAATGCGCCCGTCCTTGGTCACGGCGACGGGGATTACTGAGGAGTGGCCGGAAAAATCGCGGTCGGAAAGCAGCACCGCCTCCATATCCTTGACGGTCAACCCGCTCATCTTCAGGCCGGGAAGGCCGTCGCCGTCCTCGCCGGGGATGACGCTGCGCATTTCCTCGCGCAGCGGAAAATAGTATGCGCCTGCCGGCTTCGCGCCCTGCGGCGCGCCCAAGGCGGCCGCGTTTTGCAGCGTCACCAGCAGATATACCATCAACTGCAATTTTTGCCCGGAATATATTTCCTGCATGGAAAGGCTTTCTTTGCCCGATTTATAATCTATCACCCGCAGCCAGACCGTGCCGTCCTTCACCGCGGCGTCGATGCGGTCGATGCACCCGGAGACCTGCAAAAGCGCGCCGCCGGGCAGCGGGACCTGCAAAGAGGCGAG
>Ga0123356_10002985_pt1 | contig 17876 bp, 22 predicted proteins | sample TergutEmb28metaG_2_FD_92546 | JGI IMG/M metagenome (GOLD analysis project Ga0123356, IMG submission 92546) | Embiratermes neotenicus P3 segment gut microbial communities from Petit-Saut dam, French Guiana - Emb289 P3 | ecosystem: Host-associated > Arthropoda: Insects > Digestive system > Gut ...
AAAAAAAACAAATTAAAAAAAATAAAATACAACAAAAATCAAGAAATAGTAATAAATATTATCGAAAAATACCAAAAAAAAAAAAAAAACAATCCCAACAACTAAAAAGTAGAAACAATACCAACAATAGCCCCAGTAATAGTAGCTAAAAGATTGACATGCTCATTATTGATTATATTTCTTCGCTCTAATACTGCCCCAAGAATACTATCCATGAAACATCCAACAGTTCCTGCAATTACTGCAACTTTAAGTGAAAGAAAAGGATCAGATATTATTCCAAGCAAAAATGCAGCTATCCCTATGATTCCTGCACCAACTATTCCAACAACTGTACCAAGAACAGAAACTGCCCCATCAGTTCCTGGAGGAACTTTTCTAAAAGTAGTTATTAGACGAGGCCTTTGGAGTATCCCAAGTTCACTTGCCATTGTATCAGCAGTAGCTGTTGCAATTGCTCCAATAAATCCTCCTACAAAAGGAAGATAATAACCTCCAAAAGCAGCCATGACAAAAGCCACAACACCATTAGAGATAACATTTTTTGCAGTTCTCTTTCCTTCATATATCCCTAAATTTTGTTTATAATATTTACTGTGTCTAGTAGCTATAAGACTCAATATAAAAAAAAGTAGAATTAAACATAACCAGTTTACTCCTGCAGAAAATAGAATTATAACCCCCATAAACATCATAGCTAGGGTTCCAAGAATATCCAAAGCTTTTCGTTTATAAACAAAAGCCCCAACTATTAATAGTAAAATTAAATAAAACACATTTAGTATTAAGGATAGTTCCATATAATCACTTATCAAAATGTTTGTTATATGATTCATATAAATATACCTAAAATACATTGAGTGATAATTTTATTATAAAAATTAACATACTCCATTAATATTTTTAAAATCAGATTTATAATAAAAATAAGACAATCAAAGGTTTTAAAAAATTGAAAAAATTAAAAATTTTTTCAAACAAGAAAAAATAATATCATATATTAAAAATAAATAAAATTAAAAAAATTATAGTATTATAAATTAAAATAAATAAAAAAGAGAATCTTAGAAACTTAATCTAAGACTTTACTTTTAATAATTTCTACCCTTTTAAGTGGGTAAATCTTTTTAGCTCTATGATAGATTTCAGAAGCCATTCTTCCATTTACAGAAGTTTCAATAACATCTTCATAGCTTCTTTCACTACATAATTTTTCAACAAGGTCATTAATTGTTTCTCTCATGAATTTTTGCTGAGAAGATTTAGATCTTCTTGTAGTAATAGCTAAAACATGAAGTTTCATTTTTTGATCGTCTTTAGTCTTAATATATACATGAGTATCGATTCTACTGGTTCCTCTTCTAATCATACTTCTAACATAATCAGTAGTTACTTTGTGACCAGTAAATTTGGTGTTAGCTATATCTCCAGCTACATTATCAACTTCAAACTTTAATTTAATGTATTGTTTAGAGAAATCCCCTGTTAGTTCTCTCATAGTGACTTCTACTCCCCTACCTATCAAAAAATCAGGATCTCTTGAAGGAGTATCTCCAATTTCTTTATCTCCAAAAGCTACTGGAGTTTTAATAGTATACCAAGATTTTTCTTTCCATGTATCACGTACTCTTCGTCTTTTTGCCTTTGCCATATATATCACTTCCTTTAGTTTTTTATCTTTAATTCCTTGGTTTGTAATTTTAATTTATAATTTTAATTTTTTAGGCCATTATTCAATTAAATATTTAAATATAATATTTACATAAAATATGCAAATTGTTCATTACAATATTCTATAAAAATTATATAAATTATTCTATAAAGTTTAAAAAATTATATAAATTATATAAACATTAAATTTTATTATTTTATAAAAATATTATAAAGATATTATAAAATAAAATCTAGATCAATTCTTAATTTGAATTTTAAATAATATTATTTATAATTTTTAGATAAAGTTAGATAACACTATCTACAATATACTATAAAAACAATAAAATTAACTAGAATTAGCTCATTAGCTATAAAATTAACTAATGTACAAATCTGATATCGGACTCGATCCGAATATTAGTAAAAATTGCTTATAATAAAGTTTTAAAATACTTTAAAACCCGCCCATAAAGGTTAATATAACTTTTAAGTTCATTGTATTTAAAGGTTTTTGAAAGTACTTAGAATATAAAATTATTAAAGTATATTTATCAGAGATTATAGTGGAGCTTTCATGAATTTATAATGTTCAATATAACGATTTATAACCTCATCAAGAGGGCCTTCATCTTCAACAAGTTTTAAACCTGCTTCTTCAATTCCAAATTTTGATTTGAATCCTGCTTGAACACAAATAACAACATCACAATCTCTAATTGCATCCAATGTTTTCATCCATTGATGCCTTTCTCCTTCTTCAATTTCAACAGTTCTTCTTTCAAGAAAGATTTTGTTGTCTTTTTCTTCATCAAAATCAAAAATACAGATAGATCTAGCTTTTCCAAAATGTAAATCCACATTTTTTCCATCTGATGAAGCAATAGCTATCCTCATGAATATTCCTCATATTTAAGCTTATTAAATCAAATATAATAAAAAAATAAAAAAAATAGAGATTGTTTTAAAAAAAAATATTGAAAAATAGCTAATTCTAATCCCTAATTTTCTGAATTAATTTAGCTACATTCTCCCCAAACTTCTTTATAGTGCCAATTCCTTCTTCATCACTAGAAGCAGTTCCTTCTTCCATAGCAAAAACTGTGTTCCAATAGTTAGAACCAACCATGATCATTTCATTTATTGGGAAAAACATACTCATCTCTTGAAGTGTGAGAGTTTGACCTCCTCTTCTAGCTACAGCTATTGGACCTCCAACCATCCATGATAAAAATAGATCAGTTCTACGAGACACATATCCTATTCTTTGAAGAGCTGCCATAATATCCCCTCTTGCAGTTCCAAAGTAAACAGGAGACGCAGGGATAAAACCATCGGCTTTCCTTATTTTATCAATTATTTCATCAAGTCCATCGTTTAAAGCACAATTTCCTTTTTCACTACACTTACCACAAGCTATACAAGATTGGATTTTCATTCCTCGAAGAGAAATAATTTCAGTACTTAAACCATTTTTTTCTATTTCTTTTGCACATATATCTAAAACTTCCATTGTATTGCTGTTTTTTCTTGGACTTCCACTTAATAAAACTACATCAGCCATTTTAATACCCTCATATAAATTATTTTATATATTTTTTTAATTATAATTTTTATTCACTTAATATCACTATATATTGTACTATACGATTAATTTACATATCACATTACTGTTATTAATTTATAATTAAATTATGATTAAAATTATATTCTTTATTTTAATTATATTTTGTTCTTTTAATAAATTTCAAAAAACTATAAAATATTTATAAAAATATACTAAAAAATATATGAAAAATATATAAAAAATAGTAAAGTATAAATATAATAATGTTAAAAATATTTAACAAAATGTAAAAAACTATTTACAAAATATAAAAAATTATATCAAAATTAAAAAAACTTTCAATAAAAATTAAGAATAAAGGATGTGCAAATAATGGAAACAAAGACATTGGTTATAATAACAATAACAGGATCTAGTATTACAACATTATTATGGGTTTTAGGGTTGATATTTGCAAGATTCGACCTATTTGTATTAGCTATTATTATATCTCTAATGAGTTTAGTTTTACTTAAAAACAAATATTTAGGTCAAATTTCTGAATTTTTCAGTAAAAAAAATGGTGAAGTAGTGGATGATGAAAGAAGCCAGTATATTGAAGCAAAATCATCTACTTTGTCCTTTGGAGCACTAATAGCAGTAAGCATCTACTCAGCAGTAGCTATTTTCACTCTTAGAAATATTTATCCACAATATATTGATTTAGCTTATCCATTTCTTGCAATTATAGTTATAGGACTTATAGCTAATATGATAACTAAAGCTTATTATAAAAGAAGATATGGTGATTAATAAAATAATCCGTGATTAAAGAATATGAAAGTAATTAATTCATAATTAAAGAATATATAATTAATTTATTATTAGAGAATATTGAAAATATATTATAGGAGAAAAAGCATGAAAAATTTGATAAACTGGAAATTGTTTTTTATTTTACTCATTGCATGTGTTATTACTTCAATACTTGTGCTACCTTATTCACTTGAGATTACCTCAACTGTTATTGAAATCACCCCATTAATATTACTTATTATAATAGGACAAAATTTAATACTCTTTGCAATAGTGATTTTCTTTGGACTACTCTTATCTAAGCGTGTTGGAATGGGATTACCAATATTAGAAGATATATTAGAAGGAAAAAATAAAAATGCAGAATTTAAATCATTATTGTTGCCCTCTATTGGTTTAGGTATTTTGTCTGGTGTATTAATTGTGATATTCAGCCTTGTATTCAATACTTTTATTCCTGAATTTCAAAATATTGAAATATTAGTAGCTCCATGGAAAAGTTTTTTAGCATCATTCTATGGAGGAATTGCAGAAGAAGTATTATTAAGACTTTTCTTGCTTTCTTTAATTGTATGGATTATTTTTAAAATAAAAAAAGGTAAAGATGGAAAAACCACTAATTTTGGAGTATGGATAGCTATTATTTTATCATCCATAATTTTTGGTTTAGGACATTTACCTGCAACAGCCCAAATAGTCGAATTAAATACAATAGTTATAATGCGAGCTATTATTTTAAATGGTATTGGAGGTGTTGTTTTTGGCTGGCTTTACTGGAAAAAAGGTTTAGAATCTGCAATTATGGCGCATTTTTCAGCAGATATAGTTTTACATGTTATTTCGCCTATAGTAATATCATTTATTCTATCAATGGTGACATTGACTTGAAAATATAAAATGTAAATTAAGAGGTTTATTAGATGAAAATTATAAAATTTGTTTTCCCTTTAGTTATATTAAATTTAATAGCTTTAATTTTAGTCACTTTTGGACTTCCAGATATAATTCCACTTCAAATAGGCTTCACAGGAGCAGTGAATTTATTTGGTTCTAGATGGTACGTTCCAATTATTGGAATAATACCAGTTTTTATAGCTGTTATTTATATACTCCATATTTACTATTTACAGACTGATTTAAATAAGAATATAGAAGATAAAATAATCCCTGGAATAGCTATTATTGTTATACCCCTTACTTGGATTCCAACAATTTTAGCTTTGAATATACCTAATAATATTAACTCCATTGATTCATTGCCTAATTTCCCTTTAATTGAGTTAATAGTCTTTATTTCAATTATAATAGCTATTTTATTTATTTTTATAAGTTATTATATTGAAAACATCACCCCAAATAGACATATGGGCATTAGAACTCCTTGGACTCTTAAAAATGAGTTTGTTTGGAAAAAAACCCATAAACTTGGATCTTACACTTTTATGATAGCTGGATTCATTTTGTTGGTTTATGCGTTGACTACATTCATCAGTAAGAATTTCTTTTATGCCATTATTGGTTGGATTATAGCTATCTTTTTAGTTGTTGTTGTTCCAATTATTTATTCTTATTATGAGTATAGTAAACTTAAAGATTATTGAAATTTTATATTATTACAATCATGCAATAAAATTTTGAAAATAATGATAACAAATAGTATCATTATAAATAATTTATAAATAATTTATAACTAATTGTTAAAATAAGAGAATTAATATGAAAAATAGAATAAAAGTATTTAGAGCTATGTATGATACTACCCAGGAAGAATTAGCTAATAAATTAGAAGTATCTAGGCAAACAATATTAGCTATTGAAAAAGATAAGTATGATCCTTCATTAAAATTAGCTCTAAAAATAGCTAAATTCTTTGAAGTTCCTGTAGAAGAATTATTCCTTGATTCCGAAAATGAATCTAGTTAATTTAGTTCTTTTCACAATTTCATAACTAATAATAGTTAAAATAAAACTTCCAAACAATATAACAACTATCTGTAATATGAGTGATGATGTTAACAAGAAAGTATAATAAGCTACAACAACTATCCAAGTTTGATGAAAAATGTATATTGGATAAGATGCTTTTGTAAGATACTCTGTCCACTTATTATGGAAATTCAAATATTTTTTACCCAATCCTATCAAAGATAATATTCCCATCCATGCTAAAAATGCCCTAAATAAGCTATGCAAAATCCCATCATTCCAATATGGATATACAAAAAGACTTATTATTGAAGATATTAAAAAAATAGAGACTAAATACCACTTATATTTCTCTAAATTCTTCTGTACATTATCATTGACCAATATAAGATAACCTATCATAAACAATACAAAATAAGCTCCTAAACTCTCCCCACCTATATCTAAAATACCACTCATGATCCAAAAAACTAAAAATAGTGGAATTATTTTAATAATATTTATTTTATCAAAATTTAATTTTATTGAGCTATTTTTATATAATATTATAACTGGTAATGCAATAAGAGATATGATAAACAAATACAGTATAAACCATAAGTGACCTGGAGTGAATCCTCCAGTATATCCAGCTAAATCACCAAATTTAGTAAAAAACGTTATTAATTGCGAAAAATAGCTTCCAGTGAATCCAAGATGAAATTTTTCTGCGAAAAAAGTTTGTATTGGAACTAAAAATACTAAGCCAAATACAAATGGTATAAACAATCGAAACATCCTTTCTTTCAAATATTCTTTAGAAGTTCTTTTTTTAAGAGAATAAAAAGTACTTATTCCGGCTATAACAAAAAGTAAAGGCATAAACCAAGGTGCCACAAATACTATAAAGTCACTCAGAATAGCAATCGAAGGCCCATGGATATAAAAATTCTCAAAGGAGTAAATCCTAAATGTATGAAATGGGAACAATATTAGAATAATTATCCATCTTAAATTATCTAAAAAATATTTTCTCATTTTATCAGCTTATTTTTATTATCAACATCAATAGCAAACAGATGATATTTGAATTTTAGCAAGAAAAATTTGAAATAAAAAACAACACTCCAACAAAAAATTACGCCCCAGAACCATCTAAAGCACACAAACAAGGACATTCATACTCTTCATCCATTGTTTCAATGGTTTTATAAATTAAATCAATGATTTCTGCTCCTTTAAGCCCCATTATCTCGAAAACTTCATCCATTGTTAATTTGTCTGGAGAAATTGATGCTCCATAATTAGAAACAATACAAATGCTAGCATAACACATCTCTTTTTCCCTAGCTAGTACTGCTTCAGGAAGACCTGTCATTCCAACTACATTTCCACCTAATGTCTTAAGCATTCTGATTTCAGCAGGAGTTTCAAACCTCGGCCCTTCATTACAAACATAAACTCCACCTTCAACAAAGTCCCCATCAGTCACGACTGATTTATTAGCTATAATTTGATTTCTAAGGCGATTACAATATGGTTCTGTTACATCAACATGAACAACTTCGCCGTCATAGAAAGTTTTTTCCCTTAGTGATGTAAAATCAATAAAATCATCAACTACCACTAATGAACCTGGATGAACTTCAATATCAAGTGAACCTACAGCATTTGTAGCTATAATTTGCTTAACACCTAAACTGTGAAGCCCCCAAATATTTGCTCGATAATTTATTTTATGAGGTGGAAAGCTATGATCTCCAGAATGTCTAGCCATAAAAGCTACTTTTTTTCCATGAATTTCAAACAATGAAATTTCAGAAGAATCTCCATAAGGAGTTTTAACCACTTTTTTTTTTATTGCCTTTGATTGCTTAGTAATGTCATAAACACCACTTCCACCAATAATACCTATCATAAATACACCTAAAACTGAAATATCAGAAGAAAAATCTAATATTAACCTTTTGTAACAGCTAATGGAACTACTTTAGCTACAAGTTTAGCTATTCCCGTAGTATCAGAAGTTCTAACAACTTGATCAACATCTTTATAAGCACCAGGAGCTTCTTCAGCTAAAACTGGTCGGGAATTAGCTTTTACATGTATTCCTTTACTTTGAAGTTCAGCTTTGATTTCATCTGCAGTATATTTCTTTTTAGCACCAGTACGACTTAACTTTCTTCCAGCACCATGAGCCGTGGAACCAAAAGTTTCATCCATAGCAATATCCGTTCCATGAAGTATATAAGAAGCAGTCCCCATTGTTCCAGGTATAAGGACTGGTTGGCCAACATCCCTATATTCAGTTGGAATTTCAACTCTACCTGGTCCAAATGCGCGAGTAGCTCCCTTTCTATGAACTATCACTTCTTCATTTCGACCCTTAATATTATGAACTTCCTTCTTAGCAATATTGTGAGCAACATCATAAAGAACACTCATCCCCATATCTTCGCTAGATTGGCCAAATATGTTTTCAAAGGTTTCCCTAACCCAATGAACCATCATCTGACGGTTTGCCCAGGCATAATTAGCTGCAGCTGCCATAGCTCTGAAATAATCCTCAGCTTCATTTGAATCAACTGGTGCACAAGCTAGTTGTCTATCAGGTATGTTAATATTATGTCTTTTGTATGCCTTATCCATTGCCCTAAGGTGATCTGAACATACTTGATGTCCACAACCACGAGAACCACTATGAACCATAATAGTTATAGTTCCCTCTTCAAGATTAAAGACTTTAGCTACTTCCTCATTAAAGATTTCATCAATTTTTTGAACTTCAAGAAAATGGTTTCCAGAGCCAAGAGACCCCAGTTGAGGTATTCCACGCTTTTTAGCCTTTTGAGACACACGAGAGGAATCTGCATCTAACATTCTTCCATTTTCTTCAAGAAACTTTAGATCTTCTTCCCAACCATACTCATTTTCTACAGCCCATTCAGCTCCAAAATCAAGAACATTATTGATTTCATCCTCTTTAAGGCGGATTTTACCTTTACTTCCAACCCCAGAAGGAATATTAACAAATAGCTTATCAACAATTTCTTTCATTTTAGGTTTAACATCTCTTTCAGTGAGATTAGTTCGAATCATTCTAACTCCACAATTAATATCAAAACCAACACCACCAGGACTAACTACACCCGTTCGGGCACTAAAAGCCCCAACACCACCAATAGGAAACCCATATCCAAAATGAATATCTGGAAGACCTATCGAAAACTTTTGAATTCCCGGAAGACAAGCTACATTAGCTACTTGCTGAATAGCTCCATCTTCAAGGTCCTTCATTCCTTCTTCTTCAAGATAAAAGCGACCTGGAACTCTCATTTCCTTTTTATAGCTACTTGGAAGTTCCCAAACATTTTTGCGAATTTCAGTGATATTTTCTCTTATACTCATAAATCATTCTCTTTAGTAAACTTTTTTATCAATTTTAACATACTTTCTAAATAATATGTATTACAAAATCAAAATCAATTCTCTTGACTGTTTAGTATAATTAAAAATTTAGTAAACATGAGTAATAAACATTACTTTATATAAATACACAATTGAAAATATTATATAATTTCCAACATTATATTGTGATGCTAAGATATAACAAAAATAAAAATACCTCAAAGTAACTATTGTTAAACTAACTTAGCTAATAATTATCTATTAAATAAACAGATTCTTATAATAACTACAGAAATAACTTAATATAACTAGTACATATACACCAAACACCAATAAAAAAACAATACAAATGATAAAACTTACTAAGGCCGTGAAAACATAGATAAAACATGACGAAAATTTTTTTGCATAATAAATTAACTATTAAATATTTGTTTTTAATCAATATTATATATCATTATTATCTCATTTACTCATATCTTCATCTTCTCGGTCCTGACAAGAATCATGCCAATATACTTTTATTAATATATAGTTCGCATCAAACCAAACATAATTAGGTACCGATAACATAGACATTATTTTTTTGTTATTTTTTGAAAATTCAAATTTTCATGCCTATTTTTCTTAAATACATTGTTTAGTAGAATTATATGAAATTTAAAGCAAATATCATAATACAAATAAAACAGCCCTAAAACTACTAAAACACTATGAACCCTTTAAAGATTTAAATATTTTTTTGAATATTTTGATTAAAATTAATTAATATTTATTTTTATAGCATATGAAGCTTTTATATGAATAATTAATTTATAAATACTCGTTAAAGATAATTTAAACACCTCTTAAAAGGATACTTTTATAAGATAGACTATATCAAGTAATTAATATAGAATTATTTAATTGTTTTTTAGAAAATTATCTTAAAATTAATTTATGGAAGTGAAAAATTATGAAAAATAATAAATATCGTACAGATATAAAATTAAGAGTCTTAAACTCACAAAATAAGGAGTTAGAGACTTTAAAAAATAAAACAAAAGAAGATTACGGTTTTTGTTTGAATAAAAACGAAATTATAAAAGTTGCAATTTCAGAGTTATTCAAGAATTTAAAGAGTGAGACAGATTTAAGAACGCTATTAAAAGAATATAACTATATTTAATGTGATGAAAATGAATTTATTATACTTAGACATTGAAAAATCCAAAATAAAAAATGAACAAAAAGAATTAACTATAGAAATAGCATCATACAAACAAAAAATCAATCATGAGTTAAACACAATAGATTGTATTGATGTAAAAAACCCTATAAATCATATAGACTACAAAGAGCCAAGGTTGCTACATTTAAAAAAAGAGTGCAAAATAACAAGTAATTTCTTGATTGTTTTAGTAAATGTATTGGAAGCTATAGAAATAGAATTAGTAGGTAATAATATTTTAGAGGTGATTTATTAATGTTAAACCCCTCAAAATACACAAACTGCAATAGTAAATTTGGAAATAAAAATATAAATAGTTTTCTATCAGAGGTAGTATGATGGGTAAGAAAAGAAACGATTCTGATAGTTACAAAAAGTTAAAAAAGGCAATACCTGACCTAAAACGAGCTATAAAATATAAAGAGGTAGGTATTTATCCTTTTTATAAAGAATCAAAAAAGCCAAAAGATATTTATGAAGACAAAACACATGGTAAATTTTGGCATGAACAACCTAAATTAAAGCATATAAGCTCTTCTAGAAATTTTGGCATTATTATAGGATTTGACCCTGAAAACAAAGGACATCATTCAGCTGTTATAGATATTGATGGATTTAAGAAGCGTCCAGAAGAAAAAAATAACAATGATTACTGGTATGATGAAGAACTGCATAAAAAAAGCTGTAAATTACTATTTGATATTTTAAAAGAAATAAATATGGATTTTATTGCTGAAAAAACTTGGAGTGGAGGATACCACTTAATCTATAGAAGCAGTGAAAAAGTTAGCACCAGTGATGTTAAAATATTAAAATATTTAAAGTATCCTCAGGATTGGGAGATAGAAGAACTTAGAGGTAAAGCTATTAATGGAAAGTTTGGTGACGGAATCGAGGTATTAGCTAAAAGTGGTTTTAAAAAAGTTGTAACTTTTCCATCAAAAGTAAAAGAAACTAAAATTAATCCTGAAACTGGTGGAGAAGAAACAAGAGAAGGCAGTTATAAATTATTAAATGATGTTAATTATGTTCGTAAGCTTGAACCAGTTGATAATCTATCTGATAAGTTAAATGATGTTTTAATTGAACAGGGTTTTATTTTTGATGAAAAAGGTTATAATAATAGACACAAAAATAAGGAAAAACTAAAAAAATTTATAAATACACCAAATCCAGTAGCCAATAAAGAACTTGAAATAACAGATGAGCTAATTAATAATATAAATCCTTTTTATGAAAAAGGTAGTAGGAATCAATTCTGTTTTAAATTAACTGGTTTTTTAAGGAAGCAAGGTTGGAATAAAGAAAAAATTGAGGACATTTTCAGCTATTTTCATGATGATAGTTTCACAGAATACAAATCTTGGATTGCTGGAGTTTTTAACAAGGATATTGAAGAAGTGGCTGGTTGGAAAGCACTAAGTGAACATATCATTAATTCATCTGTTACAGAAGAAGAGCAAACTAAAGCATTAGGATATTTAAGTAGCTTAAGAGTAAAAAAAATAAAAACATTATCTCAAGACTTACTGAGTAAAGGTTGGTTTCTTAAAGGCTCTGAATTACTTATTCCTTACACTTACCGGCCCGACTGGTGGAATGAATCTACTAATGAATTTAAAAACAATGAATATTATTATTCAGTTGAAAAAACTGAGGGGAAATATCCCTATTTAGTTTCTTGGAAAGTTAAAGAACCTGATTCTGATATATATCCTATTTGTGAAGTTTATAAAAGTAAAAAATTCATCGATATAGCTGATGAGAAAAGAAATAGAATATTAGGTTATAATTCACTAAATAGTGTATTTCCAAAAGATAAAGGAGAGATTAAAAAATTTTGGAGTGAGTTACCGTATTTATTGGGTAAATACAGTATAGAATCCCTAATGAGTGAAAATTTTAAGATTTTACAAACACAAAAAGAAAAAGAAGCTTATGATGAACAATATCCTTATAAAACATTTGAAGACTATCCAGAACACATACAAGAAGAAGCTATTAAAATAATTGAAAAAAATACTTTCTTTACTGAATTGTTAGATAGTATAGGTTGGAAACACGAAGGAGACAAGGAAACTGCCATGGTTTTATTGTTAGGTTGTGCTAGTGTTTATATAGGTGAGCCAGTACATCAAATATTAAATGCAGAAAGAGGAGAAGGTAAAAGTGATACTTTTAACAGAGTTAAAGAGCTTCAACCCGAGCAATACAATGTAGATTTAGTTAGTTTTACTGTAAAATCATTATATTATGGAAACAAGCAGTTATTAAACGATGAATTTAATATTTTATGGATAGACGATGTTAAACTTGTAGAAGATATGGTAGAACTATTAAAATTAATATTAGATAATGAAAGAAAATATAAGAGCCATAAAACAGTGATTAATCAGAAGTTTGAAGAAATGGAGCTTGAAGGGTATTATTTAGGTTTAATAAACAGGGCTAAGGATGATATAGATATGGAATTAATTGATAGATGCTATTTGAATAGTTTAAGTGAAAATAACAAAAGAAAAATTAAAAATAAAATAAAAGAGAAGATAGTTAGAAATGATATGCAATATTATGAGAATAACACATTTATTTTAAAAGCTTGCTATCAATATCTTATTGATAAAGAAATCAAAGTTTATAATCCACTTTTACTATTTTTAGATGTTGATGAGTATAGTAATAGAAACATATCCCATTATCTTGAATTTATGAAAGCTATGAGTTTTTATAATTATCATAAAAGACAAAAAATAGATGATACCACAATAGGAAGCTTTGAAGATATTGCAATAGTATTAAATATTATTTCAAAAGAATTTACAATACAAAAAGACAAATTAACTGACTTAGAAAAATCAATTATTAATGAACTTGAAAAAAATCCAGAAAACAACACAAACCAAAAATTAGCAACAGCATTAGAACGAACAAGTGAACGGATTGGTCAAATAATTAGAGGAAGAGATAATCAACTAGGATTAAAAGATAAAGGATATATATCAGTTGAAACAGTTGACAAAGGTCATTTTAACCAAAATGAATATACCTTATTGAAGTCTTATAAAGAGGACCCTAATAATGAAATAATATATCAAACACTCAAAAATTTCACATGTTTGATGTCTGAAAATCATTTACTAACTAAAAAAGCCATTATAGTTAACTTTCTAGAGTACAAACTAGTATTAATAAATAAATATATAGAAAAAAAATTAACAACTTTTTTAGAAAATACTAAAATAGAGATTGATTCTTACAGTAGCTTATGTGAATTGATAGATTCCTTCTACAATGACATTAAAGAAGACAATGATGTAATATATATTGATTCTAGTAAGAAAATTACTAAAAAAGATTTGAAATATCATAATAAATTCATAACCAACATTAATAATGAAGTTTTTTTATTATTATCTGAAAAACCATGTTCTGATTTTGTGGTGTCAAAAACTATGGAAAATAGTTTGAAAGATGAAGAAGAGCTAAAATACCTCCAAATCCATGAAATTAGGAAGTGTTTGTGGGTTGGAACTCGAAAATTAGCTAGTAAAAATGAGTTAAATATCATGAGTATAAATAATGTAAAAAATGAAGGAGTTAAATTGACATCATAATAATGAAAATAAATGAAAAATAACAGTACAGTAAGAAAAAATTAGAAGGAATTAGGTTCAGCTATTGCTCTAAAAAATAAATATCGTGACAGTTTTTAACCTAATTAATTTTTTTAAAACAATAATGGAGTTTTGATATACTATGGAAAAAAACTACTTAAAACAGATAGATAGAGATGCCCTCCTTGAAGAATTAGCAGAAAATTATAATTTCATAAAAAGAAAAATTACAGAGGGTAGAATTAAAAACATTGCAGCAGAAAAGGTGAGAGTTCAGTACATAAAAGCTTTAATACAAATTACAAATTCTATGAATCTAATACTCAAAGACAAAGAGTTAGATTTGATAAAAAAGGAGTTAGAATTGCTTAAAGAGTTATTGAATGAGACAAATTCAGTACCAATAGCTATTAATAGCAATGATGAAAAAATTCAGTTATTAGTTAATAAAATCGAGGGTAAAGTATGAATACTAATTTATTCGATGAAAAGATTAGGGTTGAAGTTAAACAGCTATCTCCTCCTGAATTTACTGAAATGATGAGGAAATTATTATTGAAGGTTAATGGCTACCTTTATTCACCAACTTCTGAAGTATCTAAGTCCATAATTTTATCTAAAAGAACTAAAAAACTATTGGACAGTGCAACAAAACAACAATTAAGAGATTTTTACAAAAAAGAGAATGTTCAAGAACGATTACTTGATTTACAGTATAAACAAGCTGAACAGTTACATGAATACCAGAAACAAACTATGTTCATTGGTAGAGTGAACCCTATTATTGTTAAGCTTATTACTTCTTATGATAGCGTAATAAGTAATTTTAACGAGTTTGAGCTACTTGTTAATAAGGAAAATAGTTATATTAAATCTATCAAAGAAAATGAATCGTTATTTTTAGCTTTATTAAAAGACATTGTTAGTCTTGAGATTTCACTTAAAGTTATTGATAATGGTTTCATGGCATTAGCTAAAGAATATTTAGTAGATAATAGCTATTTAGATAATAATACATTATTTGAAGTGTTTGAATCAAATATAAATTCATATAATAATCTTAAAGAAAATAATCCAATATATAAAAGCTTTTTACAACCTTTATTAGATGAATCAATCTTATATTCAACTAATTCTAATTAAAATTCATTAAAAATTAAATAAAAAGATTTATATATAATAAAAAACAATATAATAATAGAAATACAAGGAGTTAAAAATAATGAATCCATTAGAAGAGTTAAAAGAAAAAGGAATAATAACCCATGATAACAAAATCGAATCAGGAGTAATTAGATGTGGATTCAGGGAACTATATATTAAAACAGACCCATTAAGCTTTCAATACAGAGAACTAGATGATGACCAACGAATCCAAAATATTACCCTAGCTAATGCTCCTTATTGGGTTAAACCTTATGTTAAAGCTTTATTAACTCTCTAATAAAGATTATACCTTAATTTTTATCATTTTAACTATAGTATTTTTAGAATAATTGTCTTATTTTATTTTCATCAAATCCTATGAAAATATGTTTTTGGTCTACAACAATCATAGGAAACTCTTGTTTTTTATTTTTACCTTTCATCCAAGCATGAGTTTGAATATCTAAGTAACAACTAGGGCCAAATGTTTTATCATTGCATCTATTTAGCCACCTTTCCATTTCATCTTCAGTATTCTTATTATCAGCCAATGAAAGAGTATGACTCCCTGAAAATCTAGTATATCCTACATTTAATTCATTTAATAAGTTTATTAGTTGTTGACTGTAGCTACATTCATCATGAGTGAATATTAAAACATTTCTCCCCATATTTCTATCTAATCTTTCCAGTTGCTCTTCAGGAAGTCCATTAACAATTCTCTTATAAGTATTTTTTATTTTTTTACGACTACCTCCCTTTTTCCAAGCATTTTTCACTTCTCTTTTAGCCACCTCTTTGGAAATAAAACCTGTCTTATCTGCACTATGATAAGCCATTCCATCTATTATATTATAACATTTTCCACCCTGAGTTATATAGATGGCTTGTCCTCTGATATTAAAGCCTTCTACAGTTACTCGTTCTTCTTCCCCATTTTCTGAGGCAATTTTATCATAATGAGGTATTTTATCTTCAATTTTTTTTATTAATTTTCTTGTCAGTTCCTCTTCAGGAGACGGTTCAGCCCATTTGTCTAGTTTATCTAAAAATCCCATGTCATATCACCTTAAAAGTTAATACTTTTTCAATTAAGCTATTTAGCACTGAAAAATCGAGTTATTTTTTTACAACATCAAAAAACTACTAATCATCATTTAAAGTGCTGTGAAACTATCAATTATCTTTTCATGACCAACAGCTTGGTCGACCTTATGGAAAGTGATTCGAATCTTATCACCATCTTTAATCTGGTCATACTTCTCCTGAACTGAATCGTGTGAACCGTAGTATTGGTATGTTGAGCCGTCAGTTCCATACACTTTTAAGTTATAGTCATCAGGATTAGTAGTGCTATAACTTTGACTCGGTGTGTACATCTTAACACTTGAGACAGTTGTAGTAATAGTCTCTTTATCACCACTAAGTATTCTACTACTATTATCTCCGTCCACTAATATAAATGTTGAAGCTATCACAGCTACTATTACAATTACTATTATTCCGATTATTATTTTCTTATTCATTTTTCATCACTTTCATTATCCTATAAAAAAAATATTCAAATTATTAAAATATATGTTTATTTTATACTAATATATGTGTTTTTATGTATTAAATATGTTATTTTTATACTAATTCATTATTTAATAATATATTAATATATGACAATTTTAAACTATGAATAAAGAACACATCAAATTATTATCTTACATTAAAAGGTCAGATTATAGGGCAAATATTTTAAAAACAATGGAAAAAGAGATGCAATTCCCTTCTCAAATAGCTAAAAAAGTTAATCTAAGGATAAATCAAACAAGTACACTCTTAAAAGGATTGAAAGAAAAAGAACTAGTTGAATGTATCAATGAAGAAGAAAAAATGGGAAGGTTCTACAAATTGACTAAAAAAGGAAAAGAAATAGTAAAAGAATTATAATCTTATATTGAAATGTAGCTATTAAAAAGAAGAACTAAAATATTCTTTTATAATAAGATTAGTCAATAACAAATGAAGTGTAAAAATTATTACTAATTAGCCTAAATTAAAAAGCTAAAAATCAACCCCTAATATGCCAGAAACAACTTTATATATATAATTCCCATATATTTGTTCATCTTCTTGTTTATATATGATATATCTATGTCCCATTTCATTTATTTCATGAGATATTTCTTTTAAGATTTTATCAAAATCATTAGATTCAATCTCAAAATCGACTACCGACAATGATTTTGGAATAGCTACTCCCCCAAAAGGCATGTCAAATGACTCTGAAGGTTTAAAATCTCTAATACCTCCTATAATTGTGCCATGTCCATTTATTCTTCTTTTTTCAATGATATCTTTAATTTTGTCTAATGATGCACTGATACTTCTTGATGTTGCAAATTTAATTCTGAGCAAATTAGCTTCTGCCATTTTATCACACTCACATATAATTAGATTTTTTTAAAATAATTCCTTATTCCTTATCCTTTTCTCTTATTTTTATTAGAAATAGTTTTTTTTGTATAAATAGGACTATGGGCAAACTCTTCTTTTATATTATTCCACTTCTCAGATTTAATAATTTTAG
>Ga0123356_10002986_pt1 | contig 17876 bp, 9 predicted proteins | sample TergutEmb28metaG_2_FD_92546 | JGI IMG/M metagenome (GOLD analysis project Ga0123356, IMG submission 92546) | Embiratermes neotenicus P3 segment gut microbial communities from Petit-Saut dam, French Guiana - Emb289 P3 | ecosystem: Host-associated > Arthropoda: Insects > Digestive system > Gut ...
CTTAACGATCTCTGCTGCGATCTCCTCACATCTAATAAGATTCAGATCACAAAGCGCAACACAACCGCCCGCAGCCGCAAGCCCTCTTGCAAAAGCCTCACCGATCCCGCCGGCTGCTCCGGTCAGAAGTATGACCTTACCTCTTAATGAAAACAATGTCTCAAGATAATTCCCGATATATGACATGATCACCCTCCATTTTCTCTGTGTAAAAAACATACAACGATTTTGTATAGTTGTCAATCAGTCAGTGACGTTTATGTTGTTCATATATATACATAATAACTGTTTGTTCACAATTTATACATATTTTTGTGAAAAAGGGTTGAAAATGTTTTTAAATTATGTTATTTTTATTAATAAGGCATTAATAATGCGCAGAATCAACCACTTTTGTTCATATTTTATTCAAATATATGTGCAAAAACACTTAAATTTTGCAAGGCAACTGTTTGCAACGCAACTGAATATTTAAATAATATTTTACAGTTACCTCATGAAAAGGAGATGGTTTACTACAATTTGCAAAAAATGATCTGTTAAGCAAAGCGCTTGATCGATCCGTTTTACCACGCTGCACGTAAGCAACGAGGCTGAAAAGCGCCTGATACACGGGTAATCATACTTACAGCACACCCGGAATTCAGTCGGCGAGGAACCCTAACCTCAGAATAAAAGAGGCAGGGAGAACCCTAACTCCCCCGGGTGTGCTTCGTACACCCCAATAAAAGAGGCCGCTTAACCACGTTGTGTGTAAACAACGAGGCGACTTTGAGGCATCGCCCTCAAAATCCACGGCATTATTTTATTTTATGGAGGAACCTTATCAATGAGTAAAAAGACCACATTCGCACGAGTTTTGTCATTACTGATGATCTCACTGCTGGTCCTTGGCATGCTGCCGATGGCTGCGATCGCAGAGCCGGTAGATATAGACCTGGAGGGTCGCAGTGTATCAGAAGAAGTTAAAGCGCCGGGCGACATTTTGCTTGAAACCGATGGATATTTAACACTTGAGAAATTCGACCCGTCAATGGTCGATCTTGCAAATCTCCGTGCTCTCCCGACACAAGGAACAGACGTTCGTTCACTGACAGCGTCAAGCTTCGATGGTGTAGATAAGATCACAGAAGAAGAACTTAACTTTGTCGAAGAATTTGCGGAAATGCTTACCGATCCCGTTGGTATCGTAGATATCGAAGGTGATGATGACGAAAGCTTCTATGTTTTCGTATGGTTACAATCACTCCCGGAAGCTTCCGAGCGTATTTATCAGCGCCACGGCAGACGCAATGCCGAGTATGAGCGCGGCCGCGATAATGCTCGAAGCGCACGTTCCAATATCAGAGCAAATCGAAATGTAGATGTAGAATGGGAATACAATCTGGTATTCAGCGGATTTGCAATTGAAGCCACACTGGCAGAACTGGAGAAAATCGCTTCTATGCCCGGCGTATTTGCAATCACAGAAGTAGGATTTGACGAAATACATCAATATGTACCTGATCCTGATTATAAGATCGCAGGTAACAAAGAAGCTCGCGAAATCATGAAAATCGGCGAACTGCATACAGCAGGAATAGACGGCACAGGTATTAAAGTCGGTGTCATCGACTCCGGTATTCAAGCAGATCATCCGGATATTGTAAACGCAATGCGCGGAGGATACAACTTTGCTCCGAGAGCAAATCTCAACCCGGGCGGACGTTCACCTGACCTAAGCACCCCCGACGGTATGCATGGCTCCCACGTAGCGGGAACGATAGCATCCACAGGACACGTCGCTTCTCTCGGTATCGCACCCGGTGCAGATCTCTGGATAGCACAGGTTTTCACACCTCAGCAATCCAACAGCGCAGCTGCGGCTGACACCACAGCAGCACTTGAGTGGCTCAGTGGCGGCAACCCATCTTCAACATATGCAAACCTTCCTGTGATCCCGGGCGGCAGAGTTGATGTTATCAATATGTCAATGGGTAACCAGGCTAACACTGCATATGAAGCAGGTCATGTTGCAAGAAACAATGCAGTGCTTGCAGGCGTTGTTGTTGTCAACTCAGCCGGCAACAATGCATACCCACAGAATAATACTACAAACCGTAACACATATACACTTGGTTCCGGTGGTGTTTCTTTGCCGATATCTGTCGCTGCCACACAGTACGGCGGAACAGTTTCCAATGCGTACAGATCAGCTAAAGCATCAGGTAGCGAAAATCTTACGATATTTGTTGAAAACAGCATTACGGAATTTCTTGCAGACGGAAGATTTGGTAATCCTGCAACTCACGAAGTAAGATTCACAGCAGCAGACGTTGCCGGCAACCCCGACTGGCTCGAACCTCCATACCTCAATGTAACATACCAGAGACAACCGCTCCAGTTTGTTGCCGGATTAGGTTATGAGATCCACTGGGCAAGCCCGCTAGGTCAAGCTGGTACAGCGGGTGACATGACAGTTGCTCAAATGAATGCACTAAAAGCAATGCCTGCTGATTCACTTGTTGGAAAAATTCTGGTTGTAAACCGTGGTCAACCTTTCACTGAATATCTCGGCGAAGGTCTGAGACTTGGTGCAGGAGCTATTATAATCATTAATCGTGATGAATCCTTGATCGGCAATATGAACATCGCAAACTGCCCGGCAAAGCACATGACCATCATGTCGATGCCCACAAGCAACAGACAACTTCTTCTCAATGCTCTCAACGCATCTGCAGACGGCAAACTCTACCTCGACCCCGGTGCACTCACAATTTCACATCGCCCGATGGAACCGGCAGATTTCAGCTCAATAGGTCCTGTCAACGAGACAGCCGAAATTAAACCGGACATCACAGCACCCGGCGTATCGATTCTTTCACTCGACCTCAACAGCGGGTATGCAGCTATCGGCGGAACATCGATGTCATCACCGTGGGTCGCAGGTGCAGCCGCACTGGTACTCCAACAGTACCCGGACGCAACCCCGTCAGAAGTTAAGGCACGTCTGATGAACACATCAGATCCCGATCTGATCAAACCCTTCTCCGGACGCTATGCCAACGCAGGTGGTCAGTACTTTAACAGAGACGGTGACCAAAGCTCAGTATTTGAGCAAGGCGCAGGATTTGTGAACCCGATGCGTGCAGTATATGAAAAAGAATTTATAACTGTCCGTAACGAAGTTCCAACCGGTGCAACCGACAGAAGCGTTAGAGAAGCCGATATGGCAAGCTTCAGCTTTGGTCCTCAAGTTCTGCCGCAAGAAGGTGAAGGATCCAGAATGACCGATAAACTCACAGCTACGATCCATGGCGGTGTAGCTGCAGATGTAAAAGTCATTTACAACAACAACACACGTTATTCAAACAAAAACCTCGATGAAGCCGTTGTCGTTCATTTTGAAAACAAAGGCGATACAGTTGATGTATGGCTTGAAATCTTCGAGCACGCCAGCATAACACAAACATTCGGCAATCTGTACGAAGGCATCATTGAGATCACAGTAGCAGGCAATAAAAAAGTCCTTCCGTGGGCAGTGCGCACAGGCGAACCTCCCGAAAGCGATTTCTGGCTTGTATATTTTGACCGTCCGGTACAAGCAGCACGCGGCGTTGCAAATCAAGACTTCAGTCCCTACTCCAGCCAGAACCTGATATTCTTCATGTTCGAAGGTAAGGAAGTAATGGACAGCGTACAGTTGAGAGCCGCAACAAGTGGATTAATCAATAGAGATTGGTTCCTTGATGTTTACTTCATTGAATGGACTCCTAACGGAAGTCTTTCACATCGATTAGCTATTAACTTAGGCAGGACATCAGTTCTTCAAACAAGAGTCTTATCAGACTTCCTTGAAGTCGGAACCACTTATTTCGTAAGATTCAACGGTCAGGCAAACGCGATTAATGCTGCAGGTCAGGTAGCAACATCAGTATCAAACGTACCACCTGGAGCATATAACATAGGTTTCCCGTTCCCGGGAGGTATGGTAGACTTCTATAGTGTCCTTGGAACAGTAATTACTGATCAGCGCCCTGTCTTAACAGTTGAAGACCACACATTGACAAACAACACAATGTCCGGACATCCGTACGCATACGGAACAGATGAAGTTACTGTCAACGGTAGAATGTTCAGCGCAGCCACACAACTGGCAGCTGACATGGGATATATGTGGGCCGGAGATTATCTGATGAGTTATGGTATGATCTTCGAAGTCGACCAAAGCTTGAATGTTCTTGTTGATGCACAAACCGGATGGGAGCTTGAATTCCCGAACCCGGCATTCGGCGGAGCGGAAGTACCTTGGTTTGCTGATGAGGATGGATACTTCTCACTTACATTACCTGTCAACGACGATGGCTACTTCTTTAGTGATGATCTCAGTCCGAGTGGTGTAGTATGTGTTGTTGATGCCTTCGACATATCACATCCATGGAACGCTAATAGTTTGTTCATGCCAATGTTGTACGGTGCTCTTAAGTCATTCCAGTGGCTAGCTCTGACATACGAAGATGGTCCTGAGGTAGAAGTTACAAGCTTAACACTTGACAATGCAGCAGGAATACTTACAGCAACATTCATGCTGCAGGATGGTACGGTTCCGGCAGAGCTCGATCTCGAGAAACTCTCAGCTGTATTGACAGTTAACGGCGAGATCGATGATATTCTTGAATTCGTTGGTTACGCAGATGGAGTTGCGACCTGGACATTCGAACCGGTCGGCGGTTACTACTTCAATGAGTTGGCTCTTGTAGCGACCGTTACCTATAAAGAATTCTGGATCACAACATCTGAATCAGACACCGATGTAAGCATAAGCATAGCTTCTGCAGTCCCGACAGCGTGGGTAGAAAAGCTCAACGGTAACCAGAACAGACTTCATATTGCGGTCGATGTAGTGCTCTCAAACGGCGAAGTGATCCGCGAATACGTTACTTTCATGATCAGTAATAACGCAGAAGCAAACTACACAGTCGGTCCGTTCACAATCTTTGTCAATACCAAGGGCAATGACCAGATCCGCGAGATAAGGATCGTATCAGGACCAACGCTTGATCGATAACGAAGACGCAGCATAAGTAAGACTTATAAGCTAACGAAAATACCACACCCAAGCGCGCAGCAGAAAGCCCGGCCGGATGGTCGGGCTTTCTCATGTTGCCGGTTTTTTCCTACTTTTTCTTCCTTGCAAAAATCACTATTACTACTACGATCGCGATCGCGCCGGCTGCTATTACTATCCAGACCCAAATGTCAAGGCCGAGGAATTTTGTTTCCAAATCGTCCTTTACTTCGTCTATTATAGGTTCGGCTGTTGGTGGTGGTGGTTCGGGTGTTGCTGCGGGTGGTTCGGGTTCATCCGATGCTGCGGGTTCATCGGGTGGTGACGGTTCCGGTTCGTTGCCGTCGACTCCGAGCAGATAGACTCTTGATACTTCATGCTCACTCCAGTTTACCCCCCATTGTCCGACAAGGATCTTAACTCCGTTATCCTCTGCATCAAGTCCGGTAAAATCAATGCCGTTATCTGCCCATAAAGCTGTTAGTTTACCATCTTCAAAGGTATAATTGATCGAGTCGTTCTGACCTGCACCCCAGTCCCATCCCTGCCAATCACCAAAGATAATCCATACAAACCATTCAGGGTCTTCTGCCATTTCAATGACCAATCCGGTCGATGCCTGAAGCATCCACCATTCAAGCGGTACACTTTTATTATCTGTTCCGCTTGTGATCCATTCGGGCATTGCACCGCCCTGCTGCATTGAATCGCCGTCTGCAGGAAGGTCGAATTCTTTTGCCAGCGCTGTAACAGTCATCGACGCCAGTAGTGCTGTGATCATGATAAGGGTGATTATTGTTTTCTTCATTTTTGATCCTCCTGTATTAGTTTCTTGTGTTAAATCCCATCGGATTATACTATATATTGTATAAAGAATCAATGCGTTATTTTCCTTATGGTTTACATAATTTTGTTAACAATCTTTTACAAATTTGAGTTATATTTGACAAATGTGACACAATTTTGTAAAATATCATAATGAATATGCACATATTTGTACTCAATTTTAAAATTATAAAGATATTTTATCAGGAAAGGTGGAAATTCTAAATGAAAAAAGCTTTTAGACCGTTCATAGCGATTTTGCTCATAGTGATGATGTTTGCCATATTAGTAACAGCCTGTTCTAAAGATGATACGGGTGATGACAATCCAGGCGATACACACGGAGAACCCGGGGATAGCGGCAGCGTCGGCAGCGGTGGCTCGGATCGTATGGGTAATGAGCTGGCGGAGCTCTTGGGTCTGCCGACAACTACCATGGCAGATATGGACGATATAGAATTTACTATATTCACCCGTAACATGGGTATTCCGGGATCGCAGGATAATCCATTCCTTAAAATCGTGAAAGAGATCACCGGCGTTACAATAAACATCCAGTTTCTGGTCGGTGACATAAACACCACCTTCGGAACGATGCTCGCGGGAGGAATACAAGAAGATGCTATGTTTGTCGGCGCACTTGCTTCAGAAGCGGTCGCTGCAAACGCTATAATGCCCATCGACGAACTCATCGAAGCGCATGCGCCAAATCTCAGAGCGCATTACAGTCCGTGGTGGGAGCTTATGAAAGCAGATGACGGGAGAATCTATACTGCAGAAATATGGGGTACATACGTAGCTCCGCAGCAGATCGAATTCTTTAACGGTACCGCATGGTGGCTTCAAAAGTCAGTCATCGACTTCCACGGGCGTGCCCCGAGAGATTTTGATGAACTGTTTGAGTTTGTTTATGAATACATGGAAGCAAACCCGACGATCGACGGCATGGATACTCTTGGCGTTGAGATCGGTGTAAATGCTCATACATGGTTGCTCACAAACCCGCCGATCTTCCTTGCAGGCAACCCGAACATGGGCAGTGTGTGGAATCGCGGCGGCAGCAGAGTAGGAGCAACTCTTGATCTCGCTCCGTTCCAAACCCGCGATTGGGTAGATACAAACGCCAGACCGTATTTTGCAAAGCTTAACGAGATGATGCACAGAACGACATCTCACGGTCAACCTGTTATCGATCCCGAGACCTTATCACGCAGCGGAGCCGAGTTTGAGTCCGTTATCGCTCAAGGCAGAGTACTTCTTGTTCCCGGTCAGCAGTGGATATGGGAAAACTCTACAAACCAGCTCACTGCCGCCGGTCTTTACGACCGCACTCATGTGCCGCTCGATTTTGTATGGCCGGGCAACGAGTTTAATTACTGGGATCTGGGCGGAGGCTCATTTGCCGGAAATAACGGTCTGAATCTCAGCTTCAACAACGCAGATCCGATAAGATTTGCTCAGTTCATGGACTGGATAATCCAGGAACCCGTTCAGCGATTCCTTTCCTGGGGTATCGAGCGTGATGTCTATACCGCAAATGAAGCGCTTCTGCGTTCATTCGGAGTAAATGACGGCTATCACTATTTCTATGAGAACGGCCGCATCGTCCGTCCGCAGGAAATGCGTGATCTGCAAGCTGACTCCCGCTGGCTCAGAAATAATATGGGTCGTCAGCTAAGAGATATACTGCCGAAAATCCAGGGTACATTTTTATCCGACGGCAATGCAGTAGACCCCGGTTCATCTCCGGAGGAATACCTTGCAGGCCTCAATGATTTTGACAGAGAATTCTTCCTGAGACACAATATCCACCATTTTACCGGATTTATGAGAAGCGAACCTTTACCGAGACCGCCATTTTATCCGCTTTGGGGAACAGACCCGACACCGGGCTCCGATGCCGCTGAGTTTGCCACATTTGTAGGAATGACCGGCGGGATCGACAGAGATCATATAATCCCGCTGATCACAAACTCGCCGGACGGCTTTGCAGAACGCTGGGCAGCTTATCTGGATGCTATCGATTCAATACCGCCTAATCTAATGGCAGGTCATCTTGCGTTTTATACAGAGATCGCACAAGCTAAAATCGATGCAGCAGGATAGATAGTTTAAGCGGGGGAATATAAATATGAGTTCCGGTGCAATCGCGAAACCACTATACGGCGATACATCAAATATCCTGTTCTACAAATACCCGAGAAAATTTTGGGTTTCTCTGGGCGGAGCAGCGATCATACTGATTTTGACATTACTTAACTGGGTAAGTGTTGTTGATTCATATTTTGACACCGTTCATTTTAAAATGATCGAAACGGATACCAGCTTTGGTATCTTTACGGTGCTGTTCAACTCATCCGGAGCATATGACTGGCTTTATAGCAGGCAGGCCGGCAGCGGCGCATATGATCCGGATATGATGCTGAATATTTTTAGATTTGTTTTTCCATTACTGTTTTTAACAGCGTTTGCATTTTTAGGAGCAGCAGTAGCCGGATATAAAACAAAAAACTTCATTAAGTTTTCGAATATCGGTTTTTGCATTGCCGCAGTTACACCGATAGCATTTTATGTACTGATAATGTATATAAATGCTCAGCATAACGCACATCTGATCGAAGATTTCAGTGCAAGAAACTTTTTCCTGATGCTGCTCAATTCCCAGGATGCCGGGGATGCTCTGGCGCAAGGCCGTGCACGAATGTTTTTAGCCGATCACATCAGCATCTATAATGGCTTGACCGCTATCCCGTGGCCGATGATTGTATCGTTTTTTGCGGTCCTGTCTATGATCTTACTGAGAAAAGACGATAAAAAGCTGACAATGGTCTGGCACCAAAAAGCGTTTTTCCTTATGATTTTACCCATCATGATCTATGTCTTTATTTTCAGTTTTCTTCCGCTCGCCGGATGGCAGATGTCATTTCAATTTTTCCAGCCCGGAGAGGAAGTGCAGCCCTGGGTCGGATTTCAACACTTTAACAATTTCTTTACCAGAGGCGAGTTCCAGCGAGTCATGACAAACACCCTGGCAATGAGTATGATCAACCTGGTGCTGGGATTCACAACTTCGATTTTCCTTGCTCTTATGATAAACGAGATCAGGCTCAGAAAGACAAAGCGTATCATACAAACCATTTCATATTTGCCGCACTTTTTATCCTGGGTCGTAGCGGCAAGTATTATTGAGCAATTCCTCAAAGGTGACGGAATACTCAACGACTTAATGATAAGCATCGGTTTGTGGGATGAACGCCGTCTTATCCTGGCGGAGCCTGACAGTTTTTGGATGATGCTTGGACTGTCTAACGTATGGAAGAGCGTAGGGTGGAACACTATCATTTATCTCGCAGCAATGACTGCGATAGACCCCGAGCTTTATGAAAGTGCCGAGATCGACGGTGCCGGGCGCTTCAGAAAAATGTTTAATATCACATTGCCGGGTATAAAGTCGACCATTCTTGTACTGCTCATAATGAGCATCGGCTTTGCATTGAATGCAGGTTTTGAAGCACCGTTACTGCTCCAAAATGTTATGACGCGTCCGACAGCCGAGAATATCGACCTCAACGTATTTTTCCAGGGCATACAGCAGCAAAACCACTCACTTGCAACAGCTGTCGGTATGTTTAGAACAGTAGTAGCAATAATACTCATAACTCTAGCAAACCAAGCCTCAAAGCGTTTTGCTAAAGAGAGCCTGGTCTAGGGAGGTGAAGTGATGTCAGCTAATGTAAACACAGAACAAAGACGTAAATATGTAAAACCAAGGTACAAGGTAAGGCAGACGCCCGGAGATATAGCCTTCAATATTTTCAATGCGTTTCTAATGCTGTTTGTCGTTGTTGTGATGCTTTATCCGATACTGAACACACTCGCTATCTCGTTTAATGAACCGCTCGACAGCGTAAGAGGCGGCATATACTTATGGCCCAGGATCTTCTCACTTACGGCATATGAATCGGTGTTTGAAAATGAACTTTTACTCATTGCGTTCCGCAACTCTATTGCACGTACCGTGTTGAGCACCGTCGGAGGATTGTTTGTTTGTTCTGTGGCTGCTTATGTTCTCGCAAGGCGTGAATTTCTGCTGAGGAGATTTGTGACGATATATTTCGTAATAACGATGTATGTCTCAGCAGGATTGATTCCGACATTCTTCCTCTTCCAGGATCTGGGGATACTGAACACTTTCCACGTATATTGGCTGCCCGGACTTTTCGGTGCATTTAATGTCATAGTTATCCGCTCATACATACAGGGTCTGCCCGATAGTCTTGTCGAGGCGGCGCGCATCGACGGAGCCGGAGAGTTCCGTATATTCCTGCAAGTCATCTTACCGATTTGTAAACCTGTTCTCGCTACAGTCGGGCTTTGGATCGCTGTCGGTAACTGGAACGACTGGTTTACAACAGAAGTTTTTGCACGCCAGAACCATCTTGCAACACTACAGCATGAGCTGATGAAGCTTGTTGCTTCAGCAATGGGAGAAACCGATACAGTTAATGTCAATCCCGATTCGCTGCAGGGAGGGGGACATGTCATGACTCCTATTGCTATGCGCGCAGCTATCACAATGGTCGCGACTATTCCTATCCTTTGTGTTTATCCTTTCCTGCAGAAGTACTTCGTCAAGGGAGTACATGTAGGCAGCGTCAAAGGATAAAAATTATTCCATGCATTTTTACTTGACGCACGTCAAGGGATAACACCTCTCGCAAGCGTTCATTCTTAATAGTTTGGAATGTGTTTTAAACATTTTCAATAAACAAATATTTTTAGGAGGAAACAATGAAAAAACGTATTTTTACCCTCGCGCTCGTAGTACTTTTTGTACTGACATTCGTGCCGCTTGTTGCGGTGGCAGACGCGAATCTCATCGAGTTGACATCGGATCCTAAAGGTGTTGACGCACCTGACAGCCACTGGGGTTGGTCGAGCAGAGCCGGTATCGACACACTCCCCAAAAACATGAGAGGTATCACCGGGATCAGGATCGAGTTTGACATCGATTCAGGAAATGCTTCTTTTGTCGTCCAAAGTCCGTTCAACTGGTGGGATCAGATCGATGGCGGTTTCCCGTTTACCGATGGTGTTCTCGAAATTGATTTCGGAGAAACTTACGCTGATTGGGATATCCATAACAAGCAATACGAGATGCATCTGGTATTCGGTAACTGGGATGATTCTATATCACCGGATAATATCACAGGCGCATGGCTTATCGGTGAAGATCTGGGTGCTCCGCAATTTGCACCCGGCGATGTAGATCCTGTGCTTGCACCACCGACAGTCGATGACTTTGGCGGTCACGACCACTGGGGCTGGTCTATGGAGATCGGCTCACTGCCATGGAACATGACCGGGATCACCGGCATCGTTATTGAATTCAACGAAGATTCAGGAAGTGCTGATTTCATAGTTCAAAGTCCTGCAAACTGGTGGGAGCAAGGTATATTTCCGTTTACAGGCGGCAAGCTCGAAATCAATTTTGCAGATGAATTTGCCGAATGGGAAGATCACATCGAGCAAAATATGATGCACCTGGTATTCGGCAACTGGGGTGCGCTCAGACCTGAAAATGTAGTAAGCGCTCAACTCATCGGTGTAGTAGCTGAAGGCATTCCGAATCCCGAAGCAGGCGAAGTAAGAGAAATGCCTCCTGAAGGAACACTTCCGTTCGACATGGGCTTGGGTGGTTTTATCTGGGGCGATACATTTGCTCAATTAGGATGGAACGGTGATACCCGTGCAATAGACGGCGGCGACCCGTTTGCCGGCGAAGGCGGTCTTTCAGCGCGTCTCCTGGTCGAAGCAAACTGGTTTGTTATCTATGTAGATAACCCGCCGGATGACGAGCAAGCTGAAATGCTTCAGCTCACGATTTTCGGTAATGCAAATGACTGGAGCTGGAGCGGAGGAACAATGGAAGCTCCAACCGTACAGATCTATGATACATTTGTTCCGGGCGCGATCGTATTCCCGCTTGGCGGACATCCGTACATCGAAGCGATCAGACAAGCAGGTGAAGGTGAGCTTGATAACAGAAACTTCGGAATCAGCTTCCAGTACGGCAGCGGCGAAGATAATCTCGGAGGTATCGAGAACCTGGGTATAACTGGCGTATGGCTTTATGCCGATCTTCCGGTAGAAGCAGCAACACCCGCTACACCCGAACCGCCTCCACCTCCCCCGCCCGCTACACCCACACCGGCTGCACCCGCACCTGAACCAAGCGGCGGCTTCCCATGGTGGGGTTGGGTCCTCATCGTTGCCGGCGTTGCAGTAGTTGCTGTAGTAGTCGTGGTTATTTTAAAGAAAAAGAAGTAGTTAACAGATAGAAAAGCGAATCAAATCAAACAGAGGGGGATGGATCAACCGTCCCCCTTGTTTGCTGCGCTTGTTGATATTATTTCTTTTTCAAAAGGATATAAAGTGCGACGCCAATTGTTGCGGCAGCAACTACCATCAGAGCGATCGCCCACCACGGGGGGATATTGTTATTTGTTATATCGCCATGTGGTTTGTCGTCATGTGGCACTTCAGGCAGAGGTGCATCGGGATGCGGAGCGTCGGGAAGCGGTGGTACCTCCGGCATCGGTTCCGGTACTACATCCGGTACGTTTGGCTGAAAGGATTCGGCTGCCTCCACGACTGCCCAAAATGCAGGCTTCGGTTCCAGTCTTCCGTCAAATAAAAGCGGAAATCCTTGAGCTCGCCAGCTTTGGTGGTCTGCCCTGCCCCAGAATGTGACGCTGTCGATATGCTCTGACAGTTCCATAAAAATCTCAAATAATTCACCATATAGCATCGCCTGGCGCTCCAGACTATAATCATTGCGGTCTCCGAATGAATTCCATTGACCGAGAGGAAGGTCGAGCTCAGTAATAGCAACCCGGGCACCCGTTTGCGCAAAGCGGATTATTGTGTCTCTTACATCGTTCGGTTTGAGCCAGCTTGTCCAATAATGAGCCTGCATTCCCAGAGCTTCTATCAATAAGCGACCGGGATCGTCATTGCGCGGGTCATCTCTCCAGCGTTCGTTCAGTTCTTCTGTCATCGATGCGATCACTGCACGCTTGCCGGGAGACTCTTCGTTAAAATCATTGTAAAACAGTACTGTCCCGGGATCGGCAAAACGTGTGAATACAAACGCATCATAAATATAATCGGACGGGCATTCACCGGCGGCTTCGTCTATACCGTTTCTGTAAGCAACATACCACGGTGAGTTTGAACGGAGATGTCTTCTCCAATCCGCACCGGATGCATTATCAGCTACACCGTCGGTAAACGCTTCATTCACTACATCCCATGATGCAATACGTCCCGCATAACGTCCGACATAGTAGCTTATGAAGTACTCCATATTTTCCCGCGCTTCGGCACGAGTCAGAGGGTTTCCGTTATCGTTTCCTGTGAGCCACGGAGCAGATTGGCTGTGCCAGACTAAAGTATGACCATGGATCCGGATATTATTTTCATGCGCCCAATCTACAAGCATATCAGGACCGGATAAATTCCATTCACCACGCCTTGGTGAAACATGGACCGGCTTCATCGAATTTTCTGCTGTGACGGAATTGTAATGATGCAAAAACATTTCTACCGTAGAAGAATCATTGATCACTCCGGGCTCCATGATGTTACCGATATAGAAAAAATCGCTGTACAGTTCGCGAAGAGACGGAACGTCCATATCCCAGCTTGCAGTTTCGATCTCGCTCGATACATTGCCTTCATATATACGGATACTTATCATCGAGTAGTCAACATGAGTTCCTTGAGGCGTGGTCAATCGTACCCCTCTTTGTCCGTCAGTTCTTCCGGTCACATATACAAGGATCGCGTGAGTGTCCGGCTCTCCTGAGATCACAAGAGTGGCATAAGGTGAATCTGTGTTCATAAAACGGAAAAGTGCAGGCTCGTCCGAGCTGAACTCCGCGACTATCGTATAGACTTGACGTGCTTCCATCCAGTCGTCTTTGATATCTACAGATTGCCAGTCGGCATTTCTGTTGCTCATATGCAATCCGCCGTCATCTCCGACAGAATAAACCGGACGTCCGCCGGCGGCTGCAGGTCTGAGAAATTTATGACCTTCAGGGTCTGATACAAATGAGATCACATCTTCTTCGGTCATTTCCCAAATCAAAACCGGCTCACTTTCATCGGCTGATGTAAAGTTTTCCATCGGGATCAGCATAATAAGCAATAGTGCTGCGAGAAAAAACGCTGTTTTTTTCATAAATTATGTTCTTTCCTTTTATCTAAAATTTGTGTGCCGGGTGTACTGCATAGTTTGACCGGTCATCCTTGATTTTTAACAAACGCCTCTACGATCTCCGGGAAATGCCATTCGGGGACCTGGCGGTGCATCAAGCCGAAGGCTTCATTGGTGGTCGTTGCTCTGATCCCGTTATCCCACCATATACAAGGGATGCCGAGATTTGCTGCAACAGATGTGTAATAATCCGCCCATGCTGCTCGGTCTGCCGTGTTTTCATCCTTGTTCAGCATCCCTGTTTCACCCATAACGACAGCTATACCGCGCGATATGAATCGTCTGTCAAGCCGCTCGAACAGCGCATCGATATCACGGGTATCGTTCGGATCATTCGGGTCAAAAGTATTGCGGCTGCTTCTTGTGTTGAGGACCAGATCGTATGGCGTATAAGAATGTACGGATACCATGACTCTATCGTCATTCCGGGGTGTCCACATATCATTTATCGGTGCTGCGTCCGCACTTGCGGCATGGGTCGGTATCAGCAGGAATCGTTTTTCATTGTTATATCCTGTGGCACGAACAGTGTTCATAAAAACAAAATTCCATCCGTTTATAACACTTCGAGCCTCCGGTGTGCCGCCTGTCCATTCATGTCCTGTTCCGAACAATCTCGGCTCATTCATGCTTTCAAAAATAAGCTTTTCGGAATAACCTGCAAAGTGAGATGCCACCTGATGCCATAAGGCTGTTAAGATCCGGACTGCCGCAACATTATCCGCCGAAGGGAAATTCCACCGCTCATGATGAGTATTGATTATCACGTACATATCAAACTCAAACGCCCAGTCTACGATCTCCTGAACACGGTCGATTATTGCCGTGTCTATGATGTAATCAGGCGCAGGGCCGATGAATCTTTCCCATGTTACCGGTATGCGCAGGGTATTAAAACCGGTATCTGAAAGCAGTTCGATCATTTCTCTGGTCGTCCTTGGATTGCCCCATGAGGTTTCCTGTACCGTGATCGATACAGGAGAGTTTGCGCCAAGAACAGCGTCAAGAGTGTTGCCTAAGTTCCAGCCGGCACCCATATCCTTTATCAACTCCAATGCTGTTGTTTCTTCGTTGAACGGCATTAAAACATCCGGGACAGGTACCGGTGCAAGTTCCGGTTCGGGCAGATCGTCCGGCGGCGCAGGTACGGCAGGCGTCGGCGGTGCATCAGGTTCATTATCTTCGCCTTCCCCCGGTGCTTGTTCCCCGTCTTCCCCCGGTGTTTGATCTGTACCGGCGTCCGGTCCGGTATGTTCACCCGCATCGGGAGATGCAGGTGAACATGCTGTAAGTCCTGTTATGATCGAAGCTATCAGCATCAGTAAAACTATCCTTTTTGTCATTTATTCTTCCGGCTCCTTAGTTACCCAAAATAGTTGTCAAGCGCATCCTGGAATACCTGTCTGTATGTCTCCGCGTACTGTGCGGGTGTATACTCGGCAGGTCCCATAGTTGTTTCGAGCATGAGCGGCACGGATGGCGGGAATCCCAGATCCATAAACAGATCCAGACCCATGCGTCCCGCTACCTTCATATAGAAATCAAAGTTGACTTCCGAGATCATTCTGTCCTTAAACCACGCAAGATCGTCACGATATTCCAGATCACCTTCAAACCAGTTGGTCAGGTCGTACATGATATTGAATACCTCACCGGCATCTTTGATGTACCGCGGAATGAAGTAGTAGTTGCCTGAGACATTTGTTGTCGCCATCGTGGCAGCATCCCCCTGCGGACCTACGGGGAAAGGCACCATACCGATATCAAATGTTGCCGTCAGTCCCCCCTGTTCCTCATTTATCCAATGCGCTGCGATCCAGAACCCGGATTTTCCTTCGGCATAAAGATTGTTGTTTTTGACCCAGTCGTCATTATCCCACGGACGTGCTGTTTTATCCACATTATATAGTTCATGCATAAAGTTCAGGACTTCCAGTGTTTTGGGTGCATCAACGGTCTGGACCGGTCCACCTGCAAACACCGTATCATTTGCAAAGAGCATGCTTTGCAGGAAGTTGGTCCAATAGCCGCTGTAGCCGTAGATGTCCTGTGACACATCGGTCAGTGTGCGGCAATAGTCACGGAATACATCCCATGTCCATTCACCCTTGTCCCATAGATCCTGCGGGTCTTCCAGACCGTGGATCTGCAGCATTTCACGGTTATATCCAAGCATGTACATACCTGTGTTGACACCTGCAGACCTGAACAGATAGGTTTTATCCTGGCCGGGGATCTTTACACTTTCCATGACTATGTTGCTGCCTGCGTTTGCGAATACATCATGCCCGGCACCCAGCCCCATATCCTCCAGAGCAGTTCCCATACCGTTCAGTACTGCCGGAATGACAAACTGCGTATCGCCGAGATATACGTCGGCATCAGGTATGCCGCTCATTATCGAGATCGGGATATTTTCAATAAGACCGTCCCATGTCATGTTTATAAACTGGATATATACATTGTATTTATCCTCGACATAACGAACTCTGTCGAGCATCATTTGCGCTGTTTCCGGATCTACGACATTCGGGTTGTCGAAAATGCTTGTGTGTGTGGAATCGTAGTACATTTCATAGAATGTACCTATTATGATATGCCTTCTTCCGTCTGCAGTGTAGCGTATCACGTCTGCTTCTTTGTCCGGCAGTGTATAATCGGGCGGTACAAAGGTTGGCGGACCCTCATCTTCGTCTCCCCCGTCACTGCCCGGCGGTAAAGCGGGACCCGGTCCGGTATGTATCGGATGACTGCCGTGATCCTGATCGTCACCGCATGCGGCAACCATTACAAACACAAGTATAACGCTTAATAAAAGTGCTAATATCCTTTTCATACTCTTCTCCTCCTTACGACACTGCGTCTTCATCATATAAGAGATATATCAAATCGACCGGTGCTTGTCCCCAGTTGCCCATTGCGAGTTTGACTCCATCGTTATCTTCCGTTACAAGAGATGTGTCAAACCCGATATCCTCCCATAATACTGTGATTTTTCCGTCTTCCCACATGTCGACTATGTTGATCTGTGTCCAACTCCAGCCGTTAAATGCACCAAAATACACAAACTCAAAGCTGTCAGGCTGATCCATTTCAAAGACGATACCAAATGATGCTGCAACGACTTGCCACGGCATATGTTCATCGGGAAGGTTATCCACTCCGGGTGTATGCCATGTTTGCCAGCCGCCGGGATCGCCGAGCGGCGGCGGGTTCGGAAGGATCCACCCGCCGAGTATCACCATTTCATTGTAACCATGGGGAGCTGCCCATCCGGCGTTGGTATTTAAACTGATCGCTGTATCGTTTGAGTCATAAAATGTTATCGACTTGATGTATATGACTGCAGGTGTTTCACCACGGTCTGCCGGTCCGTTGGTGATGCATGCAAACTCGATCAGATTCGGTCCCGCTGCCGTAAAGGTGTCTTCTCCGATCGCCAGTATTGCCTGGTTCGGATTTCTTGTTGCAAGGTAAACCTGCCAGGTGCTGTCTGCGACCGGTGATAAATCTCCGCTGAAAGCGGTCAGTCTGCCCGAAACTGCGTGGAAGTTTCCGTCCGGATAGTCGGAATAAACCTCAAATACTACATTCCTGACATCAGTTACACGATCTCCTAAAAGCCCGCCGACATTTATACCAAGTCTGATGGATTTTCCACCTGGTGCTGTCAGCCTTAATGCATTGACGCCGTCAACTTTCCCGACTTCCATTCCGGTA
>Ga0123356_10002987_pt1 | contig 17874 bp, 14 predicted proteins | sample TergutEmb28metaG_2_FD_92546 | JGI IMG/M metagenome (GOLD analysis project Ga0123356, IMG submission 92546) | Embiratermes neotenicus P3 segment gut microbial communities from Petit-Saut dam, French Guiana - Emb289 P3 | ecosystem: Host-associated > Arthropoda: Insects > Digestive system > Gut ...
CCGTCTTCGCTCACGCTCACATTGCCCAACACTTCCGCACCTGTGGGCGTCAGGCTCGTGCGATTGCATTGCACTTTTCCCGCTGCTTCCGCGATTTCGCACTCGTACAGCTGATTATTTTCTGTAAGAAACGCCTTCGACGCGCGGGTCGACCCCGTGATTTCACCGGTGGCGAACTGAAATATTCCTCCGAGCGCGATCGTTTCGCCCTTTCCGCCGGCGACCGTGTCACGCATGAACGTCTGACCCGCACTCTCCGGCCAGAAAACGCGCGTACCGTCGTCAGAGACAGCATGTAGGCCGTCTGCGTTGCCGAGTTCTTCGAGCGGCAGCTCGCTGATCAGTTGCAGGCGTTCCGCCGGCGGCGCGTCGGCCGACCACTCGTACAGCTCCTGCTGACCGGGAGGCGTATGGGTCTTGGTCAACTGCACCGTCGAGATCAAGATCACGTGATCGAGATTCGGGCTCGCGGTCACAAGCTTCACAGCCGGCACGGTCGCTTCGCCGCCAAAGGGAAGTCCGGACGTGACGTCGGCGAACGGTTCCTTGGCGGTCGCAAGCGGGGTGAAACGCGGCTCGGCTTCGCACGCGCCCAGCGCCTCGACGTAGGGTGTGCGTTCTGACGCTTCTTCAGAGAGCCGCGTGGAGTTGAAGGTTTCCTGCTGGACGATCGCACCCGAGAGGTCGTTCGAGAAGAGCGGGTACATGGGATCATCGCTGGCGACACCTTCCGGCGTCGCCTGCACCGTCCCCAGATCGCACGAGCGCCAGCCGTCCGCACCGCGGAGCGAGAGCACCTGTTCACGCGTCGAGTAGCCCTGGAGTCCCTGCACTTCGGTCGGCGCCCTTGTCGTGTACGTGATCGCACCTCCCTGCGACGATGCCTGCACGTCTCCCTCGCCTCGGCCCAAGCCGACGACCAGCGCGCCGTTCTTGAGCGCCGGCGAGACCAGTTCCCACGCACGGCCGTCGATCAGGCCGGCCGCTTCGCTGGTGCCCTGCGTCGTGAAGGTCGCTTCGGGGCCGTAGAAGGCCGCCTGTTCTTCGGGCGGCAGTTTGAGATCGCTGACGACGACCACCCGGTAGTGGTACAGCGTCTCCGGTTTCAGACCCTGGAGATGCCGCGCAACCTGCACGTCGCCTTCGCCGGATCCGGCCCCTTCGGGCGCCGATGGAGAAGCGGCACATGACGAGCCACTGGCCGCACAGCTTTCGGTCCCATACTGAAAGTAATAGCTCGTAGAGGACCCGTGCGGATCGAACGCGGCTTCCAGTGTCGCGCTGCTGGAGGTCACTTTCGAGACCGATTCGCCGCGCAGTCCAGGCCCGGGCGTGGTGAATTTGTGCGGAGGTTCGAGCTTGTGGTCTTCTTCTTCTTCGCCGAGGTTCGTACCCTTCGCGTTCGCCGCAGTCAGGCGGTAGAAGTACGTCGTGTCAGGCTGCAATTCGTCCACCGCCGCCTGCACCGGCGCGGGCGAGCTGCCTTTGATGGTTTCCGAGCGGCACTTCGCGGGCTGCGAAAGCGCAGATTCACTCGTGCCCCACACGAAGTCGCAGGCAGCGCCTTCGTGGGTTTCGCCTTCCAGCGGATTGACCAGTCCATTCAAGCTCTCCGTGATCTTTCCTTTTTCGACGTCGAGCGGTGACGCCGCGCTGGTCGTCACATCGGGCAGCACGATGCCTTCCCCGAACCTGGCCACGTACGATCCTTCCAGCTCGTTGCGATCGACGCCCACGAACACGTCGCGCGTCGAAGGGTCGACAGCGACACCGGATAGACTGGCCGCATGACCGAAGGAGCTGCCCGCGACTTCCGCACCGGTTATCCTCCCTAGGAGCTCATCCGAGGACAGGGAGAACTGGTCCACCGTGTTCTCGTCTTCCTCGGCGACGTATGCTTCTCCGGCTCCGGGTTCGACTGCGAGCGACAGGTACTCGATGTCCTCGAAGGTGCCGTTTGGCGTTCCCGTTATTTCACCACTAGGTTCCACGAGCTTGTAGCCGCCAAGCGCCGTGGGTTCGAATATGTCCACGAGATGTCGTTCCGAGGCGCCTTCGGTCACGTTCTCGACAAACACCTCTCCGTTGGCCTGATCCACGGTGATGTCCCAATGGTTGAATGGGGAGTGAAATGCTTCGCCTCTGGGACCCGAGATGTCGGTGACGTATTCCTCTTCGCCGTGGGGCTTGGGCTTGAACACGTCGATCACGCCCTCACCGTAATCGGCTACGTACACTCGACCCGCAGCCGGGTCGGTGATGGCGTTGGAGTTGTTGTCCACCGCGACACCGCCGACGAGCCCGCCGAACGTTTTGGCGGGAGTGTCAGACCCATTCCAGCGCCCAAGGAACGCCCCCGATCCGCTGAACACCCCCACTTCCTGTGTCGCCGTGAAGCTGTACGACACATACACCTGTGTTTCGCCCGTGCTGTGGCCCACTGCCACTCCGTCCACACTGCCGTCAAGGGCCGGCGACGGCTGTTTGACTTCGGCGATTTCCGCGCCGGTGACGGCATTGAAGTCGTGCACGCCTGCATTGTGCTCGGCGACCCAGAGGCGACTGGGTTCACCGCCCGCGCCGGGGTCAAGCGCCATCGCTGCAATGTTTGCGTTAGTGGGAGACTTGACCACCGGGCCGAGATACTTGTGGAGGATAAACGCCCGCGCCGGCGTCGGAGCCCCAAAGAGCACGAAGCCGAACGCGCACAACAACACCACGCTGGTCGGTGGCACGACGCGTCTGGTCACACCCTTGGCCATCCTGTCACTCTGTATCACCATCGCTGCCGCCTGTCGCTTATTCGGCTTCCTTCACGGCCCATGTCCCACCAGCAGCCGCCGTTTCACCTACTGGCTTGGCAATGAGGAGCGTCAATCCCGTCCTGCCGGCCGCTCTGCTGAAGCCGGTTTCTTCCATGTCGATAGGAAGATATAGATATTTGACAGTGCCCAGGGTTTGTTCTTCCACACCCGCTTCGGTATGCACGAAGACGCAGAGGTTTCCCGGTTCGGCTTCCGGTTTCGTCGCTTCGGCTGCTTCCGGACATCCGGTGGTGAGTCCGTCTTTGCCGCTCACACCTGCTTTGTATTCACCTTCGCCTTTCTCACCACTCAGGACAACGTGCACGCGGTTCTTTTCTGGTTCTGTTTCGTTGAACGGAAGGCTCGCGGTGAGCGGTACCGGGAACGAGATGGACGTCATGACCCCTGGAAAGAACCCAAGCCTTATGCTCGTACCGCTCGCCCCCCACGTGCCCACCTCCATCTTGCCGGGAGGCAGCACTTCGGCGAAGCCCGTCTTGCCACTGCAGGCGTAGGTGGCCTTGGTGCCGACCTTGAATTCCGAGCCGCCTTCTTCACAGTGAGTGTTTTCTTTGGGGTTCAGCGCCTTGCTGGTCACGCTCTGGCCATCGGCGCCATTTGTCCCGTTCGTGCCGTTGGCGCCGTTTTCCCCTCTGGCGCCGGCGGGACCGGCTGGTCCTGTGGCTCCGGCGGCGCCCGCGGGACCGGCCGCGCCGGTGGCGCCTCTGGGGCCCGCCGGTCCCCGGGGGCCGCGCACACCCTTGCTGGAGGCTTTCGTGTTGGCCTTCGCCCCATTTGCGTGAAGGCCGCCACCGGCGGCATACGCGCCGCCGGTGATCGCGAACACCAGAGCCACGAAGGCGAGGATGCTCGCGGGGTTTATCTGTCTACCAATTCGCTGCATGACTGTGCTCTCCCCTCCTGAGGGATCGATTCCTCTTCGCCGCACCCCCCGACGGGGCCTGACAGGCCGGTGTGGAGAGGTCGATGAGCGGTGCGCACGTCGGTTGACCCGCGCCGGGCCACGCACATGCGCTCGCCGGGTGCTCGCGCCGAGCGATCCGCGACCCCGCGTGCATGGCGACTGACCTCTCCCCTGGTCTCATCGCGGCGATCATGCACCGCCGCCGCGGCGCTGGCAAGAAGCGTCGCGGTCGAATGTTCTTTCGTGACGCTACTCGCTTGTTGGGCCGCCCCCAGTTACGGTTGGCGTGTGAGTGACAGCCGGCGCAGCACGAGGGAGAGCCAGGCGGAAACACCGCTCGCGAGGTCGTTGCTGGGTCTGGTGATCGAACGCCCCTCCCACGGCTACCAGCTCGCGCAGCGCTTCGGCGATGTGTACGGCGACACGCTGGCGCTGAGTGACCGCCGCAACGTGTACAGGATGTTGCGCGCGCTGCACGCCGAGGGGCTGATCCAGGAGACCGCGCCCAGCGCCAAGGAGAAGCCCGCCCCCAATCGGCAGCCCAAGCCTCACTTCCGCGCCACCGCCAAGGGCGTGCGCGCCTATCAGCAGTGGTTGGTGTCCCAGATGGAGGAGCAACGCGCCCGCCAGCGCCTGTTCGCGCTCCAGCTCTCGATGCTCGATCCCGGCATGGCGCTGTCGGTGATCGAGCGCTACGAGCAGGAGTGTCTGCAGGAGGCCGGCGAGGCGGCCGAGGCCGAGCAGATCGCGCCCAGCGAGCGCGGCGCCGCCGGTGTGGCCCACCGGCTGGCCGACGCCGACGAGCGCCTCGCGCTGGAGGTGCGCCTGACGTGGATCGCCTACGCCAGGTCGGAGCTCCAGGCGCTGCTCAAGGAGCGCACCGGGAGCCGCGATGAGTAGCCTGCTCGAGCTCGATCGCGTCAGCAAGTGCTACCGCCACGGCTCACTTCGCCGGGAAACGCTGCGCGAGGTGAGCCTCGAGCTGCACGCCGGGGAACTGGTCGTGATCTGGGGGCTGCGCCGCTCCGGGCGAAGCACGCTGCTGCGCATCGCCGCCGGCGTGCAAACGCCCGACCGCGGTGAGGTGCGCTTCCAGGGACGCAAGGTGTCGGGATCCGGCGCGCTCACGGAGGGCATCGCCTACTGCGTGCCCGGCTTCCACGGCTCCGCCAGCCAGCCGGTTCTGGAGGAGCTGATCTTCTCCCAGCTCGCGCTGGGCGCGTCTCCCGCGCACGCCCGGCACACGGCCTGGGCGGTGCTCGAGCGCGTGGGCGCCGCCAGGTTTGCCGAGCTTCGCCCGTATGAGCTCGACAGCGCCGAAGCGATCAAGGCCTCGATCGCGCGGGCGCTGGTACGCGAGCCCGCGTTGCTCCTGATCGATGAGCCCACCAGCGGGGTCGAGCTGCTGCAGCGCACCGCGATCTTCGCGCTGTTGCGCTCGCTGGCCGCCGAGGGCACGGCAGTGCTGGCCTCCGTCGGCGACAGCACCGGCCTGTACGGCGCCGACCGCGTGCTGGCGCTCTCGGGCGGAGACCTGCGCGGCCACGTCACGCCGGAGCTCGCACCGGTGCTCGAGCTGCCACTGCGCTCGAGCGGATAGCCCCCTCGGTGGAGGTCGCGTCGCGGGCCGGGCGCTCGGCGGCGAGCGTGCCGCCCCCGGTTGCCCTCATCTCGCTTCCGGGTAAACAGCCCCCAGGATCGGCAGCGCCGACCGCGGCACAGACGGCAGCGCCGACCGATCTCCAAGCGGAACGAGAAGGGAGCTGTCATGGAGTTTTCCTCCGCACCCACGCGGGTGCTGGTGGTGGCGCACAAGACCGCCGCCACCCCGGCGCTGCTGGAGGCGGTCCACGAGCGCGCCGCGCGCGGCCCGTGCACATTCACGCTGCTGGTGCCCAGCGCGGCCCACGGGTTGCACAGGGTGGTCGATCCCCAGGACCAGGGCGCCGGCGAGGCGCAGGAGGTGCTCGCGCGCGCGGTGCCCCAGCTCGAAAAGGCGTGCGGCGCCAGGGTGGAGGGGCTCGTCGGCGACGCCGACCCGGTGGCCGCGGTGCACGACGCGATCAACCTCCACGGCCCGTTCGACGAGGCGATCGTGTCCACGCTGAGCGCGCGCCTGTCGCGCTGGCTGCGGCTGGACCTCCCCAGCAAGGTGGCCGGCATGGGCCTCGAGGTCGCCACGGTCACCCCCAGCGAGGCGCCCAGCGGGGCGCACGCCGCCTGAGCAGCGCGCCGGCGCCGGTCGGCTACGATCCGAGGGCCCCACCGCCGACGTAGCTCAGCCGGTAGAGCACCTCCATGGTAAGGAGGGGGTCAGGAGTTCGAGTCTCCTCGTCGGCTTCGCTTCGCGTTACTTCGCTCGCTTCGCGCGGTGGTCCGGCGCAGGGCTTCGAACACACCTGTCGGAGGAGGCGTTGGGGGATTCAAAAAGAGGATTCGTTCCGCGCGGAACCAATCCGAAAAACAAAACACGCAACGGCCGGAGCTCGGATCCCGGCGCCACCGCCGCAGCGGGGCGCCGGCGCTATGGTGTGGCGACATGGCAGGCGACACGGCGACGATACGCGTGACCCGCACCACACGCGACCTGCTGGCGCACCAGGCACACGAGCGGGGCGTGTCGCTCGCGGCGCTCGTCGGCGAGCTCGCTCGCGGGCTCGAGGTCGAGGCGATCTTCGAGTCCGAGCGACGGGCACGTCGAGCCGAAGCTGCCGATCCTGCGGCCGAAGCGGAGCGGGGTCTCTGGGAGGCGACCCTGGAAGATGGAATCGACTGAGCCCCGCCGGGGCGAGGTGTGGCTGACATCGCTCGGCGCAGCGCGGGCCGGCGAGCCGGGCAAGAACCGTCCGGCAATCGTGGTCTCAGCCGATCGCTTGATGGCCGGCTCCGCGCACGAGCCGGTCGTTGTCGTGCCGGTGTCCAGCACCCTCCCAGCATCCGCGCTGCGCCCCGGGCTCTCGGATATCCAGGGGGTGGACCGGTCGAGTCGCGCAATCTGTGGAGCGATTCGCGGTGTGGCGCGCTCGCGACTTCTCCGGCGGTTGGGAGCGCTCACCCCCGCGACGCTCGCCGAGGTCGAGCGCGCGCTTGCACTGATGCTCGATCTGTGACGCGTCAGTACCATGGAATACTCCATGGTCGCCCACCGCGCGCGAATCGACACCGCCGGCCTGCGCCTCTCCGACGCCGAGCGCGAGCGCGCGGTCGGCGCGCTGAAGGCCCACTATGCCGAGGGCCGGCTGAGCACCGCGGAGCTGGAGGCACGTGTGGAAGATGTCTACCGCGCTCGCACCCACCGCGAGGCGGCCGTCGGTCTTCGCAATCTGGCGCTGCGGGGTTTGCGCGGGTTGATTGCCCCCCGCGTGCAACGCTGGCAGCGCGCGATATTGAGGATGCATCTCCTCACCTACGCCGCCGCCAACGCCTCGATGATCGGCATCTGGGAGCTCACCGGCCAGGGTCTCTTCTGGCCGGCGTGGCTCTTGCTGCCGAGCAGCGCCCTGCTCGTGGGACACGCCTGGGCCTCACGGAAACTCACCCGTGCCCTGAGCCGGCTGCGCTGGTGATGATCGCCGCGGCCGTGCGAGCGCACGCGCCGAGCCGCTTCTGAGGGCCGCCGCGACCGCGCGACCGGCCGCCCGCGCCCCGCGGGGGTGCCTCCCCCCCACCCCAGACACCGGCTGGCCCCACGCCCAGACACCGGCGCACGCCATTGGCACGCGAACCTCGCTCTGGGACGCTCACCGCCTGATGCAAGCGAGCGAAACGGAGGCACCCGATGGGACGCAATCTCGCCGAGCGGGCCGGCAGGTGGAGCGCGGCGCACTGGAAGACCGCCACCTTCGCGTGGCTGGCGTTCGTGGCGATCGCGGTGGTGCTCGGCCAGGTGGCGGGCACCGTCAAACTGCGTGACTCAGAACAGGCGACCGGTGAAAGCGCCCGCGCGGAGACCGCGCTTGAAGCATCCGGGTTTCACCGCACCGCGAGCGAGAGCGTGCTCGTGCAGAGCCCGCGCCTCACCGTGGCCGACCCGTCTTTCCGCGACACGCTCGACCGCGTGGTGAGCACCCTGCGCGCGATGCCCCAGACGCGCGAGCTGCGCTCGCCGCTCGGCGGCGGTGAGCGGGGACTGATCTCGCGCGACCGCCACTCGGCGCTGGTGCAGTTCGACATGCGCGGCGCCGCGGACACCGCGGGCGAACGGGTGCAGCCGATACTCGACAGGGTCGCCGCCCTGCAGCGCTCGGCGCCGGGCTTTGTGGTGGCGGAGTTCGGCGACGCCAGCGCGCGGCACGAACTCGACAAAACCATGAACCACGACTTCTCGCATGCGGAGGGCCTCTCGCTGCCGGTCACGTTCCTGGTGCTGCTGCTGGCGTTCGGCGCATTCGTGGCGGCGGGCGTGCCGGTGCTGCTGGCGTTCTCCGCGGTGCTGGGCTCGCTGGGAGTGGCCGCGGGGCTCAGCCATCTCGTACACGCCGCGGAAGCGACGAGCTCGGTGATGCTGCTGATGGGCATGGCGGTGGGCGTGGACTACTCCCTCTTTTATCTCAAGCGCGAGCGCGAAGAGCGGCGCCACGCGGAGCCCCGCCAGGCGCTGGTGCGCGCGGCGGCCACCTCGGGGCGCGCCGTGCTCGTGTCGGGCACCACCGTGCTGATCGCGATGGCGGGCATGCTGTTTGCCGGCAGCGCGATCTTCAGCTCGATCGGCCTGGGCGCGATGGCAGTGGTGCTGGTGTCGATGGTGGGCTCGCTCACGGTCCTGCCGGCGCTGCTGAGCAAGCTTGGCGACAGGGTCGATCGGGGTGTGCTGGCGGTGCTCGCGGCCGCCGCGCTGCGGGTGGTGCGCCCGCTCGGGCAGCCACGAGCGCTGCTCTGGCTGCGCGACCGGCCCACGCTCATTCACCAACTGAAGGGCAGCCGCGGAAGCTCGCGGTTGTGGTCACTCGTACTGCGCCCCGTGCTCCGCCACCCGGCGATCGCGGTGGCGCTGGCGGCGGGCGGCCTGATCGTGATGGCGACGCCGGTGCTGAACATCCACACCAAGTTGCCGAGCTTCTCGGATCTGCCGCGCAGCGTGGCGATCGTGCGCAGCTATGAGAAGATCCAACGCGCGTTCCCCGGCGCCCAGGCCCCGGCGGTGATAATCGCAAGAGCGAGCGATGTGACGAGCGGCCCCTCGCGAGAAGCGATCGGCGCGCTGGAGCGCGAGGCCCTCGCGACCGGTCGCATGAGCGGCCCGATCCACATCGCACTCAACAGCGCTCACACAGCGGCGCAGATCGAAATCCCGCTGGCGGGCAACGGCACCGACAACACCTCCGTGGCGGCGCTTGACACACTGCGCGACCAGGTGCTGCCGGCCACGCTCGGCCGCGCGGGCATGAGCTACGCGGTCACCGGTGAAACCGCGGGCACGCACGACTTCAACCAGACCATGCGCCAACACTGGCCGCTGGTGTTCGCGTTCGTGCTCGGGCTGGCGTTTTTGCTGCTGCTGATCACGTTCCGCTCGCTGGTGATCCCGTTGACCGCGATCGCGCTGAACCTGCTGTCGGTCGGCGCCGCCTACGGCGCGCTGGTGTGGGTCTTCCAGGACGGCAATCTCGAAGGTGTGCTGAAATTCCACTCCAACGGAGCGGTCGTGACCTGGCTGCCGTTGTTCCTGTTTGCGGTGCTGTTCGGTCTGTCGATGGATTACCACGTGTTCATCGTGAGCCGCATCAAGGAGCTGGTCGATCGCGGCACCCCCACCGAGGAGGCGGTGTCGAGAGGCATCGCCGCGACCGCGGGCACGGTCAGCGCGGCGGCCGCGGTCATGGTGGCGGTGTTCGCGATATTCGCCACGCTCAGCACGCTGGAAATAAAGCAGATGGGCGTGGGCCTCGCGGTGGCGGTGCTGATCGATGCCACCGTGATTCGCGGCGTGCTGCTGCCGGCGAGCATGAAGCTGCTGGGTCGCTGGAACTGGTATCTGCCGCGCTGGCTTCAGTGGCTGCCGCGACTGCGGACCCATCGCGCGGAGCCCCCGGCGCAGGCGCAGACGATCGCCGAGCTCGGCTGAGCGGGAGCGCACGTGGCGGGCGGCACTCGAGCGGGCGTGGCACGCGCCGCGCGGCTTGCCCCGGGGGCGGCGTGGCGTAGGCTGTCGGGTACGCTGACCCCCCAGCACACCGCCTCGAGATCCGCCTCGCCACAGACCACACCGGGAGCGCGCACCAACACGGGGCCGCCACTGGGACGGGGGGTGGCGGTCCAGGCGATGGTGAGCGGCGGCGTGGTGTTCGGCCTGATCGTCATCTGGGCGCTCACCTCACGCGGGTACTTCTGGCCGGTGTGGCCGGCGCTCGCGCTGGCCCTGCCGCTGGCGATCCGCGCGTGGGTGGCCTGGGTGAACCGACGCCCCGCGGGTTGGCTGGTGGCGGAGCGCCTGGACCGGGGCTGGGCGATCCGCGCGGGCGCGTGGGCGGCGGTGCTGCTGTTCCTGATAGGTGTGTGGGGCGCGGGCGGCGGCGGCTACTTCTGGCCGATGTGGCCGGCGTTCGTGGGGGCGGGCGTGGTGGGCGCGCACGCGGCGGCGCAGTGGATGCGCGGCCCGCTGACCGAGCGGATCACCGCGCTGGAGACCAGCCGCGCGGGCGCGGTGGACGTGCAGGAGTCGGAGCTGCGGCGGATCGAGCGAGATCTGCACGACGGCGCGCAGGCGCGCTTGGTGGCGCTGGGCATGAGCCTGGGCATGGCCGAGCAGAAGCTGGCGAGCGACACCGACGCCGCGCGCGAGCTGCTGGAGGAGGCGCGCGTGGGCGCCGGCGAGGCGCTGCGCGAGCTGCGCGACCTGGCGCGGGGCATCCACCCGCCTGTGCTGGCCGATCGCGGCTTGGACGCGGCGGTGCGGGCGCTGGCCGCGGGGTCGCCGATTTCGGTGACCGTGTCGGTGGTGATGCCGGAGCGGCCCAAGCCGCCGGTGGAGAGCGCGGCGTACTTCGTGGTGGCCGAGGCGCTGGCCAACGCGGGCAAGCACGGTCACGCCACGCGCGTGGACGTGCGCATCGTGCGCGCGGGCGAGGAGCTGCGGGTCGAGATCCACGACGACGGACGCGGCGGCGCGGACCCGGAGGGAGGAGGCCTCATGGGCCTGCGCCGACGCGTGGAGGCGCTGGACGGGACCTTCGAGGTGATCAGCCCGCGGGGCGGGCCCACGCTGATTCGCGCACAGCTGCCGGCGGGACGGTGATCGCATGCGGGTGGTGATCGCCGAGGACCTCGCGCTGCTGCGCGACGGATTGGAACGACTGCTGCGCGACAACGGCTTCGACGTGGTGGCGGCGGTGGAAGACGCGCAGTCGCTGCTCGCGGCGGTGGAGCGCCAGCGCCCGGAGGTGGCCGTGGTGGACGTGCGCCTGCCGCCGGACTTCCACGACGAGGGCCTGCGCGCCGCGCTGCACCTGCGCACCGCGGCGCCGGGCATGGGTGTGGTGATGGTGTCGCAGTACGTGGAGCCGACCTATGCGGCCGAGCTGCTGGCGGACGGCCGCGGCGGTGTCGGCTACCTGCTGAAGGATCGGATCATGGACGTCAGCGACTTCCTCGACGCGGTCACGAGGGTCGCGCACGGCGGCACCGCGCTGGACCCCGAGGTGGTGGCACAGCTGGTGGGGCGCGGCGGCCGCGACGGCCCGCTCGCGGAGCTGACCCCGCGCGAGCGCGAGGTGCTGGCGCTGATGGCGGAGGGCCGCTCGAACGGGGGCATCGCACAGACGCTGGTGCTGAGCACCGGCGCGGTGGAGAAGCACATCGCGAGCATCTTCGGCAAGCTCGGGCTGGCGCCGTCGGACAGCGATCACCGCAGGGTGCTGGCGGTGCTGACCCACCTGCAGGGCGAGCGAGCCGGCTGAGCGCACACGCGCCGCCGGCCGCGCCGGGCTGGCGCGGCCTCGAACACTCGAACACACCTGTCGGAGGAGCCGTTGGGGGATTCAAAAAGAGGATTCGTTCCGCGCGGAAGCAATCCGCAAAACAAAAAACGCAACGCCCGCTCCTTCGACCGGCACCGGCGGAGCGGGCGGCCGGATCCGCGGCACTACAATGAACCCCTGGATCACTCATGAGGGCTCTGTGGAGGCGATTTCTCGAGGTCATGCGCCAGCGTCGGCGGATGAGGCGCCGCGGCTGAGACGCATCCCGCAGCCAGAGATCGAGCCCCACCCGCCGCTACACGTCGAGTCCCAACGCCAGCACGAGCGCCGCGTTGAGGTGTCGGAGCCGCCCGCGGTGCGAGCGCGGCGTGCGAGCGCGGCGGGCGAGCGCGGCGGGCGAGCGGATCAGCGCTTGACCGCGCGGGAGCTGCCCAGCACCGCGCCCGCGCCGTCGAGCGCCTGCACCTCTACGTAGGGCGGCACGAGCTTTGTGGCGATCGCGGTCTCAAAGCCTGTGGGGCGCGCGCGGGTGAGCGGCGCCAGCTGCGTCGCGCTCGGGCCGGCCAGCAGCTTCCAGGCGGCCACATTCGTGGCGCCGTTCCAGCTGGCGTACACGGTCAGCCCGTGCCTGCCGGCGACCGTGGCGATCGCCGGCGGTTCGCTCGGCGTGGCTTCCCACTGGAAGCGGTACGCGCGATAGGACGCGGTCAGATAGGGCATGCGCGCGTCGAACACCAGCTTGCCCGCGGAGGTGAATTCGGAGTAGAACGGCGCCGAGCCCCAGCCGACGAACACGTTGCCGCCGTGCAACAGTTGCACGCTGCCCTGGCTGACCGAGCGCAGGGGCGAGGGATGCACGAACTGGGCCACCAGGGTGTCGGTCCCGCGCTTGCGGTTGATCGCCACGATCACCGCGCGGGATTGCGGATGCACCATCGGCGAGCCGCCGTTGTCGAAGATCGCAAAGTCGCCGTTGGCGAGTTCTTTCACATCGTGCTGGTAGGCCGTGGCGGCGCCGGGCCCCAACTTGACACTCGAGCGCTTGCCGCCGATCTCCAACGCCACCTCGCCGGTGCTGTGGTTCACCAGGTACATCGCCGAGGTGTTGCGGGAGGAGATGAGGAAGTCGCCTTCGTGGGTCAATTTGACCGTGTTGATGTGGAAATAGTCGAATGGCCAAATGGTGCTGGCCCCGTGCGGCGAGGTGTACGATTCCGAGAGCGCTATGTGATCGACGCTGTGCCACTCGCGCCGCACCAGCCCGGTGCGCAGGTCGAGTTCCTCAAACACGCCGTCGGTGACCGCCGCGTCGCGGGGGCCGCCCACGTAGGAGAGGTTGCAACGCATCGGGTTGAACACCGTGATCAGCGCCCCGCCGTTGGCGGTGAGGTGGAAGTCGTGCAGGTCCGCCTGGTATCCGTTGCCCGCCCGCACGTGCGCCAGTGTGCGGTAGGAGGAGTCGGCGATCACCTCTTCGCCCTCGCCAAAGCCCTGTGGCGGGATGTAGCCCTGCCACCAGGTGAGCACCGGCCGGCCTTCCCAGTCCTGCACGCGGAAGTTGGTCGCCTCGATCCCCGTGGGCAGCGGGCGAAACCACACCAGCTTCCCGGCGCTGTTGAAGATCATCGGGCCGCTCTGCCCGGGCCCGGAGTAGGGCGCGGCAAACACGTCCCCCGCTTCCTCCCGCGCGGGCGAGGCGCCGGTCAGCCACACCATCGGGGGATGGAGGTCCGGCTGTGAGTGGAAGCTCTGCACATCGCCCCGTTTGCCCGCCGGTTTGGCGCCCGGCTTCACATGCGGCAGCGGATCCGGCTGGGACACGGTGAAGCTGAACTGAAAGCGCGCCAGCGCTCTCCCTCTGCTCTGCGCGCCGCGCACCGTGACGGTCTCGCCCGGGCGGAAGGGCTTCTCCGGCAGAAAGCTCGCGCCGTCGCCCTGCGAGTAGGCCGCCAGGCGCCCGCTGTGGGCGCCGGTCGCGGAGCCGCGCACGCTCAGCCCCACGATCGAGCTCGCCGGCGCGCCCAGCAGGCTGATCTGGGTGGACGGCGAGGCGTCGTAGGAGCCCGGCAGCGGCGAGACGCTCAGCGTGGTGCCGTGCACCACCGATGAGCGGTTGAGAGCGCTCGGCGCGCAGCGCGGATAGCCGGGCGCGGGCGGCGCGCGCCGCGCACCCGCCCGCGCGGCGAACACCCCCAGCGCGAGCACCGCGATCGAGGCCCCCGCGATCCGGGCCGCTCTGCGCCGATGCGATCGCCGAGCGCCACCGTTCTCCCCGTGCTCCCCCATCTCCATCCCTAAAGATCCTCTCACGTTGGCCGGCTGCGCGAGCCGGATCGTAGACGCGCGGCGAGCGGCGCGGCCCGTGCCCGCCACGCGGTCGGCGCGCGGGCGGCGGGGGTGCTCGTTGTTCGGCTTGTCTCCGCCGGGAAACAAGCGCCAGATTTCCGCAAAATGCGCGTGCGCCCGCTCGGCGGTGCCGGCGGGCGCCGGTCGAGCAGCGTCCGTTTCGTGTTTTGTTTTGAGGATTGGTTCCGCGCGGAACGGATCCTCAAAACAAATCCCCCAACGGCGCCTCAGACAGATATGTTCGGGGCTGTCGCGCCAGATTCCCGCAAAATGCGCATTTCCGCATTTCCGCGCCGCCGCCGGGCCGGCGAAGAGGCTAACGCGAGATCGTGCGCGAGGTGCCCAGCACGGCGCCCGCGCTGTCCAGCGCCTGGACCGCCACGTAGGCCGGCGCGCCCGGCGTGGCGATCGCGGTCTCGAAACCGCGGCGCGCATCGCTCCCCAGGGGTGAGAGCGCGGTGGTGTTGGCTCCGCCGAGCAGCCGCCACGCGGCGACGCCCGTGGCGCCGTTCCAGCTGGCGTAGACGTTGACGCCGCCCCGCTTTCGCGGGGTCACGGCCACCGACGGCGGTTGGCTGGGGGTGGCTTTCCACTGGAAGCGGTAGCCGCGATAGGAGGCGGTGGGAGTGGGGAAGTGCGCGTCGAATACAAGCTTGCCCCGGGGGGTGAATTCGGAGAAGTCGGGCACCGTGCCCCACCCGATGAACGCGTTGCGGTTGGGCAGCAGTTGCATGTTGCCCTGGCTGGGCGACTGCAACGGTGTGGGGTGCACGAATTCGTCCAGCAGTTCGTCGCGCCCGGTGTCGGGGTCGATCGACACGATGATGCCGCGCGATTGGCGATGCACCATCGGCACGCCGCCGTTGTCGAAGATCGAGAAGTCGCCGTCGGGCAGTTCCTGGGCGTCGTGCTGGTATGCGGTGGCCGCATTGGCGGCGAGCGCGACGCTCGAGTGCTTGCCACCCACACGCAGCGCGATCTGCTCGGTCGCGGGATTCACCAGGTACAGCGCGGAGGTGTTGCGCGACGACACCAGCAGATCGCCATTGCGAGCCGGTTCGATCGTGTTGATGTGGAAGTAGTCGAAGGGCCATTCAAGGCTCGAGGAGCGCGCCGACGCGTAGGAATCCGACAGCGGCACGTGATCGACGCTGTGCCACTCGCGGCGCACCAGACCGGTGCGCAGGTCGAGTTCCTGAAACACACCGTCGGTGACGGCCGCCCTGCTCGATCCGCCAACGCTCGAGAGGTCGCAGCGGATCGGGTTGAACACCGTGACGAGCGCGGTGCCGTTGCCGGTGAGGTGGAAGTCGTGCAGGTCCGCGCGAAAGCCGTTGCCCGCCCGCACGCGCAACAGTGTGTGATAGGAGGAGTTGGCCACAACGTCTTCGCCCTGGCCGAACCCCTGCGGCGGGATGTAACCCTGCCACCAGGTCAGCACGTGATGGCCTTCGTAGCTCTGCACGGCCAGGTTGGTCGCCTCCGTGCCCAGGGGCAGGGGGCGAAACCACACCAGCTGGCCCTCGCTGTTGAAGATCATCGGGCCGTTCTGTCCCGGCCCGGAGTAGGGCGCGGCGAACACGTACCCCGGCTGCTGGCGCGCGCGCGCGGAGGTGCTCACCGTGGGGGTCGGCGGGTGCAGGCCCGGCTGGGAGTGGAACGCCTGCACTTCGCCCCGCTTGCCAGCGGGTTTGGGGGTGGGCTGGGCGTAGGGCAACACATCGGGCTGGGAGACCGTGAAGCTGAACGCGAAGCTCCGCAGCGCGGGCCCCTCGCGCACGCGCCCGCGCACGGTCACCAACTCCCCCGGCTGGAAGGCCCGCGAGGGCAGAAAGCTCGCGCCGTCGCCCTGCGAGTAGGCCGCCAGCCGGCCGGCGTGGGTACCGCTCGTCGAGCCCCTCGCGCTCACGCCCTCCAGCGCGTCCGGCGCGACCCCGAGCAGGCTGATCTGGGTCCGCGGGGAGGCGTCGCGCGAGCCCGGCAGCGGTGACACGCTCAGCGTGGTGCCCGGCAGCTGGGCGGAGCCGTTCAGCGAGGGGGGCGCGCACTGCGGCTTGGGAGGGCCCGAGGCGCCTCGGCGCGCCGCCACCTGCTGACCCCCAAAGGCCGCGAGCGCGAGCAGGACCGCGGCGAGGCCACCTGCTCTTCGTCTGCTCATCTGCGCTCGGCTGCTCTCGGCTCGGGTGCTGCGATCGTGATCGGCTGGGGTGGCGGCGTTTGGGTCAGTCCGCTAACACAATCTCAACGTTCCGGCACGGCGAGAGTTGCGGGCCGCACCGTGGGGCCCGCCGCGCCGCCGCGCCGCCGAGCTGTCGAACTGTCGAGCTGTCGGGCTGTCGAGCTGTCGGGCTGTCGAGCGGCGACACTGCGGTGGTGGTGCTCATCGAAACCGACCGACTCCTCCTGCGGCCCCTCGTGGCGAGCGACCTAGAGGAGCTGGTGCGCCTCCACGAGGATCGCGAGGTCACGCGGTTCATCCGCCCCATGGGCAGCGAGGAGGCGCAGGCGCGTCTGCTGCTGGCCGAGCGCGAATGGCGGGAGCGCGGCCACGGCATTCTGGCGGTGCTCGACCGCGGGGACGGCCGCTTTCTGGGCCGCACCGGGCTGAAGTACTGGCCACAGTTCGAGGAGACAGAGATCGGATGGGTGCTGCGCCGCGAGGAGTGGGGCCACGGGTATGCCACCGAGGCCGCGCACGCCTGCCTCGATTGCGCGTTCGAGTCGCTCGAGCTGCCCTACATCACGGCGATGATCCACGCCGACAACGAGCGATCGAATGCCGTGGCCCGTCGCTTGGGCATGTCGCCGCTGCGCACCGACATCCTCATGGGCGATGAGGTGGTGGTGCACTCGCTGAATCGCCGCCGATGAGCGGCCCAGCGCGGAGCGACACCCACCGCCGCTACTCGGCGCGCGGCGCGGCTCCAAGCCGTTAGGGTCCGTCCCATGGATCGGGATCCGCGTGGTGAGGGTGGGAGCACAGCGGCGGGCCCGACGGAAGCGGCGAGCCACATGGAGGGAGCGAACCGCTCGGTCGATCGCGCCTGCCGGCTGATGTCGGCCTTCACCCAGCAGGAGCCTGCGCTGACACTGAGCGAGCTGTCGCGTCGGACGGCGCTGCCAAAGGCCACGGTGCACAGGATGGCCGCGACGCTGCTTGCGCGCGGCATGCTCACGCAGCGGCTGGACGGCCGCTACGAGCTGGGCGTGAAGCTGCTCGAGCTGGGCGCGATCGTGCGGGAGAACCTCGACGTGGTGAAGCTGTGCCGCCCGGTGATCGACGCGCTGGCCTCCAGCACCGGCGAGACCGTGGTGGTCGCCGCCGCCGACTGGTCCACGCGCGAGATGCTGTTGGTCGCGCGGCGCGACAGCCCTCATCCCCTCGCGGTCGGCTCGCCGGTGGGGCGGCGCATGCCGATTCCCCCTGGCGGGGTGCTCGGCAAGGCGCTGCTCGTCGGGCTCGAGCCGCGCGAGGCCGAGGTGGTGGTGGGCGCGCTGGAGCTGGTCCCCACGACCGCCAACACGCTCACCGAGCGGGGCGCGCTGCTGCGCAACCTCTCGTCCGCGCGCGCGCGGGGATACGTGTCGGAGCAGGACGAGTACATCGAGGGGGCCTCCGGCGTGGCGGTGCCGGTGATCTTCGAGGGCAACCACCCGTTGGCGGCGATCGGCGTGGTGGGACCCACCTCACGCCTGGCCAGTCAGGTCCACGCGGTGGGGCCGCTCCTGCGCAACCTCACCGCCACCCTGCGCCCCGCCGGCTCGGCGGGGGAGTGAGGGGTTTCATTTGCGGGCCGCTCTCCTGGGGGGGGACAAGGATTCCGCTTGCTGAAGCGATTTGCGCGCAGGGCAGCTGCGCTCTCCTCGAGCCCTGTGCCGGTGC
>Ga0123356_10002988_pt1 | contig 17873 bp, 13 predicted proteins | sample TergutEmb28metaG_2_FD_92546 | JGI IMG/M metagenome (GOLD analysis project Ga0123356, IMG submission 92546) | Embiratermes neotenicus P3 segment gut microbial communities from Petit-Saut dam, French Guiana - Emb289 P3 | ecosystem: Host-associated > Arthropoda: Insects > Digestive system > Gut ...
ATAGTGACGATGTGTCAGAGTTTTCGGGTTACACATTACAGCATGTAAGTTTGTTGCCGATGCCATTGACACTTCGCGAGCTTCTCGAACTCGACGTGGTCCGGCGCGGCTCGCCCGCGGTGGTAGCCGGGGCCGACCGGCTCGACGCGCCGGTCCGCTGGGTGCACGCCGCGGAGCTGCCCGACGTGGGGCGGTTGCTGCGCGGCGGCGAGCTGCTGCTGTCCACGGGGATCGCGCTGCCGTCGTCCCCGCCCGAGCTCGCCGACTATGTCCGCTCGCTGGCGTCGGCCGGCGTTTCCGGGCTGGCAATCGAGCTCGGCCGCAGGTTCTTCGGGTCACTGCCACGGGTCCTGGTGGACGCCGCCGCCGAACTGGACTTGCCGCTCATCGAACTACGGCGCGAGGTGCCGTTTGTCGAGATCACCGAGGCGGTGCACGCGCGGATCATTGACGAGCTGCTGCTGGAGCGGGCTGCCGCCACCCTGGCGCTCGGGCGCCTGCTCAGCACCAGGCAGCCCGAGTCCCACGAACGACAGGCACATCGCACGCTGATCAGCGCCATCATCTCGCTGCCGGAGGAGGCCGGGGCGGCCGAGGCGGAAGCGGCGGCCCGCGCCCGGTCGATGGGCGTCCCGGTGACCGGCCGCCAGCTGGTCGCGCTGGTTGTCCGGGTGCCGGACTCCGAGATTGAGCCTGACACCGGCACTGGTCCGGATCCGGGGCAAGCCGCCGAGATGGCTGCTGGGCCAGCCCCGGTTCTCGGGGTTGCCGAAGCGCTTGCCAGCGCGTGCCGGACGGCGCGCGTTCCAGCGCTCGCGGGCGCGCTCGATGACCTGCGCGCGGGTGCGCTGCTGTCGCTGCCAGCCAGCACGGACCCCGACGGGCCGCTGCGGACCATCGCGGCCCGCCTGACCGTCAAGCCGCCGCAGCCGGTGCGCCCGGTGATCGGCGTCGGCACGCCCGCCCGCTCACTGCGGCAGGTGCGCGACGGGTTCCGCGAGGCCCGCGAGGTCGCCGACGTGGCGATCGGGCGCCCGGACGTCACGGACCTCCGGCCGTACTACCGGCTCGCCGACCTGCGGCTGCGCGGTCTCCTGCACGTGCTGCGCGACGACCCCCGGCTGCGCGCGTTCGCCGACCGCGAGCTCGGCCAGCTGCTCGGCTACGACGCCGAGCACGGCAGCACGCTGACCGCCGACCTGGCGGCGTACCTGGAAGCCGGCGGGAACAAGGCCCTCGCCGCCGCGCGCGCGCACTTGGCCCGCCCGACGTTCTACCAGCGGCTCCGGCTGATCGAGCGCGTCCTCGGCGTCAGCCTCGAAGACCCGGAGTCCCGGACCGCCCTGCACGTCGCGCTGCTCTGCGCGCAGCAGTTATCGCTTCGCGTTTGTCCGCGCACCGCGGATATGTTTGTCCGCGCACCACGGTTATAGTGCCACGGGTCCTCCGGGCCGAGGGCCACTGAATGCGAGGTCTCCCGATGAGCCGCAAGGGCTGGCTGCTGTTCGCGATCATGTGCGTGGTCTGGGGCATCCCCTACCTGCTGATCAAGGTCGCGGACGAAGGCGTCGCGGTTCCCGTGGTGGTATGCGCTCGGACGGCGCTCGGCGCGCTGATCTTGCTGCCAGTCGCGGTCCGCAGCGGGCAACTCGGCATGCTGCGCCGTAACTGGCTCCCCCTGCTGGCGTTCGCCCTGCTGGAGATGATCATCCCGTGGGGCCTGCTCACTTCGGCTGAACAGCGGATTCCCAGCTCGCTGGCGGGGCTGCTGGTCGCCGCCGTGCCCATCATCGGCGTGCTGGTCGCCAAGCTCACCGGCGGCACCGAGCGGCTGAGTCCGCGACGATGGGCCGGGCTGCTGATCGGCCTGGCCGGCGTCGCGGTCCTGGCCGCGCCGAACCTGAACGGCAGCAGCGGCTGGCCGGTGGCCGAGGTGCTGCTGGTCGCGGTCGGGTACGCGTCCGCCCCGCTAATCGCCGCACGAAAGCTGCCGGACGTGCCGCCGGCGCTGATGACGGCGGCTTGCCTGAGCGTCGCGGCCCTCGTCTACGCCCCCTCCGCGATCACCGAGCTGCCGCACCAGATGCCGTCGGCCCGAGTCCTGCTCTCGCTCATCGGGCTGGGCGTCATCTGCACCGCGCTGGCGTTCATCGTCTTCCTCCAGCTCATCAGGGAGGTTGGCACTTCGCGCGCGATGGTCTTCACCTATGTCAACCCGGCCGTGGCCGTGGCCGCTGGCGTGGCCGTGCTCGGTGAGCCATTCACCGCCACGATCGCGGTGTCGTTCGCGCTCATCCTCGGCGGCTGCGTCCTCGCCACCGGCACGAGCAAACCCGCCGCCCCGCAGGAGTCAAAGCCGCAATCGCAGCCAGGACACTCGAACTCGAACGGAGCCTCCGGGGAGGCATTCCCGGCAGTATCCGGGTCGCCGCCCGAGCGCAGACCGCATTCGTAACAGTGCCGCATTAATGACCGTCCGAATTCATGAAAATATTGGGGATATGTCGATACGGCTCACTGACATCTGGCGGTACCCGGTCAAGTCCTGCCGGGGCGAACAGCTGGCCGAAGCCGCCGTGCAGCCGTGGGGGCTGGCCGGAGATCGACGGTGGATGATCGTTGACGGCGACGGCGTCCCGGTCACCGGGCGGGACTACCCGCCGCTCGTGCTTGTCACGCCGCGGCTGGAAGCTGACGGCATCCGGCTGACCAGTCCCGGGCTGCCAGACCTGATGGTGCCCGCTCCCGAGCCGTCCGCCGGGTCCGCCCTGGTGCCGGTTAGCGTCTGGAAGAGTGAGCTTGACGCCACGCTGGCCGGCGACGAGGCGTCGGAGTGGCTCGGCAAGATCATCAGCGAGCCGGTGCGGCTGGTGTACCTGGATGACCCGACGCGGCGGCCGACGAACCCGGACTACAGCAAGGCCGGGGACCGGGTGTCCTTCGCCGACGGCTATCCACTGCTGCTGACCAGCACCGAGTCGCTCGCGGCGATCAACTCCTGGATCGCGGCGGGCCGGTATGCGGCGGAGGGGCCGGTGCCGATGACCCGCTTCCGGCCGAGCGTCGTGGTGAGCGGCGCGCCTGCCTGGGCCGAGGACGGCTGGCGGCGGGTGCGGATCGGCGACGTCGCCTTCCGGGTGGCGAAGGGGTGCGACCGGTGCGTGTTCACCACCATCGACCCGGAGACGGCGGCCAAGGGCAAGGAGCCGCTGGCCACCCTAGCCCGGCATCGCCGCTGGGGCGGGAAGGTGTGGTTCGGCGTCAACCTCATTCCCGACGAGCCGCGGTTCGGTGATGTGCTGCACGTCGACGACCCGGTCGAGGTCCTGGCGTAGCGCGCCGGCTGCTCTCCGTTCCGATCGCGCTCGGATCATCGCCACGATGAGAAGCGGGTAGCACCAGGTGAGATAGGTGTAGAACCAGTAGCCCAGCAGCAGCTGCCCGCCGGTGAGTAGCGCGCCCGCCAGCGCGGCTCGCTGCCGCGGATCTTCGGCGGGAGCACGCAGCGCGGGTGAGAGCGCGAGCAGCACGAGCACCGCGGCGAGTACCGGCCTGGCCACCGTCTCCACCTGGGGGAGGTAGGTCCAGATGCTGAACTGCACGCCGCCGCCGCGCTGCACGAGCTGATAGCCGAACGTCGAGTCGAGGAACGCGGCGGGTCCGGAGGTGATGAGCGGCCAGGCGAGCATCGCGGCCAGCGAGCAGCCGAGCGCGAGCGCGTAGCGCACCCGCCCCCGCCGGTCACCCAGGAATTGCAGTGCGAGCAGGGCCGGAAGGAATTTGGTCAGGACGGCGGCCGCCATGAGCAGCCCGCGAGCGGCCGGCCGCTGCGTGGCCGCGACGATGGACCACACGCACAGGGCGGCTATCAGCCCGTCGTTGGTCTGCGCCGTCAGGGACAGATCGGGGAACGGGTAAAGCAGGTACGCGAACATGAACGCCTGCGCGAGCGGGCGACCGCCCAGCCTGCGGCCGAGGATGCCCAGGCCGGCCAGTGTTAGCGCGTCGAAGCAAACGGCTGGCAACAGCGTCGCGAGCTGCGCCGGGGCCGTCGGGAAGATCGCCACGAACGGGATGTACGCGTAGTAGGCGAACGGTCCGTAGCTGTCAGGCCGGTAAAGCCGGAGCCCGCCAGGGCCCTGCCAGGACACGGCTCCGTAGAGGTGCAGGCCGTGCAGCAAGCGCCAGGCGCCGAGCGAACTCGCCTGCCCGACATCCAGGATGTTGCCCTCGGCGACGCTTCCGACCCGGACAAGCAGCAGGATCGCGATCGCCAGCCCAAGCCACCGGGAGCTGACAGCCGGGCGCAGCTCCGGCATCCGCCATGTCCCGTACCAGGCGCCAGCCATCCGGACCGACAGCCAGCCGAGGCAGCCGGCGGCCAGCCACAGGCCCGGTTGCGGCAGATCGTCGCTGATCAGCATCGCGACCGGGAAAAAGCCAGCGAGCGCGAGCAAGTCCAGGTGCTCGACTCGCCACGGGTGATGCCAGTCAGCCAGGCCGAGCACGAAGCACGCCGCCGACGGTACGGCAAACAGCAGCGGACGCAGCGTGAACTGGCCGCCGGCAACCGCCGGGGTGAACCACCCGCCGCCTTTCGGTTCGAACCCGTGACCGACTGGCACGAGAGCAGCCAGCAGCCCGAGTCCGCCGATGAACGCGAACACCAGGAGACCGAAGACCGCCCGTTCGCTTGGCCTGACCGCGGGCCGTCGATAGTGCGTCGCGAGCATCGCGGCGTCCTCCGGTTCGGTGACCGGCCCGCCTCCCAGGCCGACACCAGAAACGCTACGGACGAACCGGCCGCACGCCATCGCCCCGCGGGCTGACTTCCAGTACGCTCCCGGGAGTCCATCCCTGGGTGGAACCGGCGCGGTCACATCACCCGTGCGAGCTACCCAAGGCTGGCGGCCCTCGGTTGCGCCGCGACCGGCCAGAACGCGGCCGCCACCAGAAGGAGCAGCAAGCCCGAGTTGGGATCGGTGCCTTGACCTGTGAAGACAGCCCCGAAGTCCTCCGCCAGCCAGATAGCCGCACCGATCGCGGCGGCGGCGATCACTCCGAGCCGGCTGAAGCGTCCGAGTGCAACGGTGGCGGCCGCGATGCCCGATAGGACGGCGACAATAACAGCGACCTGGATGCCCAGGTGCGCGCACGTGGTTGCCAAGGCGCCGTCGATGGCCGCGATCCACTGCGGCTCACCGGCCTTCATGCCCGCGAACATCGCCGCGAGGCCGTCCGGAGACCCGCTCGCGGGCCGAAGCGCGAAATAGCCGAGGGTGACCCACAGGACCGCCCAGATAACCCTCGGCGCCGCCCCGCCCAGTCGCCCTGTGGTGGCGACCGACGACCCCGGGTCGGCTGACTCGCGGTGCGGCCAGGCGAGCAGCGCGACGAACACGTACAGGATCGCGGCACCGGGAGCTCCCGTGAAGGTGCTGGCGGTGCCGGACAGCAGGCCGCCGAGTCCTTCTCCGATCCACCACACGCCTATCGCCCAGGGAATCGAGGCGGCGAGCGCCGCCTTGGCCGTCCTGGGCCACAGCAGACCGAGACCGATCGACAACTGGATGGAAGCGAAGAGCGTGTTGTACAACGCGGTGTGGTGCAGCAGGTCCCCTGCCGACCAGGTGATCGGATCGGCTACCACGACCGGGGCACCCGCGGCTGATCCCCCGATGACCTGAGAGACGAAGGCCTTGGTGAACATGTACGGCTGAAATTGCAGCAACCCGTCGAGCAGCCAAACCATCCCGAGGGCGACCTGAAGCGCCCGGCGGCCGGTGACCGAGTTGACGCTGAGAGACACGATCGCAGCCTTCCTAGCCCGCAGTACCCATGGTCATGCCGATCGCCGCGGTGCCGTGCGGCCGGAGCCGGACGCCTGGAATCAGGGTGTTCATGTTGACCTGGAATCGCGGGTCCAGCCGAAGACGGTCGGCACCGATATCGATCACGCGGACGAAGTGATCCCCGTCGAAGTGCAGCTTGCCGAAGTTGTCCTCGTTGAGGAAGTAGTCGGTCACCACCAGCTGGGTCCCGTTGCCGGCCAGCATGGCCATGTGCGGTCCGGAACCCTCGCCGAGGTTGAGGTTGAACAGCAGCCGAGGGTGGCTGGGGTGCGAAATGTCCAGCATGGCCACCCCGCCTTGTCCGGTCGGGCTCTGGTAGGGGACGAACAGCCGGCTGCCGTCCGCCGAGACCGCCATGACCTGGGTCTGGGCGTCCGGGGTCAGGCTGTCGAAGTCGAAGACGGGTTCGGCAGTGCCGGCGTTGGGGTTGAACAGGTAGAGCTCGCCGTTGCCGGTGCCGCCCACGTAACCGAGATCCTGCTTGTTCTTGGGCACCAGCAGGCAGTCCATCGAGACAGCCCCCGACGGCAACGTTATGGTCTTGACCACCGCGCGGTGGCGGAAGTTCCAGATGCGGACCGTCGACCTGTACAGGACGGGACCGGGCGTGGCGTTCAGGGTGCTGGCCGGCTCGACGTAATCGCAGGTCACCATGAGGTTGGCGTCGGGCCGGATGTCCATGCCGTGCGGGTTGAACGCCTGCGGCGGGTTGGCCGGGTACATTCCGACCAGCTTGTCGGCCCCGCTGAACTCGGCAACTCGCCCGGGAGCCCCGCCGTCAAGGGAGCCCATCTCGGAAACCAGGAAGCCGTTGTCGGGCAGCGGGATGAACGCGTCCGGGAATGCGGCCAGCGGCGTCCGCTGCGACGAAAAGAGAACGGGATGGGCTGGGTTCTTCAGGCTGAAGAAGAACAGCGTGTTCTGGTTGCGCAGGGAGCTGAGCAGGCCGCCGCAGGCCAGCACGAGCCCGTTGGCCGACATGCCGCAGTGATGAGGTTCGTTGCCGGCTCCGCCGGGACCCGGGATGATCGTGTCCGCGACGAGCTTGCCGTACTGCGGGCTGCCCGGATCGAAGTTGAACGTGAGGAGCCGGTCCGGCTTGGTGCGGCCGTCCGTGCCGGCCCAGACATACAGGTACCGGCTCCGTGGGTCCTGCATCCGGTTGTCATGCATGAGCATGGAACCCATAGGAGCGCGTCGTGCCGCCCCTGGGCTGGCGGTGCCCGCCAGCCCGCCGCAGGCCGACGTGGCGGCAATGAGCGCCACGACCACTGCGGCCAGCGCCGCGAACCTGGTTCGGAACCGATGTTTCCGCCGCCAGGGTTGCAACTGAAAGGCCATAGTTCCCCCTTGAATGCGAGCTTCTGCCGGAAAGGGCCGGCATCTCGGCATTCAGGGTCACCGACGGCGGCGCGCAGCGGGCAGGGGTGGGCCGACCCCTTTCCGGGTTCCGTTGCGCCCTGGGTGGAACCACCCACGAAGGGGTACAGCGCGATCAGGCGGATGCGGATCCGAGATGGCGCGCGAAGAAAGCCGCGGAGCTGTCGACCTCGAACATCGGCACCTGAACATGGGTGCCCGGGTTGGCATGCAGCGTCTTCTCCGCCGACCCGATGGCGTCGAACAGGGCGAGGCCCTCGTCGCGCGGCACGATCTCGTCATCCCACTGAAGGTGGAACTCGACCGGGACGGTGATCCTGGCGGCCGGCTCCGCTAGCGTCGCGGCGCCCATCAGGCCGAGGACGGCCGCGGAGATCCTCGGCTCGGCCGCCACCAGCGGCACGCCGATCGCGCTGCCGAGCGACACGCCCCAGTAGCCGACCGGTCGGCCGCCGCCGATCCAGTCCAGCGCGGTCAGCGCGTCCAGGGTGGCTTGCCACTCGGGGATCGCGAGCTCCGCGGCGACGACGCCGCGCCGGGCGTACGCGTCGCCGGGGGACTTGCCGGCCGCGACGATCTCTTCGATCTCGGTGTTGAACGGCTCGTACTCCGCGGGCGTCGGCCGTTCGCCCCAGCCTGGAGCGTCGATGGCGGCAACCGCGTAGCCGAGACCGGTAACGTACCGGCGGGCCCGGTTGACGATCGACGGGTGCGTCCGGTGCGCGCCGCCGCCGTGGCCGAGCAGCACCAGCGGCCGCGGCCCGCTGGCGTGGGTCGCCACCCAAACCGCGCCCGGCACGTCGCCGAGCGTGAACAACCGCTCCGTCACGCCGTCCGACGTGGTTTCTGTGATGAACCGCATAGCCACACCCTCGCCCCTTCTCCCCCGCGGCGCAAGGCGCTAGACATGGAACCATGACGACAGGCAATCCGGTAAATACGGGCAAGCGCAGTGCGCAGTGGTTCGGTGCGACGGGGCGGGCGGGGATGAACCACCGCGCGTGGATGCGCAGTCAGGGGTTCACCTCCGAGGTGTTCGACGGGCGGCCGGTGATCGGGATCGCGACGACGTGGTCGGAGCTCGCGCCGTGCAACGTGCACCTGCACCGGGTCGCGGAATCGGTCAAGCGCGGCGTGTGGCAGTCGGGCGGGTTCCCGCTCGAGTTCCCCGCCATGGCGCTCGGCGAGACGCTGCTGCGGCCGACGGCCATGCTCTACCGGAACCTCCTCGCGATGGAGGCGGAGGAGCTGATTCGCGCCAACCCGCTCGACGGGGTCGTGCTGCTGTCCGGATGTGACAAGACCACGCCCGGCCTGCTGATGGCGGCCGCGAGCACCGGCCTTCCGGCGATCATGGTCACCGGCGGGCCCATGCTGTCCGGCAAGTACCAGGGCACCGACGTGGGGTCGGGCACCGCCGTGTGGCGCTGGGAGGAGGACCTGCTCGCCGGGCGGATGACGCAGGAGGAGTGCGCGTTCGCCGAAGGGTGCATGGCCAGGTCCAACGGGCATTGCATGACGATGGGCACCGCGTCCACGATGGCGTCGATGGCCGAGGCGCTGGGCATGCAGCTGCCCTACTCCGCGACCTGGCCCGCCGTCGACGCCCGGCGCTACGAGACCGCGCAGCGGGCCGGCCAGGTGATCGTCGACCTCGTCAACAGCGGCCTGACGCCCGCGGACATCATGACGCGGCAGGCGTTCGAGAACGCCATCCGGGTCAACGCGGCAATCGGCGGCTCGACCAACGCGGTGATCCACCTGCTCGCGATCGCCGGACGGCTCGGCGTCCCGCTGAAGCTCGACGATTTCGACGCCCTCGCGCGGGACGTGCCCACCCTGGTCAACCTCCAGCCGAGCGGCAAGTACCTGATGGAGGACTTCTGCTACGCCGGCGGCCTGCCCGCGGTCATGCGCGAACTCGGCGACCTACTGCACACCGATGCGCTTACCGTCACCGGCGCCTCGGTCGGCGACAACGTCAAGGACGCGCCGTGCTGGAACCGCGATGTGATCTTCCCGCTCGACTCGCCTTTCCAGCCGGCCGGCTCCGGCACCGCCGTGCTGCGCGGCAACCTGGCACCGAACGGCGCCGTCGTCAAGCAGTCCGCTGCCTCCCCGCGGCTGCTCAAGCACCGGGGCCGCGCCCTCGTCTTCGACTCCCAGGAGGCGTACTACCAGGTCGCCACCGACCCGGAGCTCGACGTCGACGAGGACACGGTGCTCGTCATTCGCTACTGCGGCCCCAAGGGCTACCCGGGCATGCCGGAGGTCGCCAACGTTCCGGTCCCGGCCAGGCTGCTGAAGCAGGGCGTCACGGACATCGTGCGGATCTGCGATGGCCGGATGTCCGGCACCGCCTACGGCACCGTCGTGCTGCACGTCGCCCCGGAGGCCGCCGCTGGCGGTCCGCTCGCGCTCGTCCGCACCGGTGACTGGATCTCCCTCGACGTCCCGTCCCGCACGCTGACCCTCGAGGTTCCGGACGAGGAGCTCACCGCCCGCCGCGCCGGGTGGACCGCGCCGCCACCGCCCGCGAGCCGGGGCTGGACCTGGCTGTACACCCAGCACGTGGGGCAGGCCGACACGGGCGCCGACCTCGACTTCCTGGTCGGCGGAAGCGGCGCGGCCGTCGGCCGCGAGGGGCACTGAGTTCGCAATTCATACCGGAACCATTCGGGAAAATCGGCATTCTTATCCCTAACGGTCCGTGGTTCCCGTTACCGTCATTGATTTCTCCCGACCTGTCGATCTCCGATAGCACCGTTCGACTACTGGGAAAGACCAGCCACGAGACGGAGATGACGTGCCATGAAGTACCTGATGCTGCTCTACGCGGACAGTCCGATGCCCGAGCCGGGCACCCCGCAGGCGCGCAAGCTATTCGAGGAATGGGCCGAGGCGAGGCAGGCGATGACAGACGCGGGGGTGCTGATTGAATGCTCTCCGCTGCAGCCGTCCTCGGCGTCCACGACTGTCCGGGTGCACGATGGGGAGACGCTGCTCACCGACGGGCCGGCGGCGGAAATCAAGGAGGTGTTCGGCGGGCTCACGCTGATCGAGTGCGACGGCCTGGACGAGGCACTGAAGTGGGCGGCACGACTGCCAACGGCATCGGACGGCAAGGTAGAGGTTCGGCCGTTTTATCAGGTGCCGGGCTGAGCTGATAACGCTGACATCGCCTAGCGGTATGACGGTGATCAATGCGCTTGATAATTGACAGCTTTGTTCCGGCGATGAGACGGTGAAAAACGTCGGTTCGCGGTGGAACCGGCGGCCGGAATCATGCGGAGGTGCGGCAGTCGTGCTTAAGGCGGAAGACAACGAGATCCTGACCAGGGTGGGACCCGGGACGCCGATGGGCAACCTGCTGCGGCGGTACTGGACGCCGGCCTGCCTGAGCGCCGAGATCCCCGAGCCCGGCGGGGCTCCCGCGCGAGTGCGGCTGCTGGGGGAGAACCTGGTTGCCTTCCGGGACACCCGGGGGCGGGTCGGTCTGCTGCAGGAGAACTGCCCGCACCGCGGGGCGTCGCTGTACTTCGGCCGCAACGAGGACGCCGCGATCCGCTGCGTCTACCACGGCTGGGCCTTCGACGTGGACGGCACCTGCGTGGACATGCCGTCCGAGCCGGTGCCGTTCTGCGAGAAGGTCAAGATGCGGGCCTACCCGACACACGAGTCCGGCGGCATCATCTGGGCCTACCTGGGACCGCGGGAGACGATGACGCCCTTCCGGGACTTCGGCACCGACGAGCTTGGCGACGGGGAGTTCCTCGCTACCAAGCAGCTGACGACGTGTAACTGGGTGCAGGCGATGGAGGGCAACATCGACACCTCCCACATCTCGCACCTGCACCAGTGGGACGGGGTCGACGACATCCCCGACGACGGCTCGGACAAGCCGGGTTACCCGTCCAACGCGATGTCGTGGAAGTTCTGGCGGCATGACCGGGCACCGCGGCTGGAGGTCGACGACACCTGGTACGGCTACCGGTACGCCGGCATCCGCACCACCCCCAACGGCAACACCCACGTGCGCATCACGGCCTACGCCGTGCCCTGGATGACCATGGTCGCGTCCATTCCGTTCAGCGCAGGGCTCGGGATGTTCGTGCCGATCGACGATGAGAACTGCTGGCGGTTCTTCGTCGCTCCCAAAGACCGCGGCCGGCTGAACCCGCGCGGGCTGGGCGGCGCGAACCTGTTCTCGCTCGCGCCGTTCTCGACGCCGATCACGGGTCGCACCAACGGGATCGTGCCCCGGCTTTACACGATGGACAACGATTACCAGCTCTCCTACGAGGCGCGGCAAGAAGGCAACTTCAGCGGCGTCGCGGACTTCGTGAGCCAGGACTTCATGGTGACCGAGTCGATGGGCCCGATCTACGACCGGACCCAGGAGCAGCTCGGGTCCACCGACAAGGCCATCACCCGGATGCGGCACATCCTGCTGTCGGCTGCTAAGGGACTCGCCGCTGGCGCTGAGCCGCCTGCTGTCGGCGACGGCGACTTCGCTTCGATCCGCGGCGCGGAGAAGATCCTCGAGCCTGGCGAGGACTGGCGGCTGCTCGGCACCGACGCCGACCCGGTCGTCCAGGAGGCCCTCGGGATCGAGCCCCCAGTTGGCGAGTCCTAGCTGGCGAGCCCCTAGTTAGTAGCGTTCGACGAGGTGTTCGCGGCTGGCCGGAAGGTCGTAGGGTTCCGGCCAGAAGTCGGTGATCCGCGCGATCCGGCCGTCGTCGGCTAGGTCGAAGAAGCAGAGGCCGGGGTACGTCTCGCCCTCGTCGTTCATCTCGATCCAGCTGGCGGCCTGGCTGCCCTCGCCGACGATCTGCTGCACGCGCAGGTGCCAGTCGCTGCGGAAACCCTCAGCGTTGAACCGAAGGTAAGCGTCCCGGCCGCGGACCTGCTCCCTGGTCTGCGGCCCCTGGTACAGCACGTCATCGGTGACCAGGGCGCCGAGCGCCACCCAGTCGCGAGCCTCCGCGGCGGCCCAGAAGGCCGCGACGACCTCATGCGCGCCTTTCATGGCGGCACTCTACCGGGGACGAGCCGGACCGAGCCGGCTTGGCAAGCTCAGGTCGCCGGCTGGTCCCAGGATTCGTGATGGACGTGGGCGCGCTGGCCATCGCGGTCGAAGATCGTGATGACCTCGGCCGGGCCGTCGGCGGCCGCGAAGGCGTGCGGTGTCATGGTGCTGAACTCGGCGGACTCGCCGGCCTCCACGGTGATCTCGCGTTCGCCGAGCCACAGGCGCACCCGGCCCGAGATGACGAAGAACCAGTCTCGGCCGGGGTGGACCCGCTGCTCCGCAATCTCGCGGGTCGGCTCCAGCCGCAACTTGAGGGCCATCATGCTGGCGGTCGGCCGGCTCAGCAGCCAGGTTGTGCGCTCGCCCGAGCTGTTCGGCACCGGACGGATGACTACATCGTCGTCGCTGTGCACGTCGAGGAGTGCGTCGAGGTCGACCTGCAGGGCCGTTGCCAGCGGAAGCAGGATGTCGAGGCTGATCGTCCGCTTGCCGGTCTCGACCCTGCTGATGGTGGAGGGACTGAGGTTGGTGCGCGCGGCGAGCTCGTCAAGCGACAGGCCGAGCGTGTTGCGAAGACTACGCAGCCTGGTCCGGACGAGGACTTCAATCTCGGTTAGCTCGCTCAACGGCCCTCCCTTAGCTTGCCCCTCATTCTCTTGCGAATATAGCAAGGACTCTTGCACTTTGAGGGGAGGACCATATGGTGAGGACCATGAGCAATCACAGCAGCAGCACAGTCGAGCGATACTGCGACGTCTGCGTCGTCGGCGGGTCAGCCGCCGGGCTTGCCGCCGCGCTTCAGCTTGGGCGTCAGCGCCGGTCCGTGATCGTCGTCGATTCCGGGGAGCCGCGTAACGCCCCCGCCGCGCATATGCACAGCTTCCTCGGCCGTGAAGGGCTTTCCCCGGCGGACCTGATGGCCGCCGGCCGTGAAGAAGTCCGTAGTTACGGCGGCGAGGTCCTCGCCGGCGTCGTGAGCCGGGTGGGCCGCAGTGACGCCGGCGATTTCCGCGTCGAGCTCCCGGACGGTCACTCGATCATCGCCCGCCGGGTTCTTGCCGCAACCGGCCTAGTGGACGAGCTCCCGGACATTGAGGGCCTCGCCGAGCACTGGGGGCGGGATGTCATTCACTGCCCGTTCTGCCATGGCTATGAGGTCCGCGACCAGCGCGTCGTCCAGATCGTCACCCACCCGATGGGGCTGCACACCGTCGGGTTGTTCCGGCACCTGACCGGCCGGCTCACCGTTGTGCTGCACGACCCAGCCGACGTGGACGACGCCGAGCTGCACGCACTGCGAGTCAGCGGCGTCACGATCGTGCAGGGAAAGGTCAGCCGCATCGTCACCGGCGCCGACGGCCACGTGGCGGCGGTGGAGGTGGCCGGCCACGGAGCCGTTGACGCGGACGCGGTCGTGGTCGGTCCCCGGTTCAGTGTTCGCGCCGAACCTTTCCTGCCACTCGGGCTCCGGCCGACGGCACACCCGTCCGGACTTGGAGACTTCCTCGAGACGGACGCGGCCGGAGCGACGGCGGTAGCCGGCCTTTACGCGGCCGGAAACGTGACCGACCCGAGCCAGCAGGTGCTGCAGGCCGCCGCCGACGGCAGCCGAGTCGGCGCCATGATCAGCTTCAGCCTCGCGAACGAGGACATCCAGGCCGCAGCCCGGCCATCGGGGAACGAGTCCGACTGGGACCATCGCTACGCGGGCGACCAGATCTGGAGCGGCAACCCGAACGGCTCGCTCGTTAGCGAGATCAGCGGCCGCACGCCCGGCCGTGCCCTCGACGTCGGCGCCGGCGAGGGCGGTGACGCGCTCTGGCTGGCCGAACAGGGCTGGAGCGTGACCGCGAGCGATATCTCGCAGCGCGCGCTGGACCGGATCGGCACCGAGGCCGGGCGCCGCGGCCTGCGGGTGCAATGCCACCGGGCCGACGCTAACGCGGCCAACGCGTTCGAGAAGGCGGCGTACGACCTCGTATCGGCCCAGTACGCCTCGATTCCCCGCACGCCCGACGGCCGTGGCGTGCGGAATCTCCTGAACGCGGTCGCTCCCGGCGGGCTGCTGCTCATCGTGAGCCATGACCTAGAGCCGATGCGGGCGCCGGCCGACGCGGCGGGTCACAGCAGCCAGCCGTTCGACCCGGACGCCTACGTGCGGGTCGATGATTTCGCGGCCGCACTCGCCGGCTCACCGGAGTGGACCATCGAGCTGCACGAGAAGCGTCCCCGCCCGGCCGGAGCCGCCTCCGCTTCGCACCATGTCCACGACATCGTGCTGCGCGCCCGGCGCCGGTAGTCCCGGCCTCGCGCCGGCCCGGGCGAAAGCAGTGATGCCCGCCACGCGGCCGCGACTTCATGCGCGTCTCGTGCCGGCACGATACCCGGGTCCGGCCTGCTGGCGATCTGGGCCGGTTCAGCGATGAGTTTCCGCTGCCGACGGTGTCTTCCTGGCAATAGCCTCGGGTGAACGGAGGGATAGGGCATGGGGAAGCTGGTCGCCGACATCACGATGTCGCTGGACGGGTTCATCACCGGACCGGACGACGCGCCTGGGCGCGGGCTGGGCGAGCGCGGGGAGGCCCTGCACAACTGGGTGATGGGCGGGCCCTGGCGTTACGACGACCAGACCCGGCGATTCGCCCCGGTGGAGGTCGACCTGGGCGTGCTGCAGGAGACCATGGGCGCGATCGGGGCGGGGATCATCGGCAGGCGGATGTTCGATGTGACCGGCGGCTGGGGCGGCAACCCGCCGGGCGGCCGGGACGCCAGGTACTTCGTGCTCACCCACTCCGCTCCCCCGGAATGGGAGCGGCCGGACTCTCCGTTTACCTTCGTCACTGACGGCATCGACAGCGCCCTGGTGCAGGCCCGGGCGGTCGCCGGGGACAAGGACGTCGGGATCGGCGGTGGCGCCAACGTCATCCAGCAGTACCTGGCCGCGGGGCTCGTCGACGAACTTCGCCTGCACGTGGCACCGGTGCTGCTGGGCGCGGGCAAGCCGCTGTTCGACCACCTCGGCAACCAGACGATCGAACTCGAACCGCCCCGCGTGGTCGAGTCGCCGTACGCGACCCACCTGTTCTACACGGTCCGCCGCTGAGGTTTCCGAACACGCCGTACGGGTGGCAGGACCCAAGCAGGCCGCCTGGCCGATCGTTTCAGGCGCGAAAGGCGACGGCCCGCCGGATGTCCGGCGGGCCGTCGTGTTGAGATGCTTTTCAGTTGTTGCCGCAGGCTTCAGGAAGGATCGGTGCTCGGGAGGTAGGCACCGGGTACCTGCGATGGTGCGTAGATCTTCGGGTCACCCGGGTAGGGCACCTTCCAATCGTGAGCCTGGTACCACGTGTAGCGGTTCATCTGCTCCGGGTTGGCATAGTCGGGGACCGCACCGTCGCCCATCGTGTGCTGCGACTTCAGCCACGTCGCCCACTGCGCGGCGATCGACTTCATGTTCGCCGGCACCGCTGTCTTCTGGGCCTCGGCCTTGTCCAGCGCCGTCGCCGCTGCGCCGGTGAGGCCCAGGGTGTCCAGACCGCAGGCCGGCGCGGTGGCGATGCCCTCGGTAAGCGGGATCTGGTTCGGCACCGCGTTGAACGGCGTGTAGTTGGGCTTGGTGGTGAAGGCGTCATACATCGGGGTGGCCGCAGCGACCTTCTCGTTCAGCGGCTGGGCACCGAGGATCTGCTCGATGGTCCGGACGACCGAGAGCTGGGAGTAGTAGGTGTTGATCACCTTGCCGTGCTGGGCCCAGGGGCTGATGACCTGAACCGGCGCGCGGTGGCCGTCGACGTGGTCGGCGCCGTCCTGGCTGTCGTCCTCGACGACGAAGATGACGGAGTTCTTCCAGTACTTGCTGTGCGAGATCGTGTCGACGATCTCGCCGGTGGCGAGATCGTTGTCGGCCACCCCGGCTTCGGCGTCGGCCGGCCCGCCGGTGTGGTCGCTGGAAAGCCAGATCATGTTGAAGTTGGCGGGACCGTTCTGCTGGAAGTCCTGCTTCCAGATCTCGTAGCGGTAGATGTCCGGGATCGAGAGGTCGAACGGCGGGGACAGCGGGTCGGCGATCGCGTTCAGCGACGGGATCGACGAGCCGTAGTCGCCCTTCAGGCCCGCGGCGGTCAGCTGGGCCGGGTTACCGCCGGCCATCACGCTCTTGGTCGCGCAGTAGTACTGCTGCCAGGTACCGGACGGCTTGCCCTCCATGTACTCGAACTCGCCGTAGTTCCTGGCCGTCGCCCCGGCGGATTCGACGGCGGTCCACAGGAAGCCGGAGCGCTGGTGACCCAGCACGTCCTCCTCGGTGTCGTAGCTGCGCTGGTACTCGCCCGCTTGAGACTCGCTGTACTCGGGGTCGTCGCCCTGCATCATCCAGTTGTGGCCCTCAGCAGAGTTGGTACCGATGTCGTACACGTTGTCGTAGTCACCGAACTGCTTGGCCAGCGCGTGCTGGTTCGGCGTGGCCGTCTCCCCGAACTGCGTGAGCGACGGGTCGCCGTTGCCCTCACCCAGGTCGCCGAGCACCTGGTCGTAGGTCCGGTTCTCCTTCACGATCAAGAAGACGTGCTTGATCACCGACGGGTCACCGATGCGCGTCGGGACTGGGACTGCCGCCGTCTTCTTGCCCGTGGCCTCCAGGACGGAGTTCTTGGTCCAGCCGTTCTGCGCGAAGACCATGGGGGTGTACTTGCCGGCGATGACCTGGTCGCTCGGAAGGGTGAACCGCGTCAGGGATGCCGTGGTGCTGTGGGTGTCGTGACCGCTCACGGGGACGGTTCCCTGTCCCTTGTAGGTCGTGATGGCGGGGCCGCGCGCGTCGATGCCGCGGGTGTTGGTGACGACGACCTGGCCGCCGACGGTCGCCACGTCCGCCGGGTAGTAGTCCGTGGGCAGCAGGCCGATGTAGCTCACCGGCTCCTGTGGCGTGCCGTTGTACTGGTAGACCGCGACGGCGTTCGCCCTGCCCAAAGAGACGAGCAGGTGGCCGTCGCTGGTCATGGCGATGCTGTCGGGCTCGTACCCGACCGAGGACTCCGGCCACGGCTTGGTCTCGATCGTCTGCACGACCTGATCTGTCTTCGTGTTGATGACCGAGAGGGTGTCACTGTTCGTGTTGGCGACGAACAGCGCGTTGTTCTTGACGTACATCGCGGTCGGGTGCAGGCCGACAGCGACCTCTCCGACCGCTGCGGAGGGATTCGCGGTGTCGATGACGCTGACCTCCCCGGTCGACGACGTGCCCAGGTACCCGTTGGCGGGCACCTGAGTGCCATAGGAGTCCATGGTCGTGTCGCCGGGCTTGGCCTGGCGGCCGCCCTCGTCGCTCACGTAGAGCTTGTTACCCACGAAGGCGAGCTGACGAGGAGCGATGCCGACGGCCCACGTGTGCTCGACCGCACCGGTGGTGGGGTTCATCGCCACGACGCTGTTCTGCCCGTTGAGCGCGGCGTACAGAGTGGACCCGTCGGGCGAGTACGTGATCTGGCCCACCAGCGCGGAGTTGGGCGTCGGAGTCCGGGCGTTACCCGAAAGGTGGCTGCCCACTGTCGGGAGCGAGAAGCGGGTCGGCGTACCAAGGGTGCCGTCAGAGTTGACCGGGAACCGGCTCA
>Ga0123356_10002989_pt1 | contig 17873 bp, 12 predicted proteins | sample TergutEmb28metaG_2_FD_92546 | JGI IMG/M metagenome (GOLD analysis project Ga0123356, IMG submission 92546) | Embiratermes neotenicus P3 segment gut microbial communities from Petit-Saut dam, French Guiana - Emb289 P3 | ecosystem: Host-associated > Arthropoda: Insects > Digestive system > Gut ...
AAGTAAGACAAATTGAACTTGAATTAATAATTTAACCACAGAGGACACGGAGTTTCACGGAGTTTTTAGTACGAAAACTCTTCCTTATTTCCTCCGTGGTTCTCCGTGTACTCCGTGGTTATTCTTTTTCTTGAAATTTGAGAAAAAATGGTATATTATGATAGTGTGCTGCGAAATAGACGGTTTATCTGCTTTTTATCAATATTACTGACTGGCGCTTCACTTGCTTTTGGGCAAGGCAGAGGCGCGATTTTTGATGAAGAATACGATAATCTTCCAAGGAGAGCCGAACTTTCAAGCCGTTCTTATGAAGGGCTTCCTAGTTCATTTTCATTGAAACAATTCGCTCCCCTGCCAGGTGATCAAGCAGATTACGGCACTTGCGTCGGCTGGGCTTCTGCTTATGCAGCAAGAACTATTTCAGAATCTATTGCATTAAACCGTTTAAATCAGACAGAAACAACACAAAATGTTTTTTCACCCATACACATTTATAGAAACATAAGACCAGATGATCCCAGAGGATTGATGGGAGCGCAGATTTATACAGCTTTGGATTTTATGAGAGATAACGGAGCTGTAAGAATGCTGGATATTGAACGCGAACTTTCTTTTCCAAGAGTTAATTTGGATTACTATAAAACATCAAGACACTACCCTATCGCAGATTATGTTACTTTATTTTCAAGACAAGACAGGCAAAAACAAGCATTAATAACAAGGATTGTTAAAAAAAGCCTTACTGAAGGTAAACCGGTTATTATCGGCATGAACACCCCCGATTCATTTAATAATGCCAGAGAAGTTTGGAGACCAAGAGAAAATCCGCAATTATTTTATTATGGCCACGCTCTTTGTGTAGTAGGTTATGATGATAACAGGTACGGAGGAGCATTTGAGGTTTTAAACAGCTGGGGCAGAAAATGGGGAAACGGCGGATTTATGTGGATTCCGTATGATGTATTTATAAATTTTGTAATGGAAGCGTATGAAATAATTGACAATATCGCAAGTTACAGCGACACAATTAGATTTGACGGTTTTATTAACATGGAAATCTTTACCAACGAGCCGCAGGAAAATGAACCGCAGACAAGAACCGCATCTTTCGCTCTTACGCAAAATAATTATTACAGCGCTACGGAAACATTTACTGAAGGCACACAAATAAGTCTTTCTGTAGGAGCAAGAGAAAGCGCTTATGTATATTCATTTTCTGTTTCTCAGCCTTCAGGCCGTGATAATTTTTATTCTCCTGTTTTATTATTTCCGCAAACAGGAATTTCACCATTACTAAATTACAATGACAGCATTATAGTTTTACCAGGCGAGAACAAGACAATCACAATTAACGAAGCAGGCACAGAATATATAATAACACTTTACGCAAAACAGGCTTTGGATATTCAAAATATAATACGCGTTTTTTTATCTACACAGGGTACTATAAACAAACGCCTTTCATCAGCTATAGGTGACGGCTACACAACAGAATTGTTATATAGTGAAAACGAAGCTGCGTTTACAGCAACACCCAATAATCCCCGAACTGTTGCTGCATTGATTATAGCTATAAAAACAGAATAATTACTGCGCTGAAATATTAACGGTGTATGCCTGATTTGGCTCTTCATCAAGACACCAAACTTTTAAATAGTATGTACCAACGCCTAGATTTATTGAAAGACGGGCGCTTAATCCGTCTCCCCCATCATCGTCTTCTGCAATAAGATTTAAATTACTGTCAAATAATTCAATGTATGTATCAAGCCGGTTGTTATTTACGCCTCTTGCATTAATCACATAACGGCCTGCATTTGTAATCTGAAACCTTATCCAGTCAATATCATCGGCTGAATGGAAAGTGCGCGTTTGTGTTTCGCCAATCCGTATCAATTTAGCTAAAGACGGTTCATCATCCGGTTCGTATTCATCGGCAGATAATAATCCTGCTTCGGGGAAAAACGATCGAAAACCGTAACTTCCTGTGGTACTGGTGCTGTAACCGCGCACCAAAACAATATAACGGCTGCCGGCTCTTACATTGTACCTGATACGTGCGTTTGTATTTTGCCCTGAATCATCATCTTCAGCAAGAAGCTCCCTTTCAGCATCAAATAATTCCATGTATGTATCTGTTCTTCCTGTTGTTTTAATTGTAAGCCGTCCGTCTCTTTGCGGAATTAAAAGAAAAAAATCTTCATCACCCTGCTGTAATGTGCGATTCACTGTCGTAACATTGCTTTCACCAATTCCTATTTCGTAGGAAATCGGATTTTCAAAACTTGTTGCTCCTTCTCTTACAATTAAAAATGCGCGAAAGCCGTAAGCTCCTGTAATGGAAGAACTGTAACCGCGGACAACAGCCAGATATCGTGTTCCGGCTCTTACGTTATGTACAATCCTTGCGTTTAATCCCTGACCGCCGTCATCGTCAGAATCTAATTCTTCACTGGTATCGTAGTTGTAAAGATGCATGAAAGTATCGATGTTGCCTGTTGTTTCTATTGTAAGCCGTCCGTCCCTTTCCGGGACAAGGAGAAAAAAATCTTCGTCACCCTCCGTTAAGAAACGATTCATTAAAGGAGTGTTTGCACTGGTTCCTATTGTAAAAGTGACAGGAGAGTCCCAGCTATCAGGTTCCCATGGATCAGTTCCGGTTGCAGTACTGCTGCCTGCGGCAGATGCTTGAAAAATCATATTGTTAATAAATTCATTACGCTGAAAACTGGATTGGAAACTGCCTTCTATTGCCCGATCTGAAGAACGAATTAATCTTGTATATACCCTAATAATGTCAGCAGCTTGAATAATTTCGCCTATTACTGTCCATCCTGCGTCAGCTGCGTTACCTGATAAAATTGTATAATTTCTTCTGGGAATGTTTACCAGTTCACTTGTCAATTGATTTACCCAATATGTACTAAACGGAGGCTGACTGCCTTGAAAAGTAAATTGACCAATTACGATTTTTTCTGCTCTTGTTTCAACAAGTTTCGCATGTATTTCCCTTGCAAGATTTCTAACAGCTTCGTCCATCTGCGGAACAGGGCTTTCGGTATTTTGTGAATAAGATGCACTTATAATAAAAATGAAAATGAAAACAAAAATAGAGAGTTTTTTCATAGTACCTCCATGGAATGCCATATTAATTATAACACATTTTTAGCGTTTTATGTATATTTTACTTCCCGGTGCTACAGATTGAGTTATCCACATGCTGCCGCCGATTATGCTACCCTGTCCAATTACTGTTTCGCCTCCCAGAATTGTAGCGTTAGCATAAATCGTTACATCATCTTCTATAGTTGGGTGTCTTTTATGGCCGCTTTCTTCTTTTTTAACCGATAACGCTCCAAGGGTAACACCCTGATACAATTTAACATTCCTGCCGATAACCGTAGTTTCTCCGATTACAACACCAGTGCCATGATCTATAAAAAATGATTCGCCGATTTTTGCTCCCGGGTGAATGTCAATTCCTGTACGTTTATGGATAATCTCGCTCATCATCCTTGGAATTAATGGTATCTGCCTTGAATAGAAAAAATGTGCGATACGCTGAACGGTAATCGCCTGAAACCCCGGGTACGAAAGAATAACTTCGTCAGCGCTCATTGCCGCGGGGTCTCCGTGTACGGCTGCTTCCAAATCTTTTTCCAAAACAATTCTGATTTTAGGCAGCTCTTCAAAAAATTCTTCTGCAACCAAAGTAGCGGCGGCATGGCATCCCTTGCTTCCGCTGTTCAACCCTGCAATTCTTGCGGAAAAAGCAAGGCTCTTTTCCACTTCGGTAACCAGTGTGTTATAAATGTTAAGAACTTTTTCTGCCGTGATTTTTTTTAAAGATTCTTTTTTTGTGCAGATATTTTCAAGAAAACCGGGAAATAATAGTTCTTCCAAACCTTTTACGATATTTTCTATGCTTTCGCGCCCGGGAAGGTTAGCAGCTCCGGAAGGGTTTACCATGCCGTGTGTGTCATAATTTTCAAGAAGTGCTTCTATACTTTTTTCAAGACGTTTCATATTGAACCTTGTCTACCAATGTTGATAAATCGCTGCCGCCTTTGAAGCGCAGTACATTTACCATAAAAATATTTAACTTGTTTACGATATTCGGCGGCAAGAGATTACCGTCAACTTCAACCGATAAAATCGGATAGTTGCGCTCTCTTGCCCACGGTGTAAACAATCCTTCGATTACACGCCCGATAAGACAGGCAAACGGGCTTATGTTAACAATTCCTGAATAACCTGTGTCCATTGCCGCCGCCGCAGAACCCGAAGAAACGGCAATTTCTGAATTGAGTTCCAGATTAACAAAATGTTCTACTGTGTATTTCATAATGTGACGCATATCGTGCGGTGTTTCAGGTATAAGTCCTGTCGGTTTTAATATCGCAAGTACTTTTTTTTCGATATGATGTTTCCACCATTCTTCTATCTGCAATTTTTTTAAATTCCTTGAAGGTTTAGAAAATAATCTTCTTCCCGGTTTTTGCAGTCTTATTCGTTTTCTAAGCCCATACTCGCGCACAAAATCCAGATAGTGAATCCATTCGCTGATTCCTGCAATTTTTACCACGATGCCTCTTGCGCTCATAAGATCGATTAATTCGCCGACTGCAAAATCATCGCGGCGCACATATATTTCACCGACTATTAAAACACGAGGGCAATCATTAACTTTTCGTTTTAACGGAATCTTTTTTACATCGGCTGCTACGTGTTTTAATTCTTTCCATAAGTTTTTGGGATTATGTTCAACTGCATTCATTACACGCCGCCATGAATGTTCAAAATCTTTTTCCGCTTTTACAGGATCAACTGCTGTTGCCAAGAGCGAACATTGAATGTCTTTTAAATAATCAGACAATACAAGTCCTTTCCACATTTCTTTGGCAAAACTAGGTCCCAGTTCCGTGTATGAATTATCCGCTGATAAAATAAAAACAACAACATTTTCAAGACGCAGGTCACGGAATAAATTTTCGTAGTAAATATAATACTGCCCCGTACGGCATGGACCTGTTGTAATCGGTACAAACAGAAGGTACAGCTCGTCTTTGCGGTATTTGTCGCTGAAGAAAAACTCCAATGCGCTTCCTAAAACCAGATGACTTGGAACACATTCTTTTCCCGAGGCATGAGCGCGCGCAATTTGAATTGTTTTGTCAGTTGCAACTGGAAGCGCCTGCGCATGGTATCCCAAACTGCGGATGGCGGCTCCCATGTACTCAGTAGAAATATTTCCCATATTGGAAAGAAGAATTTTTATACGATTGTTGTCTTTTACAGGAATTTTTTCGCCTGTTTTAATATTATCAATACGCATATCAAAATTGCCGCTTTCCATTTTTTGACTGACAAAACGCAAGCCGTTATCGTAACGCTGCGCTTCTATCTCGCTTTTTTTCGCGCGGTATCCGTCGATGATATCTAAAAATGCTTCAACACGGGTATCAACACCTGCATCTGCAGAATGTGAATCAAGTTCCAAAACAAGGAAAGGCTTTTGCCCCATCATCCATTTCACATAATGCAGGATAAATGAATCAGGAGCGCACGAAAAATTTGTAACAAAGGTAAGATAGATATTATCTTCTTTTTTAAGAAGTGACGTAGCTTTTAAATCCTGCTGACCGTAATACCAGTACATATTGGAAAAAATATTTTCATCACGGAACGGCAGAATATCAAAAGGAATTATCGAATAACCTCTTGTTGTAAACTTGCGCGGAATACCCATATTAGCTTCAGGTGTAAATGCGTTGTAAGGACGTCCCAATACAGCGATAACAGGACGATCTGCTTTTCGCGCATCTTCCAGCGCCTGTACACCCATTTTTTCTGCCGCTTCAAAAAAACTTAACTGTTTTGCCCACGCAACATCAAACGCAGCTTTTGTTTCTGCTTCGCCAATGTCTAAAAGCCTTGTCATTTCGCAGAAGAGCTCAAGCGCTTTTGCCTCGCCGAATTTAAAACTTACAACCAAAGGAAGCCATTTTTTTGCGTCTATATCCGGGAATGCTTTTTCCATATAGTAAGGTAATGCTTGTGTAATAGGACAGAAGTTTGCGTGTACATCATTTTCATAACTAGGCATGTCGCGGAAGTGAGGCATTAAAACATAATCCGCGCCTTTGTCCAAACAATCCTGAATAGCACCATGCGCGATTTCCGCAGGGAAACAGTACTGCGCTTCGGCACGCGAAACTCCTGATTGCGCAACCTCGGTAGAAAGAAATGTTTTAATCCCAAGCTCATGGAAAAACCACGAGTACAATGGATAAAGAGTATGCACAGAAAAAGCCCGAGGGATACCAATTGTAAAATCTCTACCCTTATCTTCCCTTTGCGCCTTTGCGCCTTTGCGAGAGGTATTATCTAATAAATTTGGTGCGGCGAACTCTTCGAATAACATCTTCTGGCGTTTTTCGACATAGTCAAATACAGGAATATCTTTTACCTGCTTTCGCATGTTTGTGTATTTGTTACAGCGTCCGCCGAACATGTACTTTGTATTATTTACATTTAAAACCTGTATAGGGCAAAGGTTCTCGCAAGCCTGACATACAAAAACTCTTTCGTAGCCGATTTCGCGGCTGACAATATCGTCGATTATTATTTTTTGCTCCGCTAAAAGCCCTTCGTCTCTTTTGCGCTTTGCAAGTAACGCAACGCCGAAGCAGCCCATAAGTTCAGGCGATGGGGGAACAAGTATTTCCTTGTTTAATAACATAGCAAACGCAAGCGGCACTGAAGGATTTTTTGCAACTCCGCCCTGTAAAAATATTTTACTGCCGATTGTGCGGTTTCCTACAACACGGTTTAAATAATTCGATACTATCGAACAGACAATCCCGGCTGTAATATTTTCCCTGCCAGCACCTTGCTGAACCGCCTTTCTAATATCACTATTAATAAACGCAGAACAATGCTCGCCGAATTTACACGGCGCATTTGCGTCTAACGCTACAGGTCCAATATCTTTCGCGCTGTGTATGGAAAGATCTCCTGCTGCCGATTCTTCCAAAAAGGAACCCGTTCCCGCAGAACATGCTTCGTTCATCGCATAATCGATAGGTACGCCGTTTTTCAATAATACATATTTGGCATCCTGCCCGCCAATTTCAAAAATTGTTTCTACATCTTTATCAAAATAAGTAGTGCCGACAGAGTGCGCAATAATTTCGTTGTATACGCCGGGTGTTTCCAAAAACACACCGAGTATTTCGCGGCTCGAGCCTGTTGCGGCTACAAGACGAATATCAATATTTTTACTGCCTGTATCTGCGATAACTTTATCCTGAATAATCGAAAGACATTCTTTAATCGCTTTAACAGGATCACCGTGTGTGCGCCCGTAATGGCTTGCGACAATTTCATCGTTTTCGATATCAACAAGACATGCTTTTGTTGTAGTAGAACCGCCGTCAACACCTAGTATATAACCGCGATCAGAGCGAACCTTACCGTCAGATTTATCAAAAACTTTTATCTTATCTTTCCAGTCACGCAATGCACCTAGAGTGCCGAATCGGACATCATTTATACGCAGCAGTTTATCCGCCGAAGGAAGGCGGCTTCCTGATTTTGGAGCCATAACAGCAGCGCCCAGCGCTTCAAAAACAGAAGCAGTGTCTGGGATTATAAACTCAATCTTTGGCGCTTTTTCGCGGATAAAACGAATTATATGACGGTTAAGAGTAATACCGCCTGTCAGTACTACTTTACCTGATGTTACTTTTGCACGTTTTAAAAAATCGATAACCTTAACTGCCATAACATCGGAAAGAGAAAGAACGATATCGTCTTTTGTTGCTTCACGTTTATTTAACCTGTGGGTACAGTCGCTTTTCATAAAAACAGAACAGCGTGTGGAAAGAGCGTGTACTTTTGCAGTGTCAGGCACTTTGTCGATATTATCCAGTGTCATATCCATGCGGTTTAGCTGCTGTTTTAAAAACTCACCAGTGCCTGATGCGCATTTATTTCCCGAAAAACTGTTTACAATCTTGCCGTCTGTATCAAGTGAATAGACAATGAGGTCTTCCCCGCCCATACTGACAACTGCATCAGCTTTGATACCCAGGCTTTCCATAGCAGCTTCAACACAAAGCGGCTCTAAAGTACCGCTAAGGTCAAACATAAAACGACCTTCGTTACCTGTTACAAGAGCCGGAATGCCTTCTTCTATCTTTCCATCCGCTAAAAGTTTATGAACTGCTGCGCTAAAATCACCTTCGTGGGGGATCGAAGCTGTCCAAATCGCCTTATTATTATCTAAAAGCGCCATTTTAAGGCTGGTTGAACCAATATTTATTCCAAGTGACTTTGTATTTTGTTCACGCATTTAGATATATTAGCAAGGTTATGGTTTTGGAGCAATAGACAGCTATACAATTAGAAAAAAAAACCACGGAGTACACGGAGAAACACGGAGGAAAGAAGAGTTTTCGAAGAAAAACTCTGTGAAACTCCAAGCAACTTTAGTTGCAGTACTCTGTGGTTAAATTTCTTTATTTTCAACCGATTATATATAATATGAAGAAACATATATTTATTATAATTATTATTTTTACAATACTGCCTTTTTACACCTGTAAAACAGTGGAACCTGTAATTGAACCTGAAATAATTCCTGTAGCAGTCCATACAAGCCACATTCTTTCTGTAACATTCAGCCCTGACGGAAGCAAATTTGCATCCAGTTCCGGCGATAGAAGTATTAAATTATGGGATACAGCTTCCGGCAAGCTAATCAGAACCATTACAGGGCATACTTCCGGAGTAAACTCTGTAAAATTCAGCCCAGACGGAAAACAATTGGTATCTTCGGGATCTTATGACAGAACTGTAAGGCTTTGGGATGTTGATACAGGCGGCGAAATCAGATCATTTCCCAATCATCATATTAATTTGATTAATTCTGTAGCGTTCAGCCCAGATGGAAGACAGGTTCTTGCAGGCGGCTCTGAAAACATGGCTAAACTATGGGACACAAATACCGGAAGAGAAATAAGAACTTTTTACGGCGATTTAGGAATGATAACATCAGTAGCCTTCAGCCCTGACGGAAGACAAATTGTATTTACAGAACAATCAAACAGCACAAATAATTTTTCCGCTACCATAAGACATTTTGAAACAGCGACAGGCAGGGAAATAAGAACATATCCAAGATACAGGGAAGGAATATACTCAGTTAATTTTAACCACGACGGAACTTTAATTCTTTTTGGCAGCGGAGACGGCTCGATTAAAATAATTGATGTAAGTACAGGAAGAGAAACAAGAACTTTAACAGGGCACACAGGCTGGATAAACTCTGTTGTTTTTAGCCCTGACGGAAGCCAAATACTTTCAGGCTCCGGAGGCACTGAAAACAGCGTTAAACTCTGGAATGCCACAACAGGCAGGGAAATAAGAACTTTTTCAGGGCACAGCGGCTGGGTAATTTCTGTATGTTTTAATCCCGAAGGCAGCCAAATAATTTCCGGCTCACGCGATGTAAGCATAAGACAATGGGAAACACAAACAGGAAATCTGATAAGGGTTATTGGTAGAGATTGATAGCTAGAAAACTTTTTACCAAAATTTATTGAAAATCCATTACGTCAAGACGAAAAGAAAAAATTAAGATTTATTTACCACGAAATGAACCTTCGGTTCAATCACGAAAAAACACGAAATTCCAGTACGAAAGTTTCGTGTCCATACCAAAGGTATGAGTTCGTGTGGTTCGTGGTTGAGAATTCTTTAGTTTTAATTTTTAAAAAACCAAAAAAAGACATCTTCACCCGCGTCTTAAGACAAGCGAAATAACAAGCGGTATAAAAGTGACAATTAATAATACAAAACCAAGAAATGTTTGATGCGAAAAGAATGCCCAGTAAGAAGTAGCTGCAGCCAGCGGAAGAATTAATATACACAGAATTGAAACAATCGCAATATACCATCTGAAACTTTCTGTCATCCAGTTAATAAAAAATGATATACCGACAGCAAGAGCAGCCCAAAGAAGCGGAACAAGAATTAACAGGATAGGATCGTTTAGAGAACTCCAGCTTAATGCGCGTAACGCACCGACAGGAATTAACCAAAGCAGCGCGAAATTGGCAAAATCTGCATCTCCGGAAAATCCACGGAAGAGCAGCATTAAAAAGCAAATTATTACCGGAATAAGAACTGTAAGGCTTACAATATCTATAAAACCAAAAAGCCACCGGCTGAATCCAAATCCTCCCGGGTTAACAAGATCACCCAGGAAAAACTGAATAATAGCGGTAATACTGCCCAATAAAAGTGCCCATACACCGCCGGAACTTCCTCCGCCTACAAGAGAGCGGCGAAGGAGATAAAACAATGGAATCCACAATAAACAAAAAAAACTCATGTATGCTCTCTTTAATTCTGCATAACTTTTTATGCAAACTTTGCAATTGGTATAAACGTATCTGCTTTAAGCGATGCTCCGCCTACCAATGCGCCGTCGATATTTTCCATCGCCATTAACTGCGCTGCGTTATCCGGTTTTACAGAACCGCCGTATTGTATAACAATTTTTGATGCAGCATCGTCTCCGTATAAACGTGCAATCACTTTGCGGACAAATGCATGTACGGCTTCGGCATCCTGCGGGGTCGCGGTTTTGCCTGTTCCTATTGCCCAAACAGGTTCGTATGCAATTACAACACTTCCAAGGTCGGCTACACTTACGCCTTCAAGTCCTTTTACAGTTTGATTTTCGCAAACTTCTTCTACTTTACCGGCTTCGCGTTCTTCCAGTAATTCGCCGATACAAAGTATTACTTCAAACCCGTGTTTAAGGGCTAGTTTAACTTTTTTATTTATAAGCGCATCGTCTTCTTTGTATACATGTCTTCTTTCGCTGTGTCCAAGTATGATTGTATGTACACCAAGGTCTTTAAGCTGCAAAACAGATACTTCGCCTGTGTGCGCGCCTTGTTCTTCTGCAGCGCAGTTCTGTGCGCCTAGCTGAATATTAGTGCCTTCGATATAAGCTGAAACAGTTTCAAGCAACGTAAAAGAAGGCGCTACAAGATATTTATGCGTACTGTCTTTTAACTGATTAACCAGTTCCTGAGCCAATTGCGCAGCTTCTGTGCGCGTCATGTGCATCTTCCAGTTGCCTGCCATATAATAATTTCTACTCACATTTTTCTCCTAATAATTTATTCTCATTTTCATCTCACGGAGACACGGGGACACGGAGCTCACGGAGAAGATTAATTATTAAAACTCCGTGCCTTTGTGCCTCCGTGTGAGGTATTCTTCAAATTATTTCCTACATACCTCAATTCCGGGTAATTTTTTGCCTTCAAGTAGTTCAAGCGAAGCACCGCCGCCTGTACTTACATGGCTCATTTTTGATGCAAGTCCGAACTTGTTTACAGCTGCAACTGAATCGCCGCCGCCGACTACAGTGATAACTCCCCTGCCTGTCGCTTCGGCTACAAGTTTGGCTACTTCTTCAGTGCCTTTTACAAATGCGTCAAATTCAAATACACCGACAGGACCGTTCCATACAATTGTTTTGGCTGTATCAAGAACTTCTTTGTATTTTGCAACTGTTTTTGGTCCTACATCCAATCCCATTAAATTATCGGGAAGATCAAAACCGTCAACAGGAATAGCTACAGCAGAAGCATCAAAAGAAGTTGCACCTGCATGATCAACAGGTAAAATGATTTTCGCACCTGCGCTGTCTGCAGCAGAAAGAATTTTTTTCGCTGTATCAATCTGATCGTCTTCGACCAATGATTTGCCGATTTTATATCCTTGCGCTTTCAAAAATGTATATGCCATACCGCCGCCGATAATAAGTGCGCTTGAATTCTTTAAAAGACTTTCCAAAACTGCGATTTTAGACGAAACTTTCGCGCCGCCGATAATTGCAACTAACGGTTTTTGCGGGTTTGTTACGATAGGTTCAAGGTAATTAACTTCTTTTTCCATTAAAAAACCGGCTGCCGAAACAGGTACAAACTTTGCAATAGATGCAGTCGAAGCATGATCGCGGTGAGCGGTTCCAAATGCATCATTTACAAAAACATCGCCGTAAGATGCAAGTTCTTTTGCAAGTTTGTCCAAATCCGCCGCATCTTTTGCTGTTTCTTCTTTGTGGAACCTGGTATTTTCCAGCATGATAATGCTTCCGTCTGCCTGGCTTTCGATAAATGCTTTTTTTCCGTAGCAGCCGTCTTCGCCTGCGAAAATTACCGGTTTCCCCAGCTTGTTTTGCAGATATGCGGCAACAGGAGCCATGCGGTGTTTACCTTTGATGTAGGAATCTTCGTCAAATGTTTTACCGTCTTTCTCGGCTTTTTCTTTTGCTTTTTTTGAATCTTTGGAAGGGTCGCCCAAGTGCGACATTAAAGTAAGGGTTTTAATTCCCTGCTCTAAAATATATTGAATGGTAGGTATCGCCGCTGTTATGCGTGTATCATCCTGCACTACCCCATCTTTCATCGGCACGTTAAAATCGACACGCATTATTACACGTTTGCCTTTTAAATCAACAGATTTAACGGTCTTTATCATTTTTTCTCCTAAAATTTTTCTCTAATTCTTCACACGGAGGCACGGAGAACACGGAGGCACAGAATAAGAGAACGAATTAATACTCCGTGTCCTCTGTGCCTTTGCGTCTCCGTGTGAGATCTTCTCTAACTACTTCTTGCTGTCGATGTATTTGAGTAAGTCTACAACTTTGTTTGAATAACCCCATTCGTTGTCGTACCAGGAAACTACTTTAAAGAATCGTTTTTCGCCGGGTAAGTTATTCTGGAGAGTTGCCAAGCTGTCATAAATCGAAGTATTGGAATTGTGAACGATGTCTGTGGAAACAATTTCGTCCTGCTGGAATTCCAAAATATTTTTAAGATAACTTTCTGAAGCTTTTTTGAAAGCTGCGTTGATTTCATCGATAGAAGTATCTTTTGCAGTTCTGAAAACAAGGTCAACAACTGAACCTGTAGGTGTAGGAACGCGGAAGCTCATGCCTGTAAGTTTGCCTTTGGTTTCGGGGAGAACTTCGCCAACCGCTTTTGCAGCGCCTGTGGTCGAAGGAATAATATTGATAGCTGCAGCGCGTCCGCCTCTCCAGTCTTTTTTGGAAGGACCGTCAACTGTTTTTTGAGTTGCTGTGTAAGCATGAATAGTGGTCATAAGACCGTTTTCGATACCAAAGCCTTCTTTTAGAAGTACATGTACGATAGGAGCAAGACAGTTTGTTGTACATGATGCATTGGAAATAACATCGTCAGTTGCCGAATTATATTTTTCGTGGTTTACACCCATTACAAATGTAGGAATGCTTTTGTCTTTGCCTTTTGCCGGAGCGGAAATAATAACTTTTTTTGCGCCTGCTTCCAGGTGTCCAAAAGCCTTGTCATCGCAGAATAAACCGGTACATTCCAGTACATATTCAACGTTCAACTTGCCCCAAGGCAGGTTTTTAAGTTCTCTTTCTGCCATAACACACTGAATTTCATGGCCATTAACAATTAAAATATCATCTTCTGCAGCGCCTGCGCTCTTTTTAGTTTTAATATCTGCCTTCATACGACCCTGTGTTGAGTCATATTTAAGCTGATAAGCAAAATATGAAGCATCGGTAACGATATCAACAACCGCTACTACGTCAATTTTGTCTTTTCCCAGCAGATTTTGCTCTACCAGTGATTGAAAAACAAGGCGTCCAATGCGCCCAAAGCCATTAATCGCAACTTTCATTAAATTCCTCCTAAATTGTAGTCAATTTCATACAGATTACAGGAAATCATCAATTTAGTCAAGGAATACTGATGAAGAGAATAACCACAGAGGACACGGAGGAACACAGAGGTTTTTGTTCGAAAATCTTTTCTCCCTCCGTGAAACTCCGTGTACTCCGTGGTAAGATTCTTCTAGAATTTTTCCTGTTTAATAGTTGTAGTTTCGCCGTGACCGGGGTAAACAACTGTATTTGGGTCTAAGGTCTGCAGACGCCGCAGGCTTTCAAAAAGCTGTTCGGTATTGCCGCCTGGCAGGTCTGTGCGTCCGTAGCCGTTTTTAAAAAGAGTGTCCCCTGTAAATATAACCGAAGCGTCTTTGTCCCAAAATGCCGCACAACCCTGTGTGTGACCGGGAAGATGAAGAACAGTAAAAGAAGCAATTGTACTTCCCTCTTCAAGCAGAATATCGGGCAGCGGCATATTTTTCCAAAAAGCGTCGATAAATGCGGTGCTGCCCATTGCAGATTTTATGCTTATAGAATGAGCTTTATATGCTTCCTTTCCTAAATACATGGAATCCTGATTATGAATGGCTATTTTCGGTTTTGGATTTAATGCTTCGATTAACATCGGCACTGCTCCGATATGGTCAAAATGACCGTGAGTGAGTAAAATATACTTAGCTGTCAGAGAATGTTTTTCCAATGTTTTTATAATTGATTCGGCTTCATCACCTGGATCAATAATTGCAGCTTCGCCGGGACCTGTGGGATAAATCCAGCAATTTGTTTCGAGTGGACCTACAACCAAATGGATAATTTTATTTGACATGGAGGGATAATACCACGAGATTTTTAATTTTCCTAGTAATTATTTTAATTGTTGTAATCTGTTACGGCATTATTCCGATTACAGGCGGTTTTTTTAACCGTTTTAAATGGAACCGGTTCAGAAACCGTTTTAATTTTCTCCGCTTAAAATCATTACTTGACTACCGTCAGTACCGTCAGTTAGGCAATGAAAATAATTTAAGAATAATAAATTCAACAAGCGACATTTACCGTTTTACGGGAAATATTGAATCAATAACTGACGGCAATACTTTATGGGTAAGAGGTGACGATCTAACAATACCTGTATCTCTTGAAAAAACAAAATGTTTTCTTTTACCAATGCATGAAGGCGAAGAAGAAAGCGAAGGCGAAGCACCGCAGCAGATTCGATGGAATCGTGTATCAACATTATCGGAAGGTACAAAAGTTTTTATCGGCGGTCAGATAAGAACTGAGGATAACAGATTAAGTTTTATTTCATCCAAGGAACAGCCTTTAATGATTATATTTTACAGTTGTCCCGATGATGAACTTACCGGCAGGATTATCCGATCAGCCAGAACACGCAATGAATACTGGAACAGTATAACACCTGCATCACTTGTGATTGGAGCTCTTGCATTAATTTCGATTGCAGCTTCATTTCTTGGAAGACCTGCTTTCCGCCTTACTGTAATTACATCATTTGTCGCAGTATTTATACCGATACTTCCGGTTTTGCCTCCGGGTTTTCTTTTAACGGTACTGTACCGCCGTTTAACATGGAATGCAAGAAGATTACGTGTAGACTGGGATCTGCTTCATTTTGATTTATTGCCTGATGTACCGAAAAGCCTTGAAAAAAAATACGCAATCCGCGCTTACTCGCTTGAAGCGCTCGCATGGATGATTATGCTGCTTGGCGCTGCTGTCAATGTTGTTTTTATTTTCCTGATACTGTTTGTATTTAATATAATTTCTTTTTAAACTATGAATTTAATTAAAATCTACTTATTTCGTGATGGTTCGTGTGGTTCGTGGTAAATCTTTCTTTTAATTATTTTCCATATCAGCTTCGCTGGTTTTTGGTTTTGCGTAATTAACAGAAAGTGTCCTGCCGCGGAACTTAAAACCGGAAAGTTTTTCGATAATTTCATCTGCTTTTGTGTCTCTTACCTGTACAAATGAATAGCTGTCAAGTATTTTAATCATACCGACATCTTCTCTTGCGGCTGATGTATTTGACATGATAAGCGTAATAACTTCTCTTGGAAATAACCTGCGGTTCTTGCCTATACTTATAAATAACCTTTTTGATTCCTCCGCTGATAAATGATATTCAACCGAAGGTTTCTCAGGTACTGTTTTTGTTTTTCTTCCTTTTAAATTAATTTGATTTTCAATATTAGTTAAGTTAGGAGTTTCTCTTTTGTCGTAATACATAAAAAGCCAGGCGGCAGCCCATGACCTTTTAAAAAAGGAAATCTCTTTTCTGTACAGTTTATGGTACTCACGGAAAATAGATATATCAGTATCTGAATACATTTTTTCTTGAATTTCTTTAAGATTTCCTATTGCTTTATTCTTATCTATTGACATTGACATAATTACCTCCGTATTTTCTAAAAATAACAGGAAATTCTTCTTTTTGCAAGAACTTATTGGCACTGCGGGCTTTAAACAGATACAATAAATTGCAGTCTGTTGAATTATTTTTCTCAAATAAGTATATTGATACTATTATGATGATGTCAAAAGCCTATGATCCAAAATCTTTTGAAGACCGCATCTATTCCTTATGGAAGGAAAGCGGCGCTTTCAAACCGGAAAATTGTAAAGATAACAATAAACCGCCTTTTGTCATAGTAATTCCCCCGCCCAATGTCACAGGTGTTTTGCATCTTGGACATGGCTTAAATAACAGCCTTCAGGATATTATTGTCCGCTTCCACCGAATGTGCGGCTCTCCTACACTTTGGGTTCCAGGCACTGATCACGCAGGTATTGCTACCCAAAATGTAGTTGAACGCAAATTAAAGGATCAAGGGAAAAACAGGCATCAGCTTGGGCGTGAAAAATTCCTGGAAGAGACATGGAAAGTGAAAAATGAACATCATGCCATCATTACAAAACAGCTTGAAAAAATTGGAGCCAGTGCTGATTGGGACAGAGAACGCTTTACAATGGATGAAGGACTTTCGCGCGCTGTACGTGAAGTCTTTGTAACTCTTTATGAACGTCAGCTTTTATACAAAGGAAATTATCTTGTTAACTGGTGTACATCCTGCGGTACGGCTTTAGCCGATGACGAAGTTGAATATGAAGATACATCGGGAAAAATGTATCACATTCGTTATTATTTAAGCGATGATAAAGAAAAATACATTGACAATGCTTGCATTGAAATTGCCACAACACGCCCTGAAACATTGTTAGGTGACACAGCAGTTGCGGTTCACCCCGAAGACGAGCGCTACGCTGCTTTTAAAGGAAAAACACTGCGTCTTCCGCTTACAAAAAGGGATATTCCGCTTATTTTTGACACTTATGTTGAGCGCACTTTCGGGACAGGCGCTTTAAAAGTAACTCCGGCTCACGATCCAAATGACTGGGAACTAGCTAAACGGCATAATCTTGAAATTATCAATATATTAAACCCGGACGGCACTCTAAACGAAAATGTACCTGAAAAATACCGCGGGCTTACAGTAAAAAAAGCAAGAGCTGCAGTAATCGAAGATTTACAAGCGGGTAATTGGTATGTAAAAGATGAACCTATAAAACATTCTGTAGGTCATTGCTACCGCTGCAATACGGTAATCGAACCTTTTCTTTCCGAACAATGGTTTGTAAGAATGAAACCGTTAGCTGACAAGGCATTAGAATGCTGGCAGAAAGGCGAAGTTGTCTTTTATCCGAAAAAATGGGAAAACACATACAAACACTGGATGGAAAATATCCGTGACTGGTGTATAAGCCGCCAATTATGGTGGGGGCATCGCATCCCGGCATGGACATGCGCCGATTGCGGTAAATCTACAGTTTCACGTAACGATATAGACACATGCCCGCAGTGTAACAGCAAAAACATAGAACAGGAAAGCGATGTGCTTGATACATGGTTTTCAAGCTGGCTTTGGCCGTTTTCTACATTGGGCTGGGAACAATCTGATTGCGCCCTGTCAAAGGGCGTGGATGAAAAAAATCTAAACGTTCCGGCACAAGAAAATGTAAACATTATTAACAACGGCAGTGAGCCTTTAGGCGAACGTGCGTGCCGCGGTAAAGAGGGAATAAAATTATCAGATTACGAACTTTA
>Ga0123356_10002990_pt1 | contig 17873 bp, 13 predicted proteins | sample TergutEmb28metaG_2_FD_92546 | JGI IMG/M metagenome (GOLD analysis project Ga0123356, IMG submission 92546) | Embiratermes neotenicus P3 segment gut microbial communities from Petit-Saut dam, French Guiana - Emb289 P3 | ecosystem: Host-associated > Arthropoda: Insects > Digestive system > Gut ...
CATCGACACGATTCGGCACCGGAGTTCACCCGAGCGGCCAATTCGGTCATGTATGCCACTGATGAAGGGTGGCAATATTTTCAGGCACTTTGTTGCGCATAAGGCTCAGTAAAATGGCTGACTCGCTACCGAATAAAGATCAACATTGCGGATTTCCCGCGCACCGGAACTGGCCATTTCCCTCAAGCCACCATAGATCGACATGGTGGACAATGCGCCTCGAGGCCGGGCTGGAAGAGTTCTTCCTGGAGATCGACGATCTTGTTGATGGCTGGACTGCGTCGCCACCAGGTGGTGCCGAATGTCCGGTTCCGGGATCGCCTGGTAGGTCGGCGAGCGACCGGGCTGAGTCGAGACCAGACCGGCGGCTCTGGGTGGCTTTCTGCCGGTCCGCTTACCGACTGGTATGGGTGCAAAGCTGCCGCTCCTCGGGCGCAGTCCTTCGGTCCGGGCTGATCTAAGCTGACCCGATGCTTGGTGCGTAATTCAAGATTTTTGCAACGGCATCGCAGTAGGTTGCTGCTTTTTATTCTCACACACAACAGCCTGCAAAAAGCGCTTCATATCTGAATGGGAGCGTAAATGATGAACTCGTTTGGCTGATGCGCTAGCAACGAGCTGCCTGTATTTCGGTGTTAGCCGGGTGTGGCACAGCCAAACAACCCGATACGAATCCAGGGAGCTTTGTAGAACAGGGGTGTCTTCCGGCCAGCCGGCAGGATTCTTGAAGACCCCCTTGACCAGTCGCTTCGTGACACCCCAATAGTGCGCCGCAATGGGCAGATCGATGTATATCAGGGTGTCGGCGGCGGCGAACCGCTCCCAAGCCGAGGCGAGGCTACCATATCCGTCGATAATCCAGCTGTCTTTGCCGAGAATCTCGTGGTGTAGCTCCAGATATTCTTCATTCGAAAGTTTGCCACCCTCCTTCTGAGTGTTCTGATAACCCCTGGGAAACTGCAAGAGGTCCAGCACGTAGAGTGGCAAGCCGGTCGCTTCCGCCAGACGGCGCGAAAGTGTCGACTTGCCCCCGCCAGCATTCCCAAATACAGCGACCTTTCGCATCGCGGCCATTCAGGTTCACTTCGTCCCCAGCGCGTCCCGGAAGAAAGCGACCATGTCGTTGCGCGCCTGCCGACGTGGGTTGGAGCGAGGGTTGGCCAAGCTGTTCAAATGCCCTTAGCACATCGATCCGTTTTCCGAGTTCCGTGTCAAGATAGTGGAGCGTCATCGATTGCCAGCGGGCCTGCGGAAGTCGAGATTTTCGCACAGAGCTTCGCGCCTTTTCCCCGCGCACCTCGCTTAGGATAGGCTTTGTCCCAGAAGATACGCCTCTGCAAGTCGGGAGGAATCAGATGACGCTCTCAGCCATCTCGTACTCCCGGGGCGGGACAATCGACGAAGTGGCGCCCTCGCATGAGCAGAAGGGCTTTATGCGCCAGCTGCCTTGAGTGCCGTGCCTAACGGGCTGCCAACTCACCATTCGTTGCAAAGACCTCGGCTCGGCCCTACCAGTCCTGTACGTCAATTTGAGTCTCGGCTAGCTCCGCCACCTCCCACGCCTCCCGACCGCCGCGATACCAGAACACGTTCGTGTAGCCGAGCGCGACGAGGCGCAAGGCGAGATTGCGACCGTCAAAGCGTTCGGAGTTCCAGCCAACCGCGACGACCGGCCTCGTCAGGTCGCCATGTGTCAACGCAAGCATCTTCTTGCGTAACCGTTCCTGCAACTCGTCGGAGGTACTGCCGCCGCGCCCAGCTTCCCACAGCCCGATCGCGCCAGGAATCGACCGGCGCCATGAATACAGCAGTGGATCGATGACGAGGGGTTTCCGCTCATCAAGCAACCGCGCGAGATCAGCCGTGCGGACCGTCTTTGCACCCGGTGCGGTCGTCGGGGTCAAGCCAGCATAGTCCCAATGCAAGTCGGTGTCCGACGTCACACCGAAATCGGCATCTTCCGCCGCATGGTCGCGATGACCGGCAATGCGCAGTGCCTCCTGGAATTTCTCGATCTGTCCTGCGAAAACGCGACTGGCAGGGTTGGCAGAGTGACCCCGAACTGTGTCATACGGCCAAATTCGATTTGCCTCGGCGACTGCGCGGTGCGCGTCATCAAGACGCCCCAGCCGCGCGTAGGCTGCGGCGATGTGGAGGTTATATTGAGCAGGCGCAAAATTATAACGACTTGGAGTCGCGACCAAAGCGCGTTCCGACCAGACAATTGCCTCTCCGTATCGACCAAGCAACAGCGCTGCAAACCCAAGGCTGCCGTATGTAGCGCGATTGGAACTTCGCGGATCGCGACGGAGCGCCGTTTCGAACATAGGAATCGCCTCCGCAGCTCTACCCATGTACATCAAACATGCTCCGATAAAATTATAAGCATAACCCGCATCTGGGTACTCACTTAAGAGACGCTGATAGGCGAGGATAGCCTGGGTACAGTGTCCGCCATTAAATAGATGCCGAGCGTTGGCCTCCAACACGTACGGATAGTTTGGATCGATAGCAGCAGCGTCAGCGATTAGTTTGGCTGCGCGTTCGTTATAATGTGGAATGACCCCGTAGTTCTGCGATCGCTCGTCGCCAATCTCGTCAGCAAGTTGCGCCATTGCGCTAACTGATCGGGGATCGAGCCGCAAAGCCTGTTCCAATAAAGCTATCCGCTCTTGGTGTTCATGCCATCCCTTCGGATGGAACTGAAGAGACCATGCGCGCAGAATTAGATCGGATGCACTCGGATTGCTTGGCCGGTCGCGTTGACTACGGGCATTCTCAAGATCGACGAGAGCCTGGATCAATGTCCAGGCCACTCTGTAGACGATCTCCGTCTGGCCGGCGCTGAGGTCGCTCAGCGACTGGTCGAAGCTATCCGCCCAGACGTGCTCCCCTGTTTCTGTCGCTATTAGTTGCACGTTGACATGCAGCGTTTCACCGAGTCTCCGCACGCTGCCCTCAAGTGCATAGCGGACACCAAGTTCTTCGCCGACCTTGCGCAGGTCGATGGTCTTGCCCTGATAAGTGTAGGCCGCCTCATGTGCGGTGACGAACATCGCCGTGTGTCGCGCGAGATCGGTGGTGACATCCGAGGTGATGCTCTCCGCTAGAGAATTGTCCTTGGGGTCACCACTCAGGTTCTTGAACGGAAGCACGCCAACGGAGAGGCGTGGTGCCTGGGACAAACCGATGCCGGATGGGGCGGATGCCGCTGTTGCGACCGTCTTCCCAGGCGTCTGTGCAGACCAGGAGGGGACTCTGCCGAAATACTGCCACCATCCGGCAGCGCCCATCCCGACAAGCAGCAAGCCTGCGAGCCCTGCCGCCAGGGCGGCTCGCGAACGGGCCCGCCTCCGTGCCGCTGCGGACTGCGCCAATTGCTCGCCGTCGGCGGCCCGATCAACCCGCAGCACGAACGCCTCGACAGGCCGGGCAATATTCTTCAGGGTCAGAGGCCCAAGCGCCTCGAACGTTAAACCCAGCCGCCCATGCACATGATCCCGAACTGGCCGCGAGACGCAGATGCCGCCTACCGGACTCTCCGCTTCCAGCCTTGCGGCAACGTTCACAGCGTCGCCATGGAGGTCAGTGCCGTGGGGGATTGCGTCCCCGATGTTGATACCGATGCGGAAGCGAATGCGACGATCGGGCTGTTGATCGCCGTCGTACACGGGAACCTGTTGCTGCACTTTGACCGCACAGCGGACTGCCCCGTCGATGCTGTCGAAGGCGACCAGCAGCGAGTCTCCGCCGGTCTGGACGGTTCGGCCGCCGTGCTCGCGGATTGCCGGGTCGATCAGGGCGCGCCGTAGAGTGCGCAGTCGGCGTAGCGTGCCGGCATCGTCCTGGCCGATCAGACGGCTGTAACCGACCATGTCGGCGTAGACGACAGCGATCAGCCTACGGCCGCCTGCGGCCTTGCCGGCAAGGTCAGGACCAATGCCCATCTCGCTCACAACCGAGACGATAGCACAACGGTCGGTCCCAAAACGATAGGTGCGTGCTGTCGTACGCGATCTGAGATCTGGTAATTGCGGCAACTCGAGCCCGAGGATGATCCCTGGGACCCCGACACGCGAAGCACATGGGGCCGATCCGGCGAGATGAATGCTGAGCGATGTAGCGCTATACGCGGTCGCCGATGATTGCTGGCTGGCTAGTTGGGGTAATCGGACTACACGAGACCTTTGCGGTCTGCGGTGCCATGTATGTCTGCGCGGTTACAATTGCCGCCAGTAGCAGCCCCCTCCGGGCCTCATTGGATTAAAATTGCCCCGAACGGGGGAGTTAGGCTTGCCGTTGCGAAACCCAAGTATCCCGTACCATGCGGTGGCTCAACATCTTCAATGGCTTATGCGTCGCAGCAATAAGGTGCGACTGTCCGCTTCGGGCCGGAACCGGCTGTCCTCGGCAGAGCGCCAATCCGGCCGACGGGCAGTCACAGGCGACCCGACGTCCAACCGGTCGCAACCTCTGCGCGGAGGTACTAGCTGCGAAAGCTTGACGAAACCTTGGCGAGCGAAAATCTCTCCCGGCGGCACAAAGGCAGAGACTAGCGAAAGAGCAAATCATATGTCTGAAGCAGCACCGAGCAAGGCCGCGGATCCAGAGCGGCGCCGCATCGACGCGATGTGTGCCGGCACCCGAGACTGGCGGCGCTGGGGCCCCTATGTCAGCGAGCGCCAGTGGGGCACCGTGCGGGAGGACTACAGCGCCAACGGCGATGCCTGGAACTACTTCACCCACGACCAGGCACGCAGCCGGGCCTATCGCTGGGGCGAGGACGGTATCGCCGGATTCTGCGACGACCGCCAGCTGCTCTGCCTGTCGCTCGCGCTGTGGAACGGTAAGGACCCGATCCTGAAGGAACGGCTGTTCGGCCTGACCAACGAGCAGGGCAATCACGGCGAGGACGTCAAGGAACTCTATTACTATGTCGATGCCGTCCCCAGCCATGCCTATAACCGGATGCTGTACAAGCTGCTGCAGGCCGCCTATCCGTATCAGCGGCTGATCGACGAAAACGCCAGCCGCCACAGCACCGGCGAACGCGAATACGAACTGATCGATACCGGCCTGCTCGACCAGGACCGCTACTTCGACGTCGAGGTGGAATACGCCAAGGCGGCGCCGAACGACATCCTGATGCGCGTGACCGTACACAACCGCGGCCCGGAGACTGCGCCGGTGCACATCCTGCCGCAGGCCGTATTCCGCAATCTGTGGAGTTGGTCCGACGACTATGCCCGGCCCGATATGCGCGAAGAGAACCCCGGCGAAGTCTCCGCCAACCACGATCTGCTCGGCCCCTTTGCCTTGCACTTCGAGACCCCCGACCGGCTCGCCTTCTGTGACAACGACACCAACATCCCTAAAGTATTCGGCAGCGATACACGGACCGGCTTCTACAAGGACGGCATCAACAACTACATCGTCGATGGTGACGAGGACGCGATCAATCCCGCAAGTCAGGGCACCAAGGTCGCCGGCGTGTATCACCGTCTCGTGACGGCCGGCGGCAGCGCAACGGTGCGGGCGCGGCTGAACGCCGCTGGCACACAGATGCCCGATTTTGCCGATTTCGACACTGTGATGCAGCAGCGCCGGCAGGAGGCCGACGCGTTCTATGCCGGGTTGCAGTCCGGCATCGCTGACGCCGATATGCGGCTGGTGCAGCGTCAGGTCTTTGCCGGCCTGCTATGGAGCAAACAGTTCTATAGCTACGACGTCGCGGAATGGCTGGACGGCGATCCGCGTGAGCCCCCACCGCCGCCGGAGCGTAAATCCGGGCGTAATTCAGGCTGGCGGCATCTGAGCGCCAGTGACGTCATCTCCATGCCCGACAAATGGGAGTATCCGTGGTTTGCCGCCTGGGATCTCGGCTTCCAATGTGTCAGCCTGTCGCTGATCGATCCGGACTTTGCCAAGCAGCAGATGCAGTTGCTCGGCCAGGTCTGGATGCTGCATCCGAACGGACAGGTGCCGGCCTATGAATGGTCGTTCGGCGACGTTAACCCGCCAGTGCGCGCCTGGGCCGCGTTGCGTGTCTATGAGAACGACCGGCGCTGGACCGGTAAGCCCGACACCGCGTTCTTGGAGCGCATGTTCCACAAGCTCCTGCTGAACTTCACTTGGTGGGTGAACCGTAAGGACGCACAGGGACGCAACATCTTCGAGGGTGGCTTCCTCGGTCTGGATAATATCGGCCTGTTCAACCGCTCCGCGCCAGTGCCCGGAGGCGGCGTCATCGAGCAATCGGACGCCACCGCCTGGATGGCCATGTACTGCCTGGACATGCTGCATATCGCCCTGGAACTGAGCGTGCACGACACCGTGTACGAGGACATGGCGGCGAAGTTTTTCGAACACCTGCTTTACATCGCGGATGCCATGACCGGTCGCGGTGGATCGGGCCTATGGGATGAGACCGACAACTTTTACTACGACAAGCTCAGCCTGCCAGACGGCAGCAGCGTGCCGATGCGCGTCCGCTCCATCGTGGGGCTGATTCCGCTGTTCGCGGTGGCAGTGGTGGACGGCACGATCCTGCGCAACCTCCCTGGGCTGGGTGAGCGCTTGCGTCACTTCCGCGACCAGCGCAGCGAATTGGCAACACTGATCTCGCGTTGGGACGAACCCGGCATGCACGATCGCCATTTGCTGTCGCTGGCCCGCCGGTTCCGCATGATCAAGTTGTTGGAACGCATGCTGGACGAAACCGAATTCCTCTCCCCGCATGGCGTGCGAGCGCTGTCGCGCTACTACAAGGACCATCCCTACACGTTTGACTGGAACGGCATGCATTACGGCATGCACTATCTGCCGGCGGAATCGGACTCCGGCCTGTTCGGCGGCAACTCCAACTGGCGTGGCCCGGTGTGGATGCCGGTGAACTTCCTGCTGGTGGGGAGTCTGCGCCGCTTCCACAGCTATTATGGACCACAACTCACTGTCGAATGTCCGGTCGGGTCCGGCCGCCGAATGACACTGGATCAGGTGGCGGACGAATTATGCCGCCGCCTGGCCGGGCTGTTCCTGCGCGACGCCGACGGTCAGCGGCCGGTGTTCGGCGATTACATGAAATTCCAGAGAGATCCGCATTTCCGTGACCTGATCCCGTTCCATGAGTATTTCGACGGCGACACCGGACGCGGCCTGGGCGCCTCGCACCAAACGGGCTGGACCGCACTTGTCGCAAATCTGATCGATCAGTTGGCGGTGCGATCGTGATACGATAGCGCCCCACAAGTCAGGAATCTATCATAAGGAAAATGCCATGTCGCTGCAGGGCAAGGTTGCGATCGTCACCGGTGGGAATAGTGGAATCGGCAAGGCCGTCGCGCTGGGGCTCGCGAAAGCGGGTGCCGGAATTGTGATTGACTACATCGCACATCCCGAAGCAACCGAGGCGATGGAGCAGGAAATCGCCAAACTGGGCGACGTGGCGATCGGCGTCGATGCCGACGTCAGCAGCGTGGCCGATCTGCATCGCCTGGTCGATGCGGCGGTGGCGAAATTCGGCCGCATCGACATCATGGTGAACAACGCCGGCGTGGAGACTCGCACCTCCGTGCTGAACACCACGGAGGCGGACTTCGACAAGGTGATGGCGATCAACCTGAAGAGCGCGTTCTTCGGCACCCAGGTCGCCGCGCAGCAGATGATCAAGCAGGGCGGCGGCGGTCGCATCATCAATATTAGCTCGGTGCACGAGGACTGGCCGATGCCGGGCAACACTGCGTATTGCCTCGCCAAGGGCGGCATGCGGATGCTGACGCGCACCGCCGGGGTGGAACTCGCGCCACACGGCATCACCGTGGTCGGCGTCGGGCCGGGAGCGGTAGCAACGCCGATCAATCTGTCCACCATGAACGACCCGGCCTTGCTGACAAAGCTGAACGCCGCAATCCCGCTCGGCCGCATGGCGCAGCCGGAGGAGATCGCCAACGTCGTGGCGTTTTTGGCGGGCGACGGCGCCAGCTACCTGACCGCCACGACGATCTTCGCCGACGGCGGTATCATGCAGGGCAGCGTCGGCCTGTAGTGGGCTGACCGCGCAGACCCACTCCGAGCGACGAAAGCGGCTGGTGCCTCTGCACATAAAAGGTTTTGACTGGTTGGACGGCGTGTCCACCGCTACCTTCGCTACCCATGAGAACTATGCCGACCGCCAACATCGATGCGCTTCTTGCCAAAGCCGACGCGCTGATTTTCGACTGCGACGGAACGCTGATCGAGACCGCATCGCTGTATGCGCGAGCCTGGGCCTCTGGCTTTGCCCTCTCTGGCAAAAACATGTCCGCCGATTGGTACCAAGCCCGGGCGGGCCTATCCGAATACGTGCTGATGGATGCCTTTGAGGAGCAACACGGCGTCAAGCTTGATCGGGAAGCCACCGTCGCGAAGATGCGTGAGACTTTTCTGAACGAGCTGGCTTTGCTGCGCGAGATCGTCGTGGTGGCCGCAATCGCGCGCCGCAATCATGGCGAGCGCCCGATGGCGGTTGCGTCAGGGGGACCGGCAGCGATTGTGGAGCCAAGCCTGAAGGCCACCGGCTTGTACGGTTTATTTGATGCCGTGGTTACCCTTGATGACGTGGGACGCGCCAAGCCAGCGCCCGACCTTTTTCTTGAGGCCGCCCGTCGCCTTGGCGTTCCACCTGAGCGGTGCCTTGTGTTTGAGGACAGCTTCCAGGGTATCGAGGCCGCGAGGCAAGCTCGCATGCATGTTGTCGATGTAGCGGGTCTCGACATAGTCCCGTAGCGGCATTGCCACCTTGGTCGGCCGGATCGAGCCGCGACGCCGGGGGTGTCGCGGCCGACCAAACTTCGAACCGTCAGTAGGCGCGCGTGGCAAGTTCGAACGTTCCGCGCGCCAGATGAATGCGGCCGGCCGTTAAGCCGAACTGGGCGGGCCGAGATATGCATGTGGTACGACAATTCGAGGCGCCGTTGGCACTACCAAATCCTGTTACCCTCTGCGAGCCATTCTTGATACGCGCGCCAAGCGTTTAGGTGCCGCTGAACAGCACTCCGAGTCTCTGTCGCACTGTATTCCATGCTTCGTGAAGTCGGAGAAAAAAACGCTTGCATATCATTCGAGTGTTTTGCCGGACGTTGTGAGCTGGAGGAAGGCATGAGAGCTACTCCGTTGTGCAGTGGAACGCGCCATTATTGTGGCGCCGCGATGCGCTCGATTCCCCAAACGCATTCGACCTGGTCCGTTGCCAAGGATGGCCGCCAGAGGCAGACAGGAGCCTCCGCAGCGAGCCGCACTTGAATCGCACCCCCGGGCCGTTGATGATTTCGGCTATGAAGGGCGTGCGCCGCGCCAACCTGTCGCTGACCAACGTTCCGCGATGTCCTAAGTGTCGTAAGCATCACTGACCTCCCTTTTTACCATCTTACTTGGTCAATCTAACTCGCATCGGTATCTGCAGAATGTCGCGCGGCGTCGATTTGGTATCGCTTGTGTCGTGATGAGTTGCACGCCAACCGCGGAAGTGGAGAGGAACGCCGTCGCGCGTGCGGGAGAGTGTCGCCGTTGGCCGCATCGACCGAGTTTGGACAGCGCCTCATCGCCGGCGAGGTGCTGCCATTGGCGTGCTGTGGCCTGCGAAACTATCAGCTTTCCTGTTCAGTGTTGCGACTGTCACGGCACGATCTCCCCCGACGTTGACTGGCTTGAACAACGGCACGGCTAACAGCGGTTTTGTCGCCGGTCTGAGCGATGCCCAACGATGCTCATAGCTCAGCATTCAAGTCTTTGGCGGACTGGCCACAGAAAGTAGAAACCTCTGTTGTCAGCCGGTCGGCGAAGCCGTCTCCTTGCCGAGCGCATCGGAGCGATTTTGATGCCACGCTAAATAGGCCGGAACGGTCTCCTCGGCAGGGGAGGGGCCGCGGCCCTCTCTGAATACCGACGCCGGAGCATGCCTACATCTCGACAGTCAGGTCTTTGAAAAAGGATGGCTTCAGAAGCTGAAAAGTTCTTAGATCAGGCCACGCGGAGGCTCGGCCGGGATGCCGGAGGTCGGAACGAAAAGAGATCAGGCGGACTTCTGCTTCGGGCGATGGCGTATTTCGCCTGCCACGCGCCGCCTGCTTGTTGACGGCATACCAATCGCGCTGGGAGGGCGCGCCTTTGACGTGCTGCTTGCGCTTGTCGAGGCGCGGGGAGAAATCGTCACGAAAGAGGCGCTCATGAGCCGCGTTTGGCCGGGCGCCATCATTGAGGAAAACAACCTGCAGGCGCAAATTTCCGCGGTGCGCAAGGCGCTCGGCCGGGATGGGGCGCTCCTCATCACGACGGTTCCTCGACGCGGCTATTGCTTCACGTCCGAGTGGCAACGCGCGGAAGCGACCACCACTGCTCGGAGGGTCGAGGATGCGCCCGTCACCCGAGACTCGTCTTCACCCACCGTACTGCCGCACCACAGTCTCGGGGGCGGGACAGACCGGGAGGTCATCGCACGGAGTAGCCTGAACGAGACTCCGCCGCGCCCGGCGACCGGCCGGCCGATCGTGATGGTGTTGCCATTTGATTATATCGGTGGCGATCCCGAGCAGACCTATTTCGTCGACGGCCTGACGGCCGACCTTGTCACTGACCTGAGCAGGTTCCAGTCGCTGCATGTCGTCGGTCCATCACGTCGCAGCGAGTGGAGCGGCGCTCTACTACCAGCGATGCCCGGGTCCGAGGCCGACGCGCCGCGACGCTCAGCGCAGTACCTGGTCAAGGGCGCCCTGCGCCGTACTGATGCTCGCATCCGGGTGACGGCGCAGCTTGAGGACGCGCACAGCCGGGTGATCCTCTGGTCCGGGCGGTTCGACCGTTCGCTGGAGGACCTTTTCGCCGTGCAGGAGGAGCTGGCCCAGCGGATCGCCGGTGTACTGGTCGCTAACATCGATCACGAGGCGTTGGGATGGGCGAAACGTCGGCCACCGGCGAGCCTGGATGCCTATGCCCTCTGCCTGCGCGGTCTCGAGTTGCGCGGGCTGGGTACCGAGGCGGCGACGCTGGCCGCACGCGAGATGTTCGACCGTGCGATCGCCGCCGATCCCGACTATGCCCAGGCCTATGCCTTGAACGCCTTTACCGTGCAGCGCGCCATCACGCATGGCTGGGGGGAGCCGCGCGGTAAGGCCGCGCTTGACCTCGCTCTCGACCTTGCGCATCGCGCTGTGGCACTTGCGCCGGGTTCGGCCCTCTGTCTTTCGCGTCTGTCTTTCGTTCTGCTGCAGTGCCAGGGACGAGGAAACGAGGCGCTGGACGTTGGGCGAAGCGCCGTGTTCGCTAACCCCTCGGATTACTATGCACGCTACAGCTATGGCCAAGCACTCGCCCACATCGGCAATCCCGAAGCCGCCATAGAGGAACTTCGGCTGTCGTTTGAGCTGAACCCGTTCCATTCTCCTCTCATGCGCGGCGGACTCGGGCGGGCGTTGCTGTTGGCGGGTCGGCGGGAAGAAGCAATCTCCGAATTACGCTGGTGCGCAGCACGCGCACCAGGCTGGGGCACGGTGCATTCCATTATGGTGGTTGCCTTGGTCGAGATGGGCTTTATGGATGAGGCACGCGTGGTGCTGCGTAAGTTTCAACAACTTCAACCTGGTTGGCAGCCGCGCAACTTTGAGGGGCCATGGCACTTCCACCGGGACGCCGATGCGCAGCGTTTTCTGAACGCGTTCCGCGCGGCGGAGGCGTGACAAGGCGCAACAGTTTGGATGAAGGAGGGATCCGACGCACCCGCTCCGTTCAGGCAGCGTCGGCACCAAGGCCGCCACCGTGGTCGGTGCAACAAAGATTTGGAATGGAATTCAATTTGCGCTCGGCCTTATAGCCGCGCTCGCGATACAGCTGCCCGGCAAGACGGCCGGCGCGCAGGCGGTGTTACGGGAGGCCCATTTCGATGCGGTCAACGTGAGCATCGCTGAACCGAACGCCAGCTATCGCCTGCTCCGGGAGAACGGCACGACCTTTTTCATGCCCCACCAGGGACAGGCGGCCGCACCTTGGCTCAGCGATAAGGTCGCGATGGACGGGACACGCTCGCTGGGCCTCTCGGTCGGACCGTCTGTTGCGGGGCAGTCCAGCAATGACCGTTCAGAATTCACGGTCACCCATCAGGGTGACCCGCAAGGCCTGCGTCTCGGGCAGGATCGCTATCTCGGCTTTGCAATCTTTTTCAACAACCGGGATTTCCCGCCGGCGACTGCAGAGATCATCGTATGCCAGGTTTGGCAAGCCTACAGAAATATCCCGACTGGGCCGCCCGCCTTCATTGTCATGATCCCCAATGCCAAGGATCTCGGTTTCCGGCTCGCGACGCGCAACGACAACAGTACGAAATCTGTCGAGGTACCACTCACCCACGCCTCCTTCATGCGTGGCCGGTGGAACTCGGTGGTCGTGCATGTCTTGCCAAGAGCAGCGTATGACCCAGCGGGTCCAGGCCTGATCGAGCTGTGGCTGAACGGAATGTATCTTGGGGGCGCAAGGCGCGCGTGGGGCTATGCGGTTCCCAATTCCATAGACGCTTTCGATGTCCGGGTCGGGTTATATGCCAATCCGGAACAGACCGCGCATAGTCTTTGGGTGGATCGCGTTCGCTGGGGAACGAGCAGGGACGCTGTCGATCCTGGTACTGCTCCGGTCAAGCCGAAAACCGTAGCACGGGGAGGATGATGTCGCGGCCGATCATTCTCTGTTGGTCGCAATAGACCCATTGCGTGCTGGCCTGAGGAAAACCGCCGCGCGGACGGGTTGAAAGACCTTATGCTCACTCCCAGTATAAGGGGGTAATGCTCATAGTGAGTATAAGATGCTCTCAGAACCCCTGGTCAGGCGCGACGTCGGTCGCGTGCCCATTATCGTTGGCGGTGGAGTTGCCGGACTGATGACGGCGCTTCGTTTGGCGCCGATGCCAGTTATGGTGCTCACCAAGGCGCCCCTGCAGAGTGAGGCCTCGAGCGTCTGGGCACAGGGTGGTATCGCCGCTGCTGTGGGTCCTGATGACAATCCTGCGCTGCATCTCGCCGACACCCTCGCGGCGGGCGCTGGACTGTGCGACGTGGACGTCGCGCGGCGTATCACCATGGCTGGGCCTGCGGCCATTGAAGCGCTGTTGGGCTACGGCGTGCGCTTTGACCGCGGAGCGGGCGGTTCGTTGCAACTTGGCATGGAGGCCGCGCATTCGCGGCGTCGCATCGTGCACGCGACCGGCGACGGCACAGGTAAGGAGATCATGCGCGCCCTCGCCAAGGCGGTACGGGCGACGCCCTCGATCACGGTGCTCGAGGGTTTCGAAGCGCGCCGTCTGCTGACCGCCGATAGCGCCATCATCGGCGTGCTTATGGCGTCGCACTCCGGCACCGTCCTGGTGCCGACCAGCCGAGTTGTGCTGGCGACCGGCGGCGTCGGTGGGCTGTTCCAACATACGACAAATCCACGCGGATCAGTCGGTCAAGGATTGGCGCTCGCTGCTCGTGCAGGAGCGGCCCTCGTCGACATGGAGTTTGTGCAATTCCATCCGACGGCGCTCAGCACCCGTGGCCACCCGCTCACCCTGGTCACCGAGGCGGTGCGTGGTGAGGGAGCCGCTCTGATCGACGAGACGGGTGCGCGGTTCATGGACGATATCCCGGGCAAGGAGCTTGCCCCGCGCGATGTTGTTGCGCGCGCGGTTTGGCGGCGTTTGTCGGAAGGACATCGCGTATATCTTGACGCGCGCGCGGCGATCGGCGGGGAATTTTCGCGGCATTTCCCAGTCGTTGCGGCGGCGTGCGCCGCGGCTGGAATAGACCCCGTCACGCAACCCATCCCGGTTACTCCAGCAGCACACTACCATATGGGTGGCATCGCAGTAGACAGCCGGGGACGCACTGCGATTAGCGGCTTGTGGGCGTGTGGTGAGGTAGCTGGCACAGGACTCCACGGCGCCAATCGTCTCGCCAGCAATTCGCTTCTCGAGGCCGTTGTAAGCGCTGGATGGGTGGCCGACGACCTCGCGGGCACCTCGGGAGGGCGGAACCGGCCTGTCGCTGCGACCGGAGATTCGACTGTAGCCGATCCCGAGCTAGTGCGGCCGATCCTGTCGCGTGCCGCAGGGGTATTACGCGAGCATGACGACCTCGCTGCAGCCGTGACTACCTTGCTGCCGCTGGTTCTGTCAGCCGGGTCGGCCACCGCGGACCCGGCTCTTGTCGGTCTCTGCATCGTCGTTGCGGCTCTCCTCAGGCAGGAAAGCCGCGGTGGTCATTACCGGACTGATTTCCCGCAATCCGTCGAGGCGCATTGCAATCGGCGCATCATGACGCTGGACTCGGTGTTGTACGCAGCAGACGCAATTCGCGCTGGGTCGCATCACCACGCCGCCTCCGAGGCCAAACAAAAGCATGTAGCCCGACGCGAGCAAGACTGGCGTGGATGATGATCCGCCGGCGCCGGCGCCGCTCACGAAGGCGATCGAGCCACGCAATCGGTTCGTTGCCGCACACTCGGTCAAAGATGTAATTTGCAAGAATTTCCGTAACCGGGTTCGGGTCACGATTGGTGAACACAGCAACACCGACGCCGCGGTTCGGCAGCATCGTCATTAACGTACTACATCCGATAAAGCCGCCTGAATGCCACACCACGCGCTCTCCACGATACCAGTGAGAGCGGAAGCCGAAGCCGCAATTGACATCGCTGTACTCGGCGAATTCCGGCGCATTGACATGCACCCGTGGTGCCTGAAGTTGTTGTATCAAGGTCGGCGACAGCAGCCGTTGTCCCTCGAACTCGCCTTTGTCGAGATGCAGGCGAAGCCAGTTCGCGAAGCTCGCAATCGAAGTATTGATGGCGCCCGCGGCCGTCACGCGGATCGGCCAGCGTCTCGCGCGCAGGCGGGTGTTCCCGTCAATCGAATAGGGCGCGGCGGCATCGGCTGCCGCGTCGAGGTCCTCCGCGGTGAATGTTACATTCATACGCAGCTTCTCGGTCAGTCGCTCCCGGGTAAATTCGGTCCAGCTCTGGCCGCTGACGCGCTCGGCCACGATGCCTGCGACGAGGTAACCGAGGTTCAGGTATTGATGGGTGCTGCGGATGTCGTCACTCGGCTCCAAATATCGCATCGCCGCCAGCATTTGCGCGGGCGACAGATCACCGGGCAACCATATCCAATCGTGACGCGGCAAGCCGGAGTGATGGCAGAGCAAATCGCGCACGGTGACGCGATCGGTGGCCACGGCGTCATACAGGCGGAATTCCGGGAGGTAATCGCGCACCGGTTTTTTCCAATCAAGACGCCGCTCGTCCATCAAAAGCGCCAGGCCCGTGGAGGTGAACGACTTCGTGATGGAGCCGATGAGGAACTGCGTATCAGTTGTCACCTTCAAGCCGGCTTCCACATCGCGGAGGCCATAGGTCTCGAGCAGCGCCACTTCCCCGTGTTGCACCACCGCAACGGCGAGGCCCGGAACCTTCCACTCGTCCATCGCTTCCCCGATGAGACGCTCGAACTCGGGAACGAAGGCCTCAATAGATTCGCTGGGCACGACAGATTGGGATGCCATCGAAGAGAATCCTCAATTGGATTTCCAAAGCTCCTAAAAGACGTCGATCATCGGAAATTTTGGGTTGCCTGTCAGGCAGTCCCAGAGATAGATCGCGAGGCCAATATCACCGGTCCACAACGAGTAGCGACCCCGTCCGAATTGTTCGCGCGCTTCACGATATTGCGCGATACCGGTCATCGCGAATGCGCGGGCGCGATCGAGCCACATCGAATTCCCAGTCCTACGATAGAGCTTGAGAAATGCATAGCCATTGCCGCCGGTGCCGTGACAGACGTTCGCACCCTTTGCAAGTGGTCCCGCAGACCAGGTGAAATTGCCGCCGTCGACCAGCAATTCTTCAAGCTCGGGTACCACAAACGGCGCATCCGCGAATGCCGCAACCATGCCCGGTGCCCCGTGGCAGTGTTGGCAAAGCCACGGCTGTCTGTCACGACCGGCTGCAACGGCGTGCCATGTTGTCCCGAGTTCGGAACGCCAGGCATTGGCCATCAAGGTCCGGGGTATTGCCTCGGCGATCCGCGCCCGCTGATTGTCTGCCAACCACTCCCACCCGCGCATCAGCGCGATCATATTGCCCACGTACCCATGCACGGGCCCGAGGTAGCGCTGGAGCCGGCCATAGAGGTCCTGCGTCCACAACGGACCGTCGTCCGTCTCCTCGAAGTCGTCGAGCAGGCGCGCTGCCTGGATTGCAAACAGAGCTCGCCAGCGCGGCTCGCCGGTCATCGCTGCCATGTGCGCGCAGGCGATCATCGAACCAGGCATGCCCCACATCAGCTCGCGCACCGGCAAAGTCGTGTTTGCTTCCGCTCGTGCATAGATCAAGTCGGCAATCGCAGGGGTTGGGTCGAGGCGCATCACCAGCAAGCCCGTGCCGAGATCGCCAAATAGCAGCGACCCATGCGCCGCGTAATCTTGGTAAGCGGGCAATTCTGCGCGGTTGACTTCCATCAGCCGCGGGAGAAAGGGCCGGAAGTCGAACCGTGTGTCGGTCGCGCCGACTAACCCAAGATAGTGGATACCCCACATCATGCCGGTGGCACCGACGTAGAAGCTGCTGTGGCCATCCTCGACGTCATCAAGCGGATGCGCTGGCCAGAAGCGTCCGGCGTCGAAATGTTCAACCCCGGCGGCAACAATGTCTTTGATCGCGACAACAGCGTCGCTCTCGCTCCAGGGAACCGGCCGCAACGGCACGTGACGCGCGTCGTCAATCATGAGTCGTTATAAGCGGCTTCCGAGCGTTTCACTACGCAGTTTCTGCAACGTTGATTCTCCGGCAACCGCTTACCATCATCATCGACCCCCTTGCGGATCTCCTGCCGGTCGTGCGCCGCGCCACCTACGATCCCTGTCCCGTCGACACTTGCATGGGACTGTGAGTGTCAAGAACTTATTTTTTGGCACGCGCAGGTGTCTTTGGCCCTGGGAACGATCAGGAGGGGAGCTCGCCACGCGGCGCGAACATCGTGCCGCAACTTGCATGCGGTGGGATCCTACTGGGGATCCCGAACCATGATGCAGCCATGCGCATCGGGGCTGTTCCGGCAGTATTTGATACATTTATCAAGAACTTCGTACGGTCATTGACCGGTCTGTTCTGACGTTAGCCGTGCGCCTGGCAAGCAAGACCGAAATGTCGAACGTCACTGCTAGTGATCCAAGGCCAGCCACAAGCATGGACGGTTCAGTGTAACGGGCATTGGGGCCCATCATGATCACCGCACGAATAGCCTCTTCGTCAAGAAGCGCCTCACGGTGATACCGGACCAGCGTCGTGGGGCCGATCAATCCATTAACTGCCGCGATTATGCATTCGCGCTTACGCCTGAGCGGATGCAACAAGTCGAAGCGTTGGCGAAGCTCACACAGATGCTCTGGCCCCGGATACGCCACTGCAAGCCATCCGCCGCGCCTGAGTACCCGCGCGGTCTCGGGGAAGTTCCTAGGGGAAAAGACGCTGAGCACGAGGTCGATGGCCGCATCCTTCACCGGTCACTCGGCCCACAAATCCGTGACAGCAAATGCAAGCTTCAGCCACTGACGCACGGCGTGCCGTGATGCCTGCTTCGAAATATCGAGACCTAGACCGATGACCGGCGAAGCGCGCGGAACGTGCTATGTGTGCACTTCGACGTTTGACCCGCCAGCCGATCGGCGCGCATCTCTCGTCAGTGCGCGCATTCCCCAGGCCCGACACCCCGCCGCCAAAATCCTCATGGTGTGCTGGTGGTGGATGCTGCGGATTTCTGGTCCGGGAGAGATCACGCTAAACGCTGTATTTGCGTCGGCTTGTCCTCTAACGTTCTTCAG
>Ga0123356_10002991_pt1 | contig 17870 bp, 15 predicted proteins | sample TergutEmb28metaG_2_FD_92546 | JGI IMG/M metagenome (GOLD analysis project Ga0123356, IMG submission 92546) | Embiratermes neotenicus P3 segment gut microbial communities from Petit-Saut dam, French Guiana - Emb289 P3 | ecosystem: Host-associated > Arthropoda: Insects > Digestive system > Gut ...
AAAACTCGCCGAAGAATACGCCTCTTCCTATGAACTTGCATCTGATCTTAAACAGGCAGGCAAGGCAAGAAGCGCAATGCTTGAGCAGATAAAAATTGAAATCGCAATTAAGCAAATGCTCGACCAGGAAAACGCAGGCGCTTTTACCACTACTTTCCAGGACCTCCATGGCTTGCCTCAATTACCGGGTCTTGCCGCGCAGAGGCTTATGGAGCAGGGGTACGGCTTTGGCGCCGAAGGGGATTGGAAACAATCCATGCTGACACGCAGCGCGAAAGTTATGGCATCAGGTCTTAGCGGAGGCACTTCGTTCATGGAAGATTACACCTACCACTTTGAACCCGGAAAGGAAGCCGCACTCGGCGCCCACATGCTTGAAATATGCCCTTCGATTGCAGATGCAAAACCACGTATCGAAGTTCATCCGCTCGGAATCGGCGGAAAAGCCGATCCCGCCCGCATGGTGTTTAATGCCGCTCCCGGTTCCGCAGTTCTCGCAACTCTTGTCGATCTTGGCAACCGCTTCAGGATGATAATCAACGAAATTGAAACAATAAAAATCGAAAATGATATGCCGCGCCTTCCCGTTGCCCGCGCGTTATGGAAACCATATCCAAACTTATACGATTCAGCTGAAGCATGGATACTCTGCGGCGGAACTCATCACTCAGTGTACAGCACCGCTCTTACCGCAGAATACTTCCGCGACTGGGCAGAAATGTGCGGCATCGAGTTTGTACTTATCGGCAAAGACACAAAACCGGACAGGCTGCGCGATGAACTAAAATGGAGTGATGTATACTGGCGGTAAGTGGTTATTTGCTTACTCTAGTCCTGCTTCCTCTAGTCCTTGACAAATTCTTTTTAATGTTATATATTATAGTTATCGGGGGCATTTCGGTATATCCGATTTTCCCTGGATAGCCGCCGGGTCAAATGACCCGGATTTTTTTGTTTTTCTTAAATGTTTAATAATTCATTTTCATCCCATTTAAAAAATTCATTACTTTGAGAAAAATAAACAATAATGACTCCACCTTGATAACCTTTTCGTTTTATACAACCTGATAATTTCCGTAGAAAATCACAAAGGGAAATCTTTGCATCAATTATCATAAAAATGTGTGTTGTTTTTACCCGTGCCTCTTTATAACGAGCTTCTATTTGTCTTATACTCCCTGTAATAGTTTTAAATTCCATTATGTGACCGTCAACAACCGCATCGGGGTATTTTATATGTTTTTTGCCTGGATGCTGAGTTTCAGGCAGCAAAAAAACTGTGCTTCCGCGATCAACCAGTATACGAGCTTGTCTTAATTCTTTTTTGAGAATATTTATTTGTTCTGCACTTCGCGGCATTCTGCTTTTTGCTATAAAAATTCCATTTTCCAGGAATTCCCACTTTTCGTGTGGATATAAACTCTTTGCAATTAATTTGGTTTTTTCCGCAATTTCATCATGTTCGTTTTCTTCTTTAATATTATTTTCCTGTATGAAATATTTTCTTCATTCTATAAATATTATATAGTTCTGTCAAATATGTGAATATTTATTTGAAGTTGGTTTTATTTTAATGGTTGACATTTCGAAAGTGACAAATTTATATTGTATAATTATTTTGTTATTGAAAAACATTAAAAAAACATATTGATAACTATTTTAAAATTAGATAAAATTAAATTTAATAAAAATTATGAATGAAATAAACTATACAGAAATAAACGCAAAAACAATTGACCGCTGGACAGAAAATGGATGGGAATGGAGTATTCCTGTATCACATGAAGAATATTTAAAAGCTATAAACGGAGATTGGAATGTATTATTAACACCTACAAAATATGTTCCAAAAAATTGGTTTGCGGATCTAAAGAATAAAAAATTATTGGGATTAGCTTGCGGCGGCGGACAGCAAATGCCTGTATTTTCTGCTTTAGGCGCTGATTGTACAGTACTTGATTATTCAGATAAACAGCTTGAAAAAGAAAAATATGTAGCTGAAAGAGAAAACTATAAAATAAATATTATTAAAGCTGATATGACAAAAATACTGCCGTTTGATAATGAAACATTTGATATAATATTTCATCCTGTATCAAATGTATATATAGAAAATATTTATCATGTATGGAATGAATGTTATCGCGTATTAAAAAATGGAGGTGTATTATTGGCAGGGTTGGATAATGGAATAAATTTCCTGTTTGATGACGATGAAAAATCACTTGAGATAGTAAATAAATTACCTTATAACCCGTTAAAAAATAAAGAGCTGATGAAAAAATCTGAAGAAGATGACAATGGAATTCAATTCAGCCATACAATAGAAGAGCAAATTGGAGGACAATTAAAAGCGGGATTCATTTTAGAAGATTTATATGAAGACTATAATAATGCTGGATTATTAAAAGATTATATACCAACTTTTATTGCAACCAAAGCCAGGAAAATAAGGTAATGTGCAATAATTTGCAATATAAGCCGGTATTTTTCACAACCGGAGGGTAGCGGACAGGTTGGGGATTGGTTATTTCATTAAGGAACCTCTAAAAACTCTTTTATTCGAGAGTCTGGTTTAATACCCCGTCGAACCAAAGGTTCGCGATTGCCACTACTGTAGACTATTTCAAATTAGATAATTTTGGTATTAAACCAGACGGTATAATAAATTTCCTTACGAACGAGCCCCGCTCCGAAACAAGTCAGCGTTAAAGATACCGAGGAGCTTACCCCGCGGAAGCTCATTGATTTGCACAAATAATAAAATAACGGTTCATCATTTTTTTTATTGACACTTCCATGTTTGGATAGTTATAATATAAAAGGGACGTATTTTGCTGACTTGTTTTTGGATATTGGAAGCAACCGGCGAGTAATAACATAACTGTCTTTTTGTGTCTAAAAGCACGATGCACAATCAATTGTAAAAAAAGAGTAACTTTATTGCAAAAAGTGTCTTTATCTTATTGTAGTGGAGGGGAGTTTATCATTTTTTGGTAAATAGTCGCTTATAGCCAATGACGGAGGAAAATGGCTATGTACGAAGGAAGGGATCTCAAAAAAGAGATTGATGAATTAGGAATAGTCGCTATGGAGGGTTTCGGATCAGGAAGCCGGGAATCTGCTTTTGCGGCACTAGACGCAATCCGTGAGCACAACAAGGAATATCCCGTAGAAAAATTGATTGAAATGAACGATCAAGCTATGAAAGAGGCCTATGCAAATATGGCCGGTACAAAAACCAAGTAAGGTATAAGTTAATAATGATCACATTGCGCCCGGGATATAGTACCGATTTGGAATCGGCTGTTGCTTGTTTTCGACCGATATTACAACGTTTAAAAATAAGACAGGGAGTTACAGGACTCCCTGTTTTTTTATCATTATTTCCCCATTTATGGGGATTAAATGAAAATTGTATATGGATAATTACAATTTTGAAAGCAAAAATGCCGGAAGACTGTAGGGCAAAATTTATATCGCAATATCATAAAGAAGCAAAAATTATGGAATGTTATATAATTCTATCTGATATTTTTTATGTTGATGCGAAGGTTCCTAATGAAATCAGAAAAGCTGTTGTTGTTCATGAATTTTGTCATTTTCTTGCAATTATATATGCCAGTGTCAGCACTTCTGAAGAAATACTTCAAAAAAAATTGAAAGAACGTCTTTCTAAAGTTATAGATGAACTAACAAATGATCAGGTTATTAAATTATATCAATTACTAAATAAATTTAGACAGCAAAATGATGACTTTTCCATATTTGATCAGACAAGAGATGATCATTTTAGATTAAACTGCGAAAATCTTGACTTAAGTTACACCGATTTATTTAAAAATTTTTTACTTTCCCGTCAAATGATAAAAGAATATTTTTTTCCAGATGATATAAAGAATTTTTTTAAATTATTGTCAGATGGAGATACCCAGGAAGCTCTTGATTTATATTTAGATAAAATAAAAATTGTAGCGAATGAGAAATGGCTTCCTGAAAATTTTGCAAAAAATCAATCAATTGATATACTTCTTAAATATGGTCCAAATGCTATAAAATAAAGGAGCCAATAATGAACACATTTAAAACATTACGCGAAGAAGCATACGAAGCCAACATGGAAATTAAACGTAAAAATCTTGCCATTTATACATGGGGCAATTCCTCTGCGTTTGATCCGGATAAAGGAATATTTGCCATTAAACCTTCGGGTGTGGATTATGATATGTTAACACCGGATTCAATGGTATTAATTGATCTTGTAGGAAATATAGTGGAAGGCAAATTAAAACCTTCGTCAGATACAAAGACGCATATGGTTTTATACCGTGAATTTTCTCCGCTGACAAACAGGAGTTTGAGAGGAATCACCCATACCCATTCAGCATATGCGGTTTCCTGGGCGCAGGCAAAAAAACCGGTTCCGGTATTTGGTACTACTCATGCCGATCATGGAACAGAAGAAGTTCCATGCACTGATATCATGAGCCCGGAAGCTGTTAAAAATAACTATGAACTTGAAACCGGTAACTTAATTGTAGATACATTTAAAAAAAAGAATTTAAATCCCGGGTATATTAACATGGTATTAGTAGCAGGTCACGGTCCGTTTACATGGGGCAGCAGTGCCGCACAATCTGTGTATAACAGCGCGGTTCTTGAGGAAATCTGCAAAATGGCTATATTAACTTTAACCCTCGATCCTTATGTAAAACAACTTCCCGAACACATCATCAAAAAACACTGGGAACGCAAGCACGGCAAAGATGCATATTATGGCCAGTGAGTTTAATTGATTTACAAAAACTTTGACAGTTCAAAAATACTCTTAATGCGCGGATGGGGAAAATCCGTATTTGTGTCCAATTCATCAAGGAGTATCCCTTTCCCGCCGATATCAATGTAGCCTTGCACATAACGCGCAACATCATCAACAAAGATAACTTCTTCCGGTTTTAAACCAATAGCGTTTAAAACTTTTTGATAAGCAAAAGCGTGAGGTTTACTTTTAAACTCTATATAATGAAGATCGTAAATATTCCGGAAAATTCCTTCCAGCCCAAGTTTGCTGATTATTCTGTCGGCATGGAAGGTAGGGGAGTTAGTCAGTATTGAACAGGGATATGGAAGGTTAATCAGAAAATTCCGTAAATCCGGATCAGGTTGCAGCGTATCAGCCTCGTTTTCCGGATGGACATAATGATGATACTCATCAATATCGGTGAACTTTTTTTCGCATATAAGCCATTCAATTGTTGTTCCGTAATTTTTTCTGTGTTCTTTCCATTGACGTATACATTCATCATGGGGAAGATCCAGATTGGATAATAAATATTCTTCAATAAGGCGGCGGACATTGTCTTCCAGCCCGTGGCGGATTGAGTATAATGTATTGTCCAGGTCAAAAAGAATATGTTTAATCATTTAATTTCTTATCATTTATTTTCTTGTCATTCAAATAACATCAATCAAAAAAATTTTTTATAGATTTCCTTATTCAATTTCGCCGTAAAAACGCTGCATCACATAGAAGGCGCGCTTTTTCCTTTTTCTGTCAGCATCGATAAGACCCTTGCGGTTAAAGTGTTCCTGATAACGGTTCAGTCGGCGCGGACAGCGGAAGTCGTATAAAATCCATGGTGTTGTTCCGGCTATGTAAGAGCATTTTCGCATAGTTTCTATCTGCTGTTCATAAAGCGCGAATTGTTTGTCTTCTGTCCAAAGATCATTTTCTGTGCCGCGTTCACCGAATCTGGCATCTCCGCCGAATTCGCAGATAACAACAGGTTTGTCAGGTGACGAGTTGGAAAGGATTTTCGGAAGTTTGCTGAAATCAGGATCATACCATCCGTAGTATTCATTTACCCCGATTACATCTAACGTTTCTGCAAGCCTGTCTTCAATTTTTAATAACTCATGATTGATAAGACATGCCGCGGAAACAAGGCGGGTAGGATCAAGTTCACGAGTTTTTTGCACCAGTTTTGACATAAACACATGGCGGCTGTCCGTATCGGCGTTTTCATTTCCCACTGACCAGATGATAACACTTGCTCGGTTTCTGTCCCGCAGGACAAGCTCTGCAAGCTGATTTTCTGCGTCTGCATATGCAACCGGGCTGTCAAAAGCAACTGCCCAATATACGGGAACTTCTTCCCAGAGAAGCACGCCTTCTTCATCGGCAATTCTGGCAAACCGCGCGTCATGCGGGTAATGCGCAAGCCGCAGATAGTTACCGTTCATCTCTTTCAGATCACGGATTGTCTGGCGTATAATTTCATCATTTGTGGTTTTTCCAAGTTCAAAATGATCCTCGTGGACGCATATTCCCTTTAAAAATATTTTTTTGCCATTTAAATAAATTTCTGTTCCTTTTACAGAAATTTCCCTGAAGCCTATTTTATCTTTTACTTCGTCTTTTGTGCCGTTTGCTGATGAATAACTCAATATTACTTCGTACAGTTTCGGGTTTTCCGGGCTCCAGCGTTCAGGATTTGCTTCTATATTAAAAGAAACTTTTCCGTCTTTTACCGAAGCTTCTTTTGATATTCCCAATTCAGGTATAGAAATTTTTACCAATCCCTCATTCCCATTTTCTATGTATACATCTGCTTCTATACCGTTAGGCGCACTTGCAGCGCAGCTTCCGGCACTTGCAGCGTAGCTTCCAGCAAGCCTGACAAACCAGTCCTTGATGTACGATGCAGGCAGGCGGTAAAAGTGCACATCACGGTAGATGCCTCCGTAGTAGAACCAGTCGCTGTTGTCCATTGGTATGCGCAATGGGTGGTGCCTCGCGTCAACAGTAACTATAATCCGGTTTTCAGTTTTTAAAAATTTAGTAATATCAACATTAAAAGGAGTTGATGCTCCGTCATGAGACCCGGCAAAGCTTCCGTTTATAAATACGCAGGTGTTATACGCAACTCCTTCAAAACGCAGGATAATACGTTCTGTTTTATCCTTTGGAATATATCTGAATGTTCTTGTATAAACGCTGTTTCCTTCAAAATAATGAAGCTCTTTTTGTTCCAAATTCCAGCAGGCAGGAACAGCCATTCTGTCCCATGCTTCCCAATCCCAGTCCAAAGGTTCCGGATCGCCTGCCGCGTTAGTTTTTATTTCTTTGAACCATTCTGCGCGCTTGCAGGTATCGTACCAGTCAATGCCGAAATTCCAGCGGCCGTTAAGTGATTCTCCTTCGCGTCCTGATGTATTAATTAGAGTGCTGTTGTCAAGTTTCGGCTCACGGTATCTTGCCAGATAAGCGGAATCATGGATATTAAATAAAAAATTACCAGCTTTTTCGTTCGACATTCTATTCTCCTTAATTTATATTATGCTTTTCTAATTCAACATTCATAACATATAAAATCGTCCAAAGATATACATTAATTTTTAATCCTGTCCTCTGTGATAATCTGCGTCATACCGAAGGTATGAATCCGCGGACTTTCATTATATTTGCGTAACGTATTACCAGATTAAAAAATCTTTTTCTAAAATACGGAGTATTGCTTCTGTAAAAAAGTAATCTCCGTAAATAATCGGAACCTCAGTGTCATTCTCCTTGCCGTACCAGGCAGCAGTTCCTTTACCGATTATACCGTCGGTATCTGTGTTCCAGTCGGCAAAGGCTTTTTCAACAGTTGTTAACAGTTTTAATGCGGCATCCCTGTAAAGCGGTTTTTCGTATTCACCCACGTGATGCGCAATTTCAAGAAAGCCGCAGGCGCTGATCATGGCTGCAGTTGAATCGCGCTTTAACAGCTCTGCAGGGGAACGGAAATCCACCAGCGGAATATAATCGTTATGTGCAAAATTTGCGATTACATAATGCGCGATTTTTTTCGCGGTGTCAAGGAATTTGCGCTCTCCTGTGTGGCGGTAACTAAGCGCAAAACCGTAAAGCGCCCAGCTTTGCCCACGGCTCCATGATGAACCAATGTCAAAACCCTGCCCCGCAAGCGTTTCCATACATTCACCGGTGTATGGAGATAAAATTGCTATGTGGTGGCAGCTTCCGTCCGCACGCACCATGTTATTGGTTGTCGTCCATGCATGTTCCATCGCAATCATTTTAAAACGCGGATCACCAAGCTCTTTTGTTGCCCAGTATAAAATAGGCAGATTCATCATACAGTCGATTATTATCCAGCCTGGGCGGGCTCCGTTCCACGCACGGATAAATTTTCCTGTCGGGTTATACCGCCCTGCAAGAATGTTTGCCGCGTGCAGACCACGCCTTCGGGAGTCTTTGTTTCCTGTCAGATGGTAGTTTGCAACTGATGTATGCAGCCACATAAAACCAACATCATGATGCAGATTTTCAAAACCTTCCAGAGCTTTATCAAGTTTTATTTCTACATTCTCTGCGGTTTTCCTGAAAAGCTCATTCTTTGATGCGTTGTACATCTGCCAGAGCATTCCGGACCAAAAGCCGTTTGTCCACCAGAAAATTCCTTCTGATGTTTCCAAATCCTGATAGCGGCCATTTACAGATATGTAAGGAATGCTGTCTTTATTACGTTCACATTCTGCGGTTAACTTAACTTCCAGTTTTTCATAAATTTCTTTTGCCCAGGATTGAGCGTCGTTTAATTTTTCCATACGATTATTCCTTATGATACTTCAATTAATTATATATGTACATTATAATCATTGTCTGTACGGCAGAAATCGTCAACATCATTGTATGGTTTTTTAAAAGGAAATTAAGTGATAGAAGTTAATAATCTGATAAGACGTTACGGGTCTCATACAGCGGTTGATAATGCAAGTTTTACAGTTAAAAAAGGCGAAATTGTCGGGTTTCTGGGACCTAACGGTGCGGGAAAATCGACAACCATGAATATTCTTACAGGTTATCTTTCCGCAACCGCCGGAACTGTCAAAGTGGACGATCAGGATATAATTGAATATTCCGCAGAAATTAAACGTAAAATCGGTTATTTACCCGAAAACCCTCCGCTCTATATTGATATGACTGTCAGGGAATATCTTTCTTTTGCGGGAGAAATTAAAGGAATTCCTTCTAAGGAAAGAAAAGAAAAGATGAACCGGGTTATGGAAACCACAGGCATCACGGAAGTTTCCAAACGGCTAATCAAAAATCTTTCTAAAGGTTATAAACAGCGCCTTGGGCTTGCTCAGGCTATGATTGGAGAGCCGCAAATTTTGATCATGGATGAACCGACAGCAGGACTCGATCCCAAACAAATACTTGAAATGCGTGATCTCATCAAAGAGCTTGGAAAGGATCGGACAATTATTTTAAGCTCCCACATTTTGCCCGAGGTAAGTGCAGTCTGTAAACGTGTTTTGATTATAAACCAGGGCAGGATTGTTGCAGATGATACTCCTGATAATCTTGCAAAACGTATCCTTGGAGGAAGTAATATCCTGATCAGGCTGGACGGAACTGAAGCTGCTGTTTCAAAAGCATTGGAAAATGTTTCATCATTAAAAAAACTTGAGTTCCGTCAATCTCCGGAGCCAAACACAGTGGAAGTCATTGCGCAATCAGGTGAAGATACGGATATACGCCGTGAGCTGTCACGCGCACTTTCTGCGGCAAATATTTCTATCCTCATGATGCGCTCTCATGACATGAGCCTTGAAGAAATTTTTCTTAACCTGACAACACTGGAAAATGAGGTGAAATAAATGTTTGCAGTTTTTAAACGTGAGTTAAGAGCATACTTCCAGACACCCACCGGTTTTATTTTTATGGGTCTCTTTTTGCTTTTAACAGGTATTTATTTTACTTTTGGAAATCTTTTAACAGGCAGTTCCTTTTTTACCAATTTTTTGGGAAGTATTCTTTTTATTTATTTATTTGCGATACCGCTTTTGACTATGCGGCTTTTTTCTGAAGAAAAACGGCAGAAAACAGATCAGCTCCTTCTTACAAATCCTGTTTCTGTTACAGCCATTGTATGCGGGAAATTTCTTGCGGCAACGGTTGTTTATATTGGGACATTATTATTCACCGTGTTATACGCCATTGTCATTGCAATGTACGGAGACCTGCAGGTTTGGGAAACTTTCGGCAGTTACATAGGAATCATTTTTCTTGGAATGTGTTACATATCACTTGGAATTTTTATTTCAGCAGGAACCGAGAATCAGATCACAGCTGCGCTTATCAGTTTCTTCGCTCTGATGTTTATCTGGCTGATCGATTCCATGGTTCAGATGATTCCCTCGGATACAAGAACCGGAATTATATCTGCTGTTGTTCTGCTTGCGGCAATTTTGCTTTTCCTTTTTCTTAACACTAAAAATTGGGTTATAGTTCTTGGTACAGCCGCCGCCGGCGCTCTTGTAATTACGGGATTTTATCTTTTTAATCCGGGTGTATACTACGGATTTATACAAAGATTTTTGGGATGGTTTTCTTTGAACCGCAGGTACGATGCTTTCACAATGGGTTTATTAAAATACGATGCCCTTGTTTATTATGCTTCATTCTCGTTTCTTTTTCTTTTCCTTACTGTGAGAAAGATCGAGAAGCGGCGCTGGAACTAGAGGTTAAAATGAAAGGTTTTAAGGATATACAGGAATCGTTTAAAACAAAACAGGTTAAGTACGGCGGTTACGCGGCTCTCATCACCATTGCGGTTATTACCGCTCTTTTGCTTTTAAATCTGATGATGGGACAGTTTGCGTTTCAGACAGACTTAACATGGAGTAAACTGTTTTCGCTTACTGATCAAACTCTGCAGGTTCTTGATCAATTGGAAACACCGGTCAGATTTTACGGACTTTGGCAGCCAGGCGATGAAGATCCTCAGATAATTGATATAATAAATCTTTATTCAGCCAAAAGCCGCTATATAAATTTTGAGGTACTTGATCCAAACAGAAATCCCGGTTTCATCGCAAGGTATGACAGGGACAGAACTGGTATTCCCCTGCGCAGTTTAATCGTGGAAGGTGAAAAAGGTTTCAGGATCATCACTCCGGCAGAAATGTATGATATCAGCCAGAATCAGCAGGGGCAAAGATATATTTCCGGCATCGCGGCAGAACGCAGAATAACAAATGCAATTCAATTTGTTGGTACCGGAACAAATCCTGTCATTTATGAATTAACAGGACAATATAATACACCGCTTAGCGGCTTACGCGAAATTACAGAAAATTACATCTTAAGAGAATTAAATCTGATGCTGTCTCCCATTCCCGATGACGCTTCTTTAATTATTCTGCATTCTCCGCAGAGGGATTTAACACCTGATGAAGCAGAAATGCTTCTTGATTATCTGGACAGAGGCGGAAGGTTTTTTGTACTGGCGGATTATTACATCAGGGAGTTGTCGAATTTGAACAGGGTATTGGCAAGTTACGGAATAACGTTTAACTACGGAATTGTACGCGAAACAGATCCGGGTTTTTTGACAGCAGATCCAAGAATTTCCATTGCCGTCATGGCGGAACATGAAATTTTGCAACCTGTAATTAACAGCAGAATGACTCCTCCGGTTCTTGCAGAAGCTATGTCCATTACAGAACTTGATACAAGACGCAGATCCATAGAAATAAAACCTTTTATGTCAACTTCCAGCAGAGCATATCTTCGTACTGATATTAACAATATGTTTTTAAGCAGCATGCCTTCAGATATTCCGGGTCCGCTAACGTTAGCTGTAACTGTAACGGATCCTTACTGGAATGATTCAGGCACTGCTCAGCCGCTTTTGCAGCGCAGCTTCCAGCAGACACGTATTGTGGCAATAGGCAGCGCCGCCTTTGTCGATCTTGCTTATTTTGGATTTGAAACAAACATGGATGTTTTTTTAAACAGTATTAACTGGCTTTTGGACAGACCTGTATCAATAACAGCGCGCTCTAAAAGTGTTTTGATTTTTCCGCTGCAGCTTAACCGGGTGCAGATGTTTGTTTTTTCCGGCATTTTCATCGGTGTTATCCCGCTTGCATTTTTTATTGCCGGATTTATTACCTGGATGAAAAGGCGGCATTTGTAATTTATGAGTAAGAAAAAAAGAGCCAGAAATCTTATTATTGTTTTTTTAGTGCTTGTTATTCTTGCAGGCGGATACTATGTATCTACAATCCTCTCAAACAAAAATTCCGGAACAGCCCAGCCTGATTATGTTTACGTGGATATAATCGGTAATCTTGATTACAGCAAAATAGTTATGATTGAAGGGCAGGGCATCATACTGGAAAGAAAAGAAACATCACCGGGAGTTGATGAATGGGTGCTTGTTTCACTTAACGGAGAAACACCCAAAAACGAAATAATTCTCGATCAATTCCTGATGGAATATCTGGCCTGGTCTTTATCAACCATTGTTACAGACAGTGTTGTGGAGGATGAACCTGATGATTACTCAATCTACGGATTTGAAAATCCTGTCAGCAGGATTACTGTTACAGATTCCGATGGATCAAAAGACCGGTTTTTGTTAGGTGATCTTACACCTTCCAGAACTTCATATTATTTAATGCAGGAAGGTAATCCTAAAGTCTATACGATTTCTATTTATTCAGCGGAAATATTTACATTCACTTTAAACCAGCTCAGGTTAAGAATCGATTTGCCGTATTTTGATTTTATGTCGGTAACACAGCTTCGTCTGGAATTGCCGCATACCGTAATTGATATCGGACTTATGCCGGATTCAGTTCCTTATCGTCTTTCATCATCAATTTCATGGCACATAATGAATTCACCTTACACGCTCAGCAGGGGAGCAGATCTGCAGGCGTTCAGCGATCTTATTGATCAAATTAACCTTTTGTATACAGTCGATTTTATTGATGATGTTTCCTCGCTTGAAACATACGGACTTGATAAACCGTCAAGGATTTATGTGCAATCCATGTTTGATACCCTGGATTTACTTGTTGGAGAAAAAACAGAAAACTATTATTACGCAATGCTTGCCGGCTCCTCACAGATTTTTACCGTATCAGGCCTTGATGCAGTGCTTAATACAAAACCTTTTACAATGGCGGAAAAATTTGCACTTCTTTTAAGTATATATTCTGTTGAACACCTTTCAGTGAGCGGGGGAGGGCAGTATCTGGGCGCTGACATACAGATTTCAGGCGATACAGAAATTTTTTATTTAAATGGAAGAAAAGCCGAAGAAAGATCATTTAAAACATGGTATCAGGCTGTAATTGGACTTCTGGTGGATGCTGAAATACCTGATTTAACAACAGGAATGTCTTTTCCGGCTCAATTCTACGGATCAGAAGGCGTTACAATTGAATACTGGTTGAATACTTCACCAAATGCAGCAGCTTCAATAACTTTAATCCCTTATGACCGGGATTTCTATGCATTAATCCAGGAAGGAGTAATGGAATTTTTGGTTTCAAGAAATCAGGTAAATCGTATTTGGGAAACAGCGGATAGAGTTATTTTTGAATAATATTGCAAAATATTGAGTAAAATTACATACAATTTCGTTTCCATCTCGGTGTCTCACGTTGACAAAATCGTGCAATAACATGATAATTAATAATCCGTTGTATACGGTATTTATTACAGTGGGGCTTAAAGCTCCAAATTTATAAGGAGAGCGTATGAAAAGAACCATGTTGTTAATAAGTATGATGCTTATTATCGCAAGCTTTGTGTTTGCCAGCGGCGTCATGGGAGGATCCCCAGCCGGAACAACTCAGTTAACCATTGCTTTATGGCATTACACAACCCAACCAGAATTTGAAAACACTCTGAATGCATGGACAACAAGGAATCCGAATGTCAGATTTGACATAATAGATACCTTAACTTCCAATTATGTTGAAGTAATAACCACTCAATTGGCAGGCGGAAGATCAATTGATGTTCTTTATGTCTTAAACGTACCCTTCCATGTCCAGTTGATTGCTTCCAGGCAGCTGCAGGATTTAACCAATCGTGTGTCAACGATGCAAAGTGCCGATGGCATGAGAAGTGCACTCGAAATGGTACGCAACCCTGGTGATAACCGGCTTTATGCAATACCGTGGCGCCAGGATTTCTGGCCTCTGTATTATAACAAGGATTTATTCGCCGCTGCAGGCGTTACTATGCCTGAAAATCTGACATGGGATCAATACCGTGACCTTGCTATCCGCTTAACCCGCGGAACAGGTGCTGACAAAGTATTTGGAACCCATCTCCATACCTGGAATTCAATTACCCAGTGTCTGTCAGCTGCACAGCTTCGTGCAAACCTGATCACAGATGATTTTAGTTTCCTCCGTTATATGTACGGAATCCGCACAGATCTGCAGAATGCAGGTGCAATGATGGATTACGGCACAATTGTTGCAGGTAACGTTGGTTATCGTCCCCGCTTTGAACTGCAGAATGCCGCAATGATGGTTATGGGTTCATGGTACATCGGCGAGCTCGCAGCAAGAGCCGATTTTAACTGGGGTATTGCTCCCGTACCGCAAATGCCGGGCGCGACAGAAATCAGAACCATGGGTAACGTAACACCGGTTGGTATTCCCGCATCAGCAAGAAATGTGGAAGAAGCTTGGCGCTATATCGAATGGTCAACAGGAGAAGCAGGAGCGATGATTCTCGCCGAAGCCGGCATTCCTTCAGCTTTCAAAAACGACAGAGTATTGAATACATTCTTTAACCTGCCGGGTATGCCTGCAGACGCATTATCAAGGCGCGCATTTAATCCCGATTCTGTATCAACAGAATGGCCGATGCACCCCCTTAGCGGAGAAATTGACAGTATTCTTAACCAGGAACATCAGTTGATTCTCGTCGGCGAAAGCTCAATTGAAGAAGGCCTTCGCAGAATGGGTGAACGCGCAGCCCGCGTCATCAGATAATAATTCCCTAAAACATCAGAGGTATGGAAGCGGTGCTTTCATGCCTCTAGTGTTATTCACAAACGCTTTATATTTCGAAGGCAGGACCCGTTTAATGGGGACAAAAGTAAAAAGTCTTAAACTAAAAAATACTTTAATTGCATGGACATTTATCCTCCCCAACTTCATTGGCTTTGCGCTGTTTACGATGGTGCCTGTAGTTGCATCTTTTGTGCTGGCGTTTATGTCATGGGATGCTTTCACTCCGCCCAGTTTTATCGGACTTGCCAATTTTATCCGGCTTTGGTCAGATGACAATGTACATATTGCTATTCGTAATACATTTTATTACACCGTAGGCACTGTGCCTTTGACCCTTGCTGCATCATTATTTCTTGCAATACTGCTTAACAATGCTGTAAAGGGAATGGGTTTTTTCAGGACCGCTATTTTCTTTCCTTTTATTACTTCAGTTGTTGCAGTAGCTTTTGTCTGGAATATGATGTTTCATCCAACCATGGGTCCGATCAATTCTTTTTTACGGAGTATCGGTATCGCAAACCCTCCCGGCTGGACGGCCGCTTCCGCATGGGCAATGCCTGCGATAATTCTTGTAAGCGTCTGGCGTTTCATGGGTTACTACATGGTCATATACCTTGCAGGACTTCAATCAATTCCAAAAACCTTATACGAAGCGGCGGAAATTGACGGAGCAAGTCCCTGGAAACGGTTTTTTTATGTTACTCTGCCCATGCTCCGTCCGACCACTTTTTTTGTCATCGTTATGTTAACAATTAATTGTTTCAGAGTTTTTGATCTTATTCAGGTAATGACCCAGGGCGGTCCCGGCAGGGCTACTACTGTAATTGTTCATCAGCTTTATCACTCTGCTTTTGTGCGCTTTAATTTTGGTTATGCATCTGCCATTGCGCTTGTACTGTTCTTCATAGTAATCGGCGTTACGATTGTGCAGTTTATGATCGGCAAGAAGTATGAGGTATAATCAAAATGACTAAATCGATTGGCAGGCTTAAGTTAGGCCGAAGTTTAACGACAAAAATTTCCAGGACTATTATTTTTATCTGTCTTATTGTATTAAGCGCTTTAATGCTGATGCCTTTTGCCTGGATGATAAGCTCTTCATTAAAATCAGATATTGAGGTTTTCCTTTTCCCGATTAAATGGATACCCGCAAATCCAAAATGGGAGAATTACGTCAATATCTGGACACTTATTCCATTGAGTACCTTTTTTAGAAATACTGTTATTTTGACTGTTGTAATTACAGCATTCCAGCTCCTCACTTCCAGTTTTGCAGCTTATGGTTTTTCCAGAATCCAGTGGCGGGGCAGAGATTTAATATTTTTGGCTTATATCGGAACCATTGCAGTCCCATGGCAGGCTTTTATGGTTCCTCAATTTATATTGATGAGGCAGTTTGGACTTGTGGATACTTTATGGTCTATGATTCTTTTGCAGTCATTCAGCGCTTTTGGCGTATTTTTAATGAGGCAGTATTATCTGACCATACCTGAAGAATTAAGCGAAGCAGCCCGGATCGATGGATTGAGCGAATACGGCATTTATGCCCGTATAATTCTGCCTTTGACAAAACCCGCCATCGCTACTTTGATTATTTTAACCGGCACTTTTGTGTGGAATGACTTTATGGGCCCGCTAATCTATTTAAGTTCACAACGCAACATGACAGTTCAGATTGGTTTAAGGATGTTCATGGGGCTTCATAATTCTTTATATTCCTATATTATGGCAGGCTCGGTTCTGGCTATTCTGCCGCTTGCTCTTATGTTCTTCTTTGCGCAGAAATACTTTATCGAAGGTATCGCAACATCAGGAATTAAAAGTTAAATCCGCGGACATTTGTTATTTTGCTTGTAAGGTGAATAATATTTATGAATGCGCTTAACATCCGTCTGAAAGAAAATCCATTACGCGATATTAAAGATCTTAGGCAGAGTTTATATGATCTGCTCTCTACCCTAAAAAATTATTCTACAGGCAGCGGTTATAATCTGGGAAGCACTGCAGCTCACTACCCAGCGAAAATTGCCTGGATAGAAGGCTGGAGCAGGACTCTCTGGGGAATAGGTCCTCTAATCGCAGGCGGAAGAGAGTATAAAGATATTGATATTTGTCTTTCTATTTTAAAAAACGGAATAGATCCAAATAGCCCGCATTTTTGGGGGACAATAAAAGAGCGGGATCAGCGCATGGTTGAAATGGCATCAATTGCTTTGTGTCTGATAATCGCAAAAGATGTTTTTTGGGATCCGCTAAGTAAACAAGAGAAGCAGCATTTATACACATGGTTATCTGCAATTCAAGATTATGAACTGCCTCCAACTAACTGGCACTTTTTCAGGATTTTTGTTTGTCTTGCCTTTCGTGAACTTGGACTTGATGTAAACGAACAAGCAGAAAAAGAATCTTTTGATATTATTGAATCCTGTTATCAGAATGACGGCTGGTATTCCGACGGCGTTAACGGCGCTTATGATTTATACAATCCAATGGGTTTTCATTTTTACGGGCTTGTCTATGCGAAAATTGCCGGTAAAAATTCCGCAGGAAGCGATGTTTCAAAACGGGCAGCAGACTACATTGAACGTTACATTGAACGAGCAAAGCTTTTCGCACCCCGCTTTGCAAGCTGGTTTAATGATGATGGATCAATTATTCCATACGGGCGCAGCCTTACCTATCGCTTTGCATCTTTGTCTTTTTTTTCTGCTTGCGCTTTTGATGATGCCGAAGTTCTTCCCTGGGGAATGATGAAACGCATAGTCCTTCAGGGTTTGCGCTGGTGGTTTTCAAAGCCTATACTCGACAACGGAGGAATTCTCTCCTGCGGCTACGGTTATCCGAATCTAATTATGGCAGATCATTATAATTCACCGGGATCTCCCTACTGGGGCTTAAAAACATTTCTTGTTCTTGCTTGTACAAAAGATCATCCTTTTTGGCAGGCCGAAGAAGTTCCGCTTGCGAAACTGCCAGAAACAATCACAGATAAAACACCAGGTTTTATAGTTTCGCGTAATAATACGGATGTA
>Ga0123356_10002992_pt1 | contig 17869 bp, 14 predicted proteins | sample TergutEmb28metaG_2_FD_92546 | JGI IMG/M metagenome (GOLD analysis project Ga0123356, IMG submission 92546) | Embiratermes neotenicus P3 segment gut microbial communities from Petit-Saut dam, French Guiana - Emb289 P3 | ecosystem: Host-associated > Arthropoda: Insects > Digestive system > Gut ...
AAGGAAATGACAATGGATGATTTTCTGGAAAGGGCAAAAACACTTGGGGTTGACGGTGTTTCTCTGGAGTCCTGTTTCTTCCCAAGCTTTGAAAAGGAGTTCTTCGTTGAGCTAAAGCAAAAGCTTGATGATTACAAGTTCGACAGAGTCTATGCATGGGGTCATCCTGACGGGCTTGAACGCGGAAAAAGCCCTGAGGCTTATGACGACATGATCTCTCAAATCCCGAACGCCAGACTTATCGGCGCCGATGTTATGCGCGTAGTCGGCAGCAGCCTTATGTTCCGTCATGAACCCCACGGTCCGCAGGTTGAAGCTCTTGGCAAGCAATTTAAGGATGCAATGAAGATTGCTGATGACAATGGTGTTAAGCTTGCCATTGAAAACCATATTGACTATACCGGCGACGAAATAATGCAGATATTGGAAATTGTTGACAATAAGAATTTCGGGGTCAACTTCGACACCGGCAACTTCCTGCGTCTGCTTGACGACCCGATAGCAGCAATGGAAAAGCTTGCACCGTATGTTTTCGCCACCCACATAAAAGATCTTATGCCCAATCCGAATGCAAGACCTACTGATTGGTTCTTCTTCTCAGGCGTGCCGGTAGGCAGAGGGTTGATTGACAATAAAAAGCTTGCGGAACTGCTGCACAAGGCTGACTATAAAGGCTTCCTCGCAGTTGAAATCGACCATCCGCACCCCGACTGGTACGGTTGCGAGGACGAGGCTGTAGGCATCAGCGTCAAAGCGCTCAAGGATATTGCAAAGTCCGTAAGCTGCTGTGGTTAGAGAGGGGAATGATCTATAATATGAAGAAGCAACTGAACATAGGAATAGTAGGCACAAGATTTATGGGCAAAGCCCATTCTAATGCCTGGCTGGTCGCTCCCCGCTTTTTTGACGTGCCATATACCCCCGTGTTAAAAGCGGTTTCCGCTCAGGATCCTGACGCTACTAAAGCATTTGCCGAGAACTGGGGATATGAAACGGTGGAGTCTGACTGGCGTAAGCTGGTTGAACGTCCTGATATAGATGTAATTGCAATTTGCTCACCGACATCGAGCCACTATGAAATCGCGATGGCTGCCGCTGCTGCCGGTAAGCACATTTTCTGTGAAAAACCCTGTGCCATAACCTCCGCCCAGGCTAAGGAGATGGCGGAAGCCGCTGATAAGGCCGGTGTCGTCCATTATCTTAACCATAATTACCGCCGGGTGCCTGCGATTACATTTGCCAAACAACTCATCGATGAAGGGAAAATCGGCGAGATATATCACTGGCGCGGAACATATCTCCAGGACTGGATTATGGATCCCAACTTCCCGCTTACATGGCAACTCAAGAAGGAAACAGCCGGAGCCGGTCCGCATTACGACCTAAACTCACATTCTGTCGACCTTGCCCGCTATCTTGTCGGCGAGATTGAGAGCGTCAGCGCGATGACAAAAACATTTATTAAAAACAGGCCGCTCCCCGGAACGGATGCGACCGCTTTTAAGTCCGGTACAAGCGAGGCTTCGGTAAATGTCGGCGAAGTAACTGTTGACGATGCATCGTTTATGCTGGCATCCTTCGAAAACGGTACGCTCGGCGCTTTTGAGGCTTCCCGTTTTGCCGGCGGCCGCAAGAACTATAACTATTTCGAGATTTACGGCAGCAAGGGCAGTATCACGTTTGACCTCGAAAGAATGAATGAACTGGATTACTGCACCTTTGACGATCCGGAGGATGTACAGGGATTCAGGACTATTCCCGTGTCACTCGGCTCACATCCGTATATGGCAAACTGGTGGGCACCCGCTCATATCATCGGATACGGAAATACTTTTGTCCATGCCGTAATCGATTTCATGAAGGCTGTTGACGCCGGCGGCACAATAGCTCCAAACCTGTGGGACGGCTATAGAATCATGCAGGTCCTTGAAGCCGGGTTATTGTCTTCAAAGGAAGGCCGTACAGTTAAGGTTTCCGAGGTTTAACGCAGCCAGCGTGGCTTAATGATATCGGCGCCCGTCGGGCGCCGATACTTCTTATGTACGCATTACCTTCAGCTCGCCTTTTTCTTTTCTGGTCTTTGCAAGCAGTTCAGTGAAGGTCTTGTTATATATACAGCATCCCACCTTAGTCTGTTGTATCAACAATTCAAGACAAAAATCGCATATTGTACACCATTTTATCTCGTCCTCCCTGCCCTCGCGGAGTTTTTTAGGCAGCAACGGGTCGGCAAAGGACTGTCGTCCCAGACCGAGCATGTCTACAACACCGCTCTCGATACATTGCGCGCCATATGCAAACAATGAACTCTTCTCTTCAGTAACAGCGCACAGACCGTTTTTACCGTTTCCGAACGGCGAGAAGTTAGATCCTATCAGAACGGTCTCCTTTTTAAGATTTTTATTCAACTCTCTTGCGAAAAACTGGTGAAGATACGCAAAGAATGGTGACTTTTTGTCCGCCTGCGTAAGGCTTGTCGTAATTGAAGGGCTGCCGGCGGATTGAATAAAAAATGCCGCTCCGCGCTCTTCAAGTCCCTGCAGCAGTAAAATAGGCTCCGTAAGGTCAATTACCGGGGAATCCGGCCCTTCGGTGCCAAAGCCACCCGGGAAGCCTTCCCATGCAGATATCTTCGAACCAATTAAGAAGTTTTTATCGTTTACTGCTTTTTGTATACGCTCGCACAAATCAAACGCAAACCTGCTGCGATTCTCCCAACTGCCGCCATACTTCCACTTCCGGTCATTATACGGTCTGAGCACCTGCGACCCGAAATACCCGTGGCACAGCTTTAAGTCAATCCCGTCTGCACCCGCGTCGTGAGCGATTTGCGAAGCAAGTACAAAACTGTCGATTATTTTGTCAATATCGCTTACCTCAAGCAGATCACCACCGTACCCGTGCAGCGGCTTAACTGTGACACGGCGGGAAAATCCCGGGTGCGACAGCTCTCCGGAATGGGTCAATTGAAATACAAATATGGTTTTCGGATTGGTTTCTTTAACCTTTTTCACGAATGTCTTCAGCGGTTCGCGGTTAGGCTCCATAATCATAAGTTGATTGTCCCGCCCCCGGCTTTCTTTTGTAACTGATATGGCTTCCAGAGATACCAGACCCGCCTCACCCTCAGCGAGTTTCTGATAGCGTGCCAATGTACTCTCCGACGGGTTCCCGTTGCTGTCCTGATCGTTACACTCCATTGCCTGCATGAAAAATCTGTTTTCACATGTTTTCGTACCAATTTTGATTGGCGAGAGAAGGGTTTCCTTATAGCTCATTTCAAATACCTCCGTTTAATTATTACCGGTAGCTTTTTATTGACTTATAACGGTTATTGGCGGCCTTCCAGGTGTATCGCATACTTATATTTATCTCCAAGTATCCTTGTGCGGGAGTATTCCACAGGCTTACTGTCGCTGTAAGTCACACGTTCACTGATAAGAAGTGGCCAGCCCACGGAAACACCTAGTATCTGCGCTTCAGAAAAGTCGGTTACGCTTGCGCTCAAGTGCTCTATCGCATTTGTGAGTACGAAATGATACTTGTTTTCAAGAAACTCATACAGCGAGGTAAACCCGCCGCTGTGGGCTTCAATGCCCGGCACAAGCTCTTCCAGAAGATAATTCGTCATAATAGCCACAGGCTGCTCGTTTGCACATTGAACACGCTGGATTCGCACAACGGTTTCACCCTCTTTAATCATCAATGCATTTGCAACCTTTGTAGAAGCTTCAACAAGATCGATGTGCATTCCTTTTGTCTTCACTTCATATCCTTTGCTCTTAAGTGTTTCTGTTATGGATGTAAGCGCGTTGAGTCTTTGGACAGTCGTAAAGTCGAGTACCGCTGTGCCTCTGCCCTGCTGCGCATCGACATAACCATCACGCGCAAGCAGCTCCAAGGCCCTGCGTACAGTCGTCCTGCTTACTTCAAATCTGGATTCGAGAAAATGCTCAGGCGGCAGCAGCTTTCCTGTTTCATATTTACCTTCCCGTATCTCCTGCTTCAGTATGCTGTACACCATTTTATATGCAGTTTGTTTCAAAATACTCACCTCTGTGGTTATTTTTTGAGACTGCAATTGTCTTTAATATTAATACCTTGCACCGTATGAGCAAAAGCATTCACCCCGTAGTCCCCGAGCGGTTTTATACCGATTGAATTCCCCGCAGCATGGTTATGCTATCATATTATTTTATAATTTGCAATTCAATTCATAACTAATTTTAGATATGAATTTCTTCCTATATATTTATATCAAGTATATTGACAAACGGGCTTGACAGCATATACAATAAACCTTGTCGGCTGTATTTGCCGTAGATTTCGCAATATATAATTGTAGTTACAACTGAGTTAAGGGTGTAAATCAATATGAAAATGATAATTGCCTACGATTTGGGTACAGGTGGTGTTAAGGCATCGCTCTACAATGAAAATGCCGATACTCTTTCTAAAGTATTCGTTGAATATGATACATATTACCCCGGTACAGATATGCATGAACAACGTCCCTCCGATTGGTGGGATGCCGTTATTGAAAGTACCGGTATCATGCTGTCTGAAAGCGGTGTAAACGGTGAGGATATAACCTGCATCTCCCTTTCCGGACACAGTCTCGTTGCTGTTCCTCTGGATAAAAACGGAGAAGCGCTTCTCGAGCAGGTACCGATCTGGTCGGATACGCGGGCGCGTATTGAGGTAGATGAGTTCTTTTCAAGGATAGATGATACTGACTGGTATATGACCACAGGTAATGGCTTTCCTCCTCCATGCTATTCTATTTTTAAACTTATGTGGATGAAGAAAACTCAGCCTGAGGTTTTTTCCCGTGTATACAAAGTGCTCGGGTCAAAGGACTATATTAATTTTAAGCTAACCGGTAAGTTCTACACTGATTTTTCCTACGCATCGGGCACCGGCGCTTATGATCTCACCGGAGCTTGCATGAACAGCAGTTTCCTTGAGGCTGCAGGTCTGCCTTGTGAGATTTTCCCTGAAATCGTTAAATCAAGCCATATAATCGGCACACTTTTGCCTTCTGCGGCTAAATCCCTTGGGTTGAGTGAAAGCGTGAGCGTAGCATGCGGCGGTGTTGATAACTCCTGTATGGCCTTGGGTGCTGTAGGTGCGGGCGAAGGAGGCTGTTATTTATCACTGGGGTCTTCCAGTTGGATTGCGGCAAACTCATCAAAACCTGTACTCCACCCTGTGCAAAAGCCCTATGTATTCGCTCATATTGAGCCGGGTATGTTCACATCGGCTTTTTCTATTTTCTCCGGCGGCAGCTCCCTGAAATGGGTCTGCGAACAGGTGTTACGCGATTTACCGAAGGAGCGTGTTTATGATGAAGTAAACAAAATCGCCGCATCGGTATCTATCGGGAGCGGTGGTGTTTTGTTTAATCCGAGCCTTGCAGGCGGTACGTCTCAGGATAAGAGTCCGCACATACGGGGTGCATTCTTGAACCTGTCGCTCGGCACTACCCGTGGGGAGATGATTCGGGCGACTATGGAAGGTATAGCTCTAAACTTAAAAATGTCTCTGTTAAACTTAAAAGAGCATGTGGTCTTATCCGATGAGATGCTTTTCTGCGGAGGCGGAAGCAAAAGTCCGTTTTGGATGCAAATGTTCGCCGATATATTTGACATGACAACTTTGAAAACCAATATTGATCAGGATGCCGCATCATTCGGGGCTGCCGCGATAGCATTCACTGCTTTGAAGATTTGGGAGGATTACAGCTCTGTCCCCGGCAAGCACAAAATCGAAAAAAAGACAACCCCAATCGTTGATAATGTTTGTGCTTATTCAAAGATTTTTCCCCGGTTCGTTCATATCAATAAAATGATGTCTGAACTCGGGGATTACATTTTCAATTCTAAAGAAAACGAAGGAGAAGAATCATGAAGCTAGGTTTCTGTGCGCAAAACTACTCGGAAAAACCCTTGGAAGAAGTAGCAAAGATGGTTGCGGACAAGGGGTATGAGGCTCTTGAAATCGCTACCTATGACGGTAACGGACAATGTGATGCCGCTGAAATGCTGAAGGACGGCAAAGGCAGGGAAATGAAAAAGATGGTCGAGTCACACGGGCTGTTTATCTCAGCGTTGAGCAATCATGCGGACTCCCTTTTAATTATGGGTCCGTACGGGGATGATACCGATGGTATCTACAAAGGCACCAAGGAAGAGAAGATAAAATTCGGTACCGAAAGCCTCCTGAACAGTGCCAGACTCGCAAACGAGCTGGAGGTTCCGGTAGTTATCGGCTTTACCGGTATCGAAAACTTCGGCCGTTATTTCCCGTTCCCCTATGCTCAAGGATGGAAAGCCTGCGAGAGCAGCTTCATAGACCTGTTCGGTCCTGTCCTTGATAAGTTTAAGGAATATGGAGTCAAGTTTGCAGTAGAACCGCACCCAAACAATTTCATGTATGATCTGCACACGTGCAAACGCGCTATCGAGCTTGTTGACAACCATCCATGCCTCGGCGTCAATCTTGACCCTGCCAATATTATATATCTCGGTTTGTATGTCGAGACCTTTATTGACGAGATGGGTGAGCGTATATTCGCTGTTCATGCAAAGGATGCTGAAATGGTAGCACATAATATGGGCAAGGGCGGTGTCCTGATGCAGGGTGAATGGCAGCGCCTCGATCGTGCATTCCGGTTCCGCATCCCCGGCTGGGGAAATGTAAATTGGAAAACTGTTATAACCGAGCTGGCTATGGTAGGTTACAATGGTGTACTTTCCTACGAGCATGAGGATGTTACAATGAGCCGTGCCGATGGTGTCGATAAGGTTCTTGATTTCCTCAAGCCGCTGCTGATTCACGCACCATATGAGGGAAGAAAAGACAAATTATTCACCGGTATATAAGGAGGCAAGCTTCATGAGAACAATGAAAGCACAGGTTGTAGAATCACCTAATAAAATGGTTTACAAAGATGTCCCGATTCCGCAGATAAATGACAACGAGGTTCTTGTTAAGGTCAAGTATTGCGGAATTTGCGGCTCGGACTGGAGTATTTTCACCGGTAAATATGCCGCCGAAAAGCTACCATTAATTACCGGACACGAGTTTTGGGGGACAGTAGATGAAACGGGCAAGAATGTCAAAGGACTTAAAACCGGAGACCGGGTCGCTGTTGACCTTTGCCTTTGCTGCGGAACATGCTATTTCTGCCGCCGCGGCGACGGGCTGCTCTGCCAGACCTTCACTCAACTCGGCATTCATACCGACGGAGGTTTTGCTGAGTATGTAAAGGCTCCGGCGGAAAACTGCTATATTATTCCTGATGAAATCGATGATTACGCCGCTACCTTTATAGAGCCGCTGACTACAGCAATAGAAGCATCCAAACGGATGGGCTGTGAGCTTGGTTCAAGTGTTGTCGTAATCGGCTGCGGACTCGGAATCATCCATGCTTACCTCGCAAAGCTGCGCGGTGCGACCCCGGTTATTGTCATTGGGGATAATCCCGATCGTCTCGCAGTCGCAAAAAATATGGGCATAGATTTTATTATTGATATAAATAAGACTCCCGATGCTGTAGCCGAGGTACTGCGGTTGACTGACGGAATAGGAGCCGACTATGTGATTGAAGCTGTCGGTCAGCCAAAAACATATGAACAGGCATTTTCCATGCTGCGCAGGGGCGGTAAAATTCAGGCCTTTGGAATTTGCGCACCGGGTGATGCAGCCGCATTGCCCCCGTATGAGTTTGTGCTTGGTGAGAAGAAGGTTTCCGGTTCATGCGCAGGCATCGGATTCGATTGGGGTGTAGCTATAAACCTGCTTAAATATAAGCGCATTGATCCGTCCGGAATGTATTCTATGATTGTACCGCTCTCCGAGCTGGAGAGCGCATTAAACGAGCTCCAAACGAATAATAAGCTTATTAAGGTATTTGTAAGCCCGGAAACAAAAGAGAGAATCATGCTGTAGCAGCGGCATTGATATCCGGCAACTAAAAACCGGCGCGGCTGTAAAACTGCGCCGGTTCGACATTATAACTTTAATGTGTCGGAGAAAGGACAGAGTAACCGCATGGCAAAAATAGCAATTATAGGCGCAGGGAGCATTGTTTTCTGCTCTACATTTTTAAACGATATATTCTGTGTCAAGGGTATGAACGGGTGCGAAATCGCACTTATGGACCCAAACCTCAGCAAGGTAAATAATGTGAAGGATTACGCTGAAAAGATTATTAAAGCCAATAACCTGAAAATAAAAATATTTGCCACTTCTGACAGGCGTGAAGCCCTTAAAGACGCAAAATATGTGATTTGTACCTTCCTGATAGGCGGAATCAACGCTTTTGCATGTGACTACGAGATTCCAATGAAATACGGCGTTGACCAGTGTATAGCCGATTCACTCGGACCGGGCGGAGTTTTCAGGCTTCTTCGTTCAGCACCGGTTTTCGACGAGCTGGACAAAGATATCGCCGAGCTTTGCCCCGGGGCATATCTGCTTAACTATGTCAACCCGATGGGGAGCTTATGCACATACCTTGCCAGATATACGGAGCTGATATATGTCGGATTGTGTCATGGCGTACAAACAACAATGGATTTAATCTCAGGGTATGTAGGAATCACAAAGGAGCAAATCGATTTTGTCGCTGCAGGGATTAACCATATGGCATGGTTTTTGAAGCTTGAGCATAATGGCAAGGACCTTTATCCGATATTAAAGGCAAATATGGAAAAGCCTGAGTTCTATGTAAATGAGAAGGTACGCGGCGAGGTGATGCGCCAGTGCGGTTATTTTATGACGGAATCCACGGGGCATCTGTCTGAATATTTGCCGTGGTTCAGAAAAAGCAGGTTTGACCTCGATTTATACTGTGACATGCCCGCTTTCGGCGGTGAAAGCGGCGCAGCTTATTTCTTTTCCAAGAACATTGATGCAAAGTATATGACAGATGACGTTTTTAAGCTTGAGAGCGGTGAACTCAATCCCCGGTCAATTGAGTATTGCTCATATATTTTAGAGGCTGTTGAAACCGGTGTTCCTTTTCTTTTTAACGGTAATGTACCTAATAAAGAGCTTTTTATCAGCAATCTTCCTGCGGATGCATGTGTCGAGGTTCCCATCTATGCAGATAAGCAAGGATTTCATCCTGTAAGTATCGGAGACCTGCCGCCACATCTTGCTGCTATGAACCAGTCGAACATCACTGTTCAGTCGCTTGCAGCTCAAGCTGCCCGCGATATAGACCCCGAACTGGTTTTTTGGGCAATTGCAATGGATCCACTGACCTCATCTGTGTTAAATCTTGACCAAATAAGGAACATGACCATTGAGATGTTTGAAGCAGAAGAGGCATGGTTGCCGCATTTTAATGGTAAAACCTTAAGAAAGACACCATTTATCAGCATACCTGAAAATATCAAACCGGCAAATGTGCCTGTTGATCCGGCACTGGCGATTAATGCACGGTTCGGAAAGCTTTAAGTAATGGGTGGTTTTATATTTTAAATTATTTCGATTTTCCCGTCACCGGCGGTAATCGTTATGGTGTCGCTATCTTTTATTTTACCCTCCAGCATCCTTTCAGCAACCATGTCCTCGACAGCGTTTTGAATTACGCGCCGTAATGGCCTTGCTCCATAAACCGGGTCGTAACCCTGCTCTGAAAGCAGGTCTATCGCGGATTCGTCAACCGACAATACAATGCCGACTGCTTTCATACGGTCCTTAACCATTTCGAGCATTTTGACGCAAATCTCTTTAATATTATCTTTACTTAGCTTGTGGAAAACGATCGTTTCGTCGATTCTGTTGAGGAACTCCGGTTTAAACAAGCGCTTCACTTCATCCATCACTGCTTCGTGGATTTGATTATGCTCACTGCTGTCATCGTCCTCCCCACTTGCTTTAAAGCCCAGCTTTGTACGGTTCTCTGTGATATTTCTGGCTCCTGCATTTGACGTCATGACTATGATTGTATTTCTGAAATCTACACGATGCCCCTGCGAATCGGTCAAAACTCCGTCTTCCATAATTTGCAACATAATATTGAACACATCCTCATGTGCCTTCTCGATTTCATCAAACAGCAACACCGAATATGGCCTGCGGCGTACTTTTTCTGTCAAGTTTCCGCCTTCATCATATCCAACATATCCGGGCGGAGAACCAATCATTTTCGAGGTTGTGTGCTTATCCATGTACTCGGACATATCTATACGCAGCATAGCGTTTTCATCACCAAACATAGCCTCTGCAAGTGCTTTGCACAGTTCTGTCTTACCGACACCTGTCGGTCCGAGGAACAAAAATGATCCTATCGGGCGTTTCGGGTCTTTTAACCCTACCCTGCCGCGCCGTAACGCCTTCGCCACAGCGGTAACAGCTTCATCCTGCCCGACGACACGATTGTGCAGCGATTCTTCCATTTTAAGCAGGCGTTCACTCTCATCCTGAGTGATGCTTGTTACCGGTATTCCTGTCCAGCCGGACACAATCATCGCTATATCATCGGCATCTACACTTTTTGTGTTTCCGCGTTTAGCTATCTCCCAGTTCTTTCGCGCTGTTGTTATCTGACCGCTTAGCTCTTTTTCACGGTCTCTCACTCTTGCGGCGCATTCAAAGTCCTGATTCTTTATCGCAGCTTCCTTCTCTTTTGCAAGCTCTTCCTTCTGCGCTTCCAGTTCCTTTAAGTCATTAGGCAGCTTAAGCTTATCAAGCCTGACACGCGACGATGCCTCGTCAATAAGATCAATCGCCTTATCCGGCAGGAATCTGTCATTAATATATCTGCTTGACAGGTTTACTGCTGTTTCAATGGCTTCATCGGTTATTTTCAGATTATGATGCTCTTCGTATTTGTCGCGCAGCCCTTTGAGGATGCTGACAGATTCCTCCTGTGAGGGTTCGTTGATAGTTACCGGCTGGAACCGCCTTTCAAGTGCAGCATCCTTTTCAACATGCTTCCGGTATTCGTTAAGAGTCGTTGCTCCTATGATTTGCATTTCTCCGCGCCCGAGAAGCGGCTTTATGATGTTTGCCGCATCTATCGCTCCTTCGGCTGCGCCTGCTCCTATGATTGTGTGCAATTCATCAATAAAGAGAATTATATCGCCTGCTCTCTGTACTTCATCAACTGCTGTTTTGATACGCTCTTCAAAGTCACCCCGATACTTTGTACCGGCGAGCATTCCGCTTAAATCAAGGGTCACAATCCTCTTATCCAGAAGTGTTTCCGGCGCGTCACCCGCTACAATTGACAAGGCAAGTCCTTCTGCTATCGCTGTTTTTCCCACACCCGGCTCACCGATTAGAACAGGGTTGTTTTTAGTACGTCTGGATAGAATTTGAATTACCCGTTGAATTTCTTTTTCTCTGCCTATAACCGGGTCAAGCGCACCGGCGGCGGCAGCTTCGGTTAAATCACGGCTGAACTGATCGAGTACTTTTGTTTCGGTTTTTTTGTTTCCGCCTGCGCCGGTTATCCGTGTCGCAACAGGTATAGGCCTAAAAACATTACTGCCGATAGCATCCACCAGGCTTGTGAACAGCTTATCTATGTCAAGACCTGTTTTGAAAATAATTCTTGCAGCATTGCAATCGTACTCACGCAGTAACCCAAGCAACAGATGCTCGGGATCCGCGCTGCTGTAACCCCGGCTGTTTGCCTCCATTACCGCAATATTTGCGATTTGCTTTGCATGCGGTGTATAACCTTGCGGAATAGCTTCCGTATATTCACCGCGCCCGATATGTTTTACTATAAGGTCAAAGATAAATCGGCTTTGAAGTCCGGCGTTATTAAGAATTTTTGCAGCAGCTCCGCCATCTTCGTGCGATAAGCCGTATAGTATATGCTCACTGCCGATTTGGCTGTGTCCCAGTTCTACCGCTGCTGCCTGAGCATAATCGAAAACGTTAATTGCGCGTTCGGTGAAACCTGCGAATTTGTCTCCGAATCTCATTTCATTCTCCTTCCGCCTGCGCGTCAAGTTTATCCGGTTTGCTGTGCAGGCCGGCCGCTTCAAGCTCTTTTATTTTATCACGCAGCAACGCCGCTTTTTCAAACTCCTCACTTTCGATTGCAGCACGCATTTGCATATTAAGTTCCCGCCGTTTGCTCATTTCCTCGTCGATTTCGGTGTTGGTTACCTGTGCTGTGTTTTTGCCGCACCCGCAGTCACAGGGATTCCCCTGCTCTATCATACCTATACGGGGATGTATTGCAACCGGGACAATAGCATTGTTTTGCATAACAGGGATAGCAAGCGGCATAAACCCTCCGATTCCGCCGCGTAACGGGAGCATTCCATCAAAGATATTTCCAAGGTCAAGCATTTGCCCTATATCATATCCTGATTCAATCGCGCATTTTGAACACAGATGCATTTCTGTTACGCATCCGTTTACATTTGATGAGTAATGGAAGTTCACTTCATTTTTTCCGCATTTTTGACATTTCATAATAATATTCCTCCTGAATTTAAACTGTGTGCATTAGCATTTGTTTGAGTATGCTCGCCCTGAGCGTATCCCGCTCTACCGGTCTTGCCGGTCTTAATGCATTATTTCCTATCGCCGATAGAATCAGCAGCGATTCATCATCACTTATTGCTTTGCTGTGGCGCAGGTTCGCTATTAGCGCTGCCGCTGTGTTTATATCCAGTCTTACGCCGATTGCATTTACTGTGTGCATAATGAGCAACTCTGATTCCATAGTAATCCGCTTGATTCTTATGTAACCTCCGCCGCCTCGCCTGCTCTCTACTATGTATCCGCGCTCCGGAGAGAATCGCGTTGATATTACGTAGTTTATCTGGCTTGGTACGCAGTTGAATCTGCTGGCGAGCTCGGCGCGTTGCAGTTCTGCTATTCCTCCCATTTCGCTGAGCATTTCATCAATGAATCCCGCTATTATATCGCTTATTCCCATTTTTTCCTCACATATCTGCTCAATATGCTTCGTTTTCGACTTTGACCTTCTTTGACCTTATGAATATAATACCCTCGCCGCCTTCATGCCGCAACCTCTATTTTGACCTTTCCTGACCATTGGTCATCCTTATTTCCCTCATTACTTCACAATAGCTTTGATTTTCGCAGTTTTTCGCAGTTTTTTGCTACTTTTTAACTTGCCTTCCATATTTTCCGATATATGGATTTCTAAAAGATGTAACTATTATTGTCGAACTTTACTCTAAATTTTGTCTATATATACAAAATTCCTAAAACTCGCATTTTGTAGTTGAATCTTCCTCGCCGCTGGGGTACACTACTGCTACTTCTCACCATTTTTTCGGGGGTTCTTTACTTTTGTTTGACACTACATATATCGACAATTTTAAGGATTACTTAACTAACGAGCGGCGTGTATCCACCAATACTGTTTCCTCGTATGTTCGGGATATAACCCAGTTTGCCAATTATCAGTGGAATGGTGAATCCGGTAATTTTGACCGTGTAACCTCCGATGATATACAGGTTTATTTATCACTTCTCCAGACGAACGGACGCTCAACTGCGACGGTTTCCAGATGTATTGCATCACTTAAAGCTTTTTTCCGCCGGATGAAGGATGATGGATTTGACGGTCCTAATCCTGCTGCCGGGATATCTTCAATTGCCGCTCCCAGAAAAGCGCCTTATATTCTGTCCAGCTCCGAAATCGACTTGCTTTTGGATCAGCCTGATATAAATGATTTAAAAGGCTGCCGCGACAAGGCAATGCTGGAGACGCTATATGCCACCGGAATGCGTGTCAGCGAGCTTATAGCGTTGGATATTTCTGACATCAATCTTGTTACAGGTCTCATAACATGCCGCAGCGGAAGGGAGCGGACTATCCCTGTTTATGAAACAGCCGTGAGAGCAATCAGCCACTACTTGTCCTTCGCCAGGTCAAGCATGGCAGTTGCCGATGAGGTTTCCCTGTTTGTTAACACAGGCGGCGGCAGGATGTCACGTCAGGGTTTCTGGAAAATCATGAAGAGCTATCTGGAGAAAGCGCGGATTAACGAGGATATAACACCGCAGATGCTCCGTCATTCATTTGCCGCCCACCTTTTGGAAAACGGCGCAGACTTACGTTCGCTTCAGCAAATGCTCGGGCATGCTGATATTTCTTCAACACAGGTTTATGCACGTGTTGTCAATCAGCAGCTCAGGGATGTTTATCAGAAAGCTCACCCAAGAGCTTAAGGTTACAACTACAGCCCGAGCCTGAAAGGTGCTCGGGTTATTTATGTCAGAACCATAATGAAAGGGATGGATTTTACTTTATGGAGAACGAAACAAAATGCCTGCATTCCGGCTATACCCCCGGCAATACTGAGCCGCGTGTGCTTCCAATCGTTCAAAGCACTACTTATGTATACGACTCGACCGAGGAAATCGGTTCCGTCTTTGATGAGCCTACAAAAAGCCTCATTTACTCGCGGTTTGCCAACCCGACGGTTATGGCTGTTGAAAGCAAAATAGCCGACCTTGAGGGAGGTGTCGGCGCTATGTGTACTTCATCCGGTCAAGCTGCAACGCTTTTGGCAATATTGAATATATGCAACTCCGGCGACAGCTTCATCAGTGTCGCGCAGATATATGGAGGTTCTTTAAACCTGTTTTCATTCACCTTAATGAAGATGGGAATCGAGTGTATTTTTGTTGATGTCGAAGCCGATGAAGACCAAATACTTGCGGCATTCAAGCCTAATACAAGGCTGGTTTTTGGTGAGACACTGGCAAACCCCGCTCTTACCGTGTTTGATATCGAAAAGTTCGCCAAGATCGCACATGCAAAAAATGTGCCGCTCATCATTGACAATACTTTTCCGACACCTGTTCTTTGCAAGCCCTTCGACTTTGGAGCAGATATAATCGTCCATTCAACATCAAAGTACATGGACGGCCACGCTTTACAGGTTGGCGGTGTTATTGTTGACAGCGGAAATTTTGACTGGTCAGGCGGCAGTTTCCCGGAAATCACAGAACCCGACAAATCATACCACGGCATTATTTATACCGATGTTTACGGCAAGGCTGCATATATAGTTAAAGCGAGGATGCAATTAATGCGTGACTTCGGAGTATATCCGTCCGCTCACTCTGCATTTCTTTTGAATATCGGGCTTGAAACACTTGCTTTGCGCATGGAACGCTACTGCAGCAATGCAATTGTGGTCGCCGAGTTTCTCAGCTCGTCGGATAAGGTTGACAGGGTAAACTATCCCGGTTTAAAAAGCGATAAGTATTATTCACTTGCACAAAAGTATTTAAAGGGCTCCGGCGGGGTCATTACGTTCGCACTGAAAGGCGGCAAGGATGCCGCCGTGAGGTTCATGGATTCACTTAAGCTGGCTTCAAACGCAATTCATGTCGCCGATATCCGGACGTGTGTCCTGCACCCCGCGACAACAACGCACCGCCAGTTGTCCGAATCTCAGATGCTTGCTGCCGGCGTTGATCCCGGTATGATTCGGTTTTCTGTGGGCTTGGAGCATGTCGGTGATATTATAGCCGATATAGAGCAGGCACTGGCGGTTGTTTAATTACCGCTTTGTAATTGTTCAGATGCATTGTTCGCCTGATTTGCAATGTAGTCTTTTACCTTCCCGAACAGACCCGGATTTACCACTGCGTCAAGTTCTATAAAATCCTCGAGATACCTTGTGTCTGTCACAACACCTTCCCTGTGTATTGTCTCGGCTATTCCCGCTTTACTATATGGCAGGCGGAGAGTCACCTTTTTCTTTGCAAAAGAGAGACTCTCCTCTATTTTTTTGAGAAGTTTATCAATACCCTGCCCTGTTTTGGCCGATATTTCTACAATTTCTTCCCCTTGCTTCCGGACATTTTTTACACCCTCACAAAGGTGAAAAGACTCCACGGTCAACTTGTCACATTTGTTATACGCTTCCAGTCTGGGGGTTTCCGCTGCTCCGAGTGTTGATATCATGTCATCGACAATACGAACCTGCTCATCAAGCTCATTGCTTGAAGCGTCTATTACATGAACTATGAGATCTGCGTACTTGAGCTCCTCAAGCGTTGCTTTGAAAGCATCAACAAGGTGGTGCGGCAGCTTTCGTATGAACCCGACCGTATCAGATAAGAGTGCTTCCTGCACATCACTTACAATTAATCTCCTCGTTGTGGTGTCAAGTGTGTCGAACAACCTGTTTTCCGCCTGTACTCCCGCTCCGGTTAGCTTGTTAAGAAGCGTTGACTTCCCCGCATTTGTATATCCAACCAACGCAACGACCGGTATATTATTCTTTTCTCTTAACCGCCTTTGGGTGCTGCGCGTGCGGATGACTTCATTGAGTTCTTCTTTAAGTTTATCTATCTTGCGGCGTATGTGGCGGCGGTCTGTCTCAAGTTGTGTTTCACCCGGCCCGCGTGTACCAATCGGCGCACTGGTTCCGGTTTGGCTTTCAAGGTGCTTCCACATACCTGTCAGTCGCGGCAGCAGATAGTTATATTGTGCAAGCTCAACCTGCAGACGGCCTTCACGTGTACGCGCCCGCCCTGCGAAAATATCAAGAATGAGTGATGAGCGGTCTATTACACGCAGTTCCAAATCTTCGGTAAGCGCTCTCATTTGCGACGGCGACAGCTCATTATCAAAAACAGCAACAGTACACTCATTTGCTTTTGCAAGCTCTTTGAGTTCTTTTACCTTACCGTCGCCGATAAATGTACGCGGCTCCGGTTTGCGCCGGTTCTGAAGGATTCTCCCCACGCAAATGCCTCCGGCCGTTTCAAGCAACGCTTCAAGCTCGTCAAGGCTTTCTTCTGTCGAGCGGTCATACTGCTTCATGCTGTCAGCAGCCAACCCCGCCAATACCGCTCTTTCGGGTTCATCTCGTTTCTGCGTTTTCTCAATCAACTTTTGCTCTCCATAATTTTTGTACATTCCCGTGCAGGGTAGCACAATTTCTTCTTTAAAAACAGAGTGCCGGGTCACTACCCGACACTCTGTGATTGGATTACTGTTCCTGACTCAGGCCGAACTTTCTGTTGAACTTGTCAACGCGTCCGCTGGTATCTACCAGCTTTTGCTTGCCTGTATAAAAAGGATGGCACTTTGAGCATATTTCCACTCTGATATCCTTGCTTGTGCTTCCTGTTTCAATAATCTCACCACATGCGCATTTGATAGTCGTTTGTTGATAATTCGGGTGTATCCCTTCCTTCATTACTATTCACCTCTTTCGATTCAACATGCAAGGGGGATTCTAACACATGCGGTGACCAATTGCAAGAGTTTTTTGTTTGCTTATTTCCTCAGACAGCATGGCAGGTTACCTTCATCGCGATGCTTTTTAATGCAAGCGCAGCATAGCTTGTAATTCACGCACTCTGTGTTCGGGCATGTACACTCAAATGTGTTTGAGCATTGTTTCGCATTTTCGCACATAATAATACTCCTTTCCCTGTTGATAACAGCAATACCGTGCTGTCCTTTCCGCTTACCGGCTATCTGTTTTAACTGACAGTTTTTCTATAATCTCTTCAAAATTCATCTGCTCAACGTTTTCCCGGAGCCATACAACAAGATCCCCGTCATTCTCATAATCAAAGGTCTCCAGTTCATCAAGGGCATCATCCACTGAGTTCATATCATAATTAACGCAAGCCCGGCAAAGTCTTTCCAGTGTTTCAATGTCCGGCTTATCTTTTGTTGCTTTTAAGTTATCCTCGTCGAACTCCTTAAGCATTTTGGTTATGTCAGATATCAGAAAACGAATCGCCTTTACCAGAGTAGCTGTGTCTTTTTCAATATATCCGTAATCCCCGGCGCTTGCCGCATTTTCCAAGGCTTCCGCTATATCTCCGATTTTCTCTGCAAAGATACCGCGGCTTGAGCCTTTTATTCCGTGTACCACAG
>Ga0123356_10002993_pt1 | contig 17868 bp, 13 predicted proteins | sample TergutEmb28metaG_2_FD_92546 | JGI IMG/M metagenome (GOLD analysis project Ga0123356, IMG submission 92546) | Embiratermes neotenicus P3 segment gut microbial communities from Petit-Saut dam, French Guiana - Emb289 P3 | ecosystem: Host-associated > Arthropoda: Insects > Digestive system > Gut ...
CGGCTGCGCGCGGCGGCGCGCGAGCGGCGTTTCCTCAACCTGTTCGCCTACACCGGTACGGCAACGGTGTACGCCGCCGCCGGCGGCGCTCGCAGCGCCACGAGTGTGGATCTGTCGGCAACCTACCTTGCGTGGGCGCAGGAGAATCTCGCCTGCAACGGGCTCGCGGGCCGCGCGCACCGCTTCGTCCAGGCGGACTGCAGGGTATGGCTCGCCGAGGCCGCGCGCGCTGCGGAGCGCTTCGATCTGATCTTTCTCGATCCGCCGACCTTCTCCAACTCCAGGCGCATGGAGGGCGTGCTCGATGTCGCGCGCGACCATCCGGCGCTGATCGACGCCTGCGCGCGCCTGCTCGCCCCGGCCGGGCTCATTGTCTTCTCGACCAATGCGCAGCGTTTCCGCCTGGATGCGGGACTCGGCGAGCGCTACGACATCGGCGACATCTCGGCGGCGACGCTGCCGCCCGATTTCGCGCGCAACCCGCGCATTCATCGCTGCTACGAGGTGCGGCCGCGCGCGTGATCACCTCACACCTGATGCCCACTGCGGTGGGGCGGTGCGGAAAATACCAGGAGGGACAGGGCCGTATTTCTGTTGCGATGTCAGCGCCTTAGAGGAGCTCCGTTGCTGGACCGGACCGAGTACTCGCCTTTCGCAGATTCACTGCTCAGGACAATCTTACCCCCCTAAAGGCGATCCGATGTGCCTACTTCCACATCGCAGCAGTGCGCGTCTCCATCAGCCGCAGCAGATCGGCGGCGCCAAAATCACAGTGGCAAAGCAGATCGCCTCCAGTTCTTGGCGCGTCGCCGTCAATTGCATGATGTGATCGGAGCGGCGCCGTCGGAGTCGACGCGCACAAACCCGCTGTCGTTCTCGCGGGATCAGCAGTCCGCGGCGCTTGGCTAACGCGCTCTCAAGTGCGTATGTGTTCCAGGCCATCACGCAGTTCATCGCCCACCTCCAGCGCGCTGACGCTCGTCACCAACCTTCCTGGGCGCTCCGTCCCCCATTTGTCCGGTTCTCTTTGGAGCCTGATCGCCTGATCGGCGCTGACCGACCCAAAGCAGGATGATGAGGTACCGCTTTCTGGGCGTACAATTGGCCGCGCTCTGGAACTAGAGCCCGATCAAACTGGCTTGACACCTTTATTCTGAGGCCTCCGGTGGTTCAGTCACTGTCACGTGCCACTAGCTATGTTGAGACCTACTGTGTCCGCGTTGACAATGGGGAGCGAGTCGTACGTGCGCATGCCACTGGTTTCTTTCTCCGGGCTGAACAGGCATTGCTATTCATTACGAATTGGCATGTGGTCACCGGGCTGGACCCAGCGAAGCCATCGGTGGCTAGTGGTCCGACACCCAGTTTCATGAAGTTGACCGTCTGCTCAAAAGCAGGGTGGCTCACGGAGCTTACTGCTCCCCTGTATGACCGGAAGATGGCGCCATTGTGGAAGGAGCATCCCGAAGGGCCGGCAGTCGACGCTGTGATCTACCCGTTGCCGCGGCGGCTTGAGGATCATTTTGTATTTGTAGACATTCAGGACGCTGTTAGCGACACCGAGATTGATGACACTGTAGCTAAGGATGTCTTCATACTTGGCTACCCATTTAGCAAAGAAGAGATGAAATCAAGCTTCGGGATTAACGCTGCTTATTACCTTCCAATATGGAAGCGTGGGAGTATTGCCACCGAGCCGCGCGTGCGCTTGGGCGGAAGAATACTGCTCATCGATTCGCTCAGTCGACCTGGTATGTCGGGTGCGCCAGTGGTCATCGCTCAAGATGAAAAAATGGTGCATGCAACCGACGCGAGGAATTCAGCCATACTTGGGCTAATCCGACGCGGAGAGATAGCTGCGCGAGATGCAATCCGCGGCCTGGATGCGCAGTCTTTACGCATTGCGACAGAGAAACAATTCAACTTTCTGGGGCTTTACTCAGGGGTGATTGGGAATACGCGCCTCCAGCAGGTCGCGCTTGGAAAGTGCTGGCACTTCGATACGTTGCGCGAACTCGCCGCCAACCACCGGCCGGGTGTCATGCCATACCACTCGCCGATGCCAAATCAGTTTTACGAGGCGTTCATCGATGACTTAGCCGGTGGCGAACTTATCCGGAAGAACGTACATGGTGAAATCGTTGAGCGAGTGCCCCTGTGAGGTGACCCCCGATTTAGCGCAAAAGCGACCAGAGCAGACGCGACCGCCCGCGGGCGTCTATGCGCGCCGCGGCCGGCGTTCCTCAGAACCGGTTGCGCGTCATCCTTTCGACCTGCTCGGTCACCAGCCGCTCAGGCAGCCTGAAGAACGAGAACCGCTCATAGAGCGGAGCAAGCATCCGCTGCAGCACTTCAACCAGGTTGTCCCGAGCTTGCGCGCGGGTGACCTGCGCCGTGAGGGTTATGTCGTCGTCCGCGCACCGATAGTTGTCGTGCAGTATCCCCCAGCCTTCGAGGTGCGTCAGAGTGCGGCCCCGCAGGCCGAGGTACCGGCAGCGCACGAGAAACGAGAGGTCATCGTTGTCCGAGAATCGCTCGGCCAGTCGCCCGACATACAGGATCGCTTCGCCGACGCGCCAGACAGGCAGCGTGATGTCGAAGACGGTGCCCGGCTTCACGCGTTCCTGTCCATCCTCCTCGTAGCCGCGCAACAGCACGAGTTTGCCGGTCGCATCTGCGCGCCAGTAGTCGACATGCGCGGGGTCGCGCGCGAGCAGCCGCTTCACCGGCAGCCCAAACCACGCCTCGATCGCACCTTCCACGATACGCGGCTCGAACTCGGTCCGCTGCGCCAGCGCGAACGGTCCCCAGCCGGTGTGCTTCACCACGCTCGCCTGAGCCATGGCGTCGCGCAGCTCAGTGAGACTCGGCAACCCCCGAGCGCTTAGGATCTCAAACCCGAGAGTGTAATGACCGTAGGGGAAGCGCGCGGAGTCGTCGGTGGGAAGTTTCTGCGTGAGATGCAGCCATCGCTCTGATGCCTTCGTGGTGAAGGCCGTCAGCGCCTCTCCGACCGCTGGTTGCGCAGCACTCCCGGCGCGCCCCTGCAAGGCCAGGCGGATCGCCGTCATCATTTCCTGGCGGCCCGCGCGCACGCAGCGATCGAGCAACACGCGCCACTCCTCGGACTTCTGCGGCTCCTCGCTGCGCGGACCCGGCTTGCGGATGTAGCACCTGCGGGCTGCGATCACGCCCTCGCAGTCACGCCTGGCCATGACTGGGACCGAGAGGTCGCCGGGGACACTCACGAAGGCATGTTCGACCTGGGTCCTGGGATGCGTCACAAACAGCAGCTTGCCGTGAAATTCAGGGTCAGCGAACCGGTTGATCGCCTGGTTCACGTCGTCCTGCGTGTAGGGGTCGACGTGGTCCGGCCGCCGAACGGACTCGAGCGGTCCCTTGCCCTCCTGGTGGCGCATCCCCAGCACGATGATGCCGCCGCCACTGTTGGCGAGGGCGATGGCCGCCTTCGCAAGTACCGCACGATCGCGCGTCTCGCCGAGGTCCAGCCAGCTCTTGTACTCCGCGGTCAGTGTTTCGTTGGGCTCGTCGAGCAGAGCGAGCAGTTCAGTCATCAAAGGCATATCGTCTTCTCCTGTCGACGCGCTCTCATCGAGGAGCTGCACCTCCCAGCGTCCCAGCTGTTTGCGCAGCGCCATGGTGAGCTTTCCCGGCCGGAACCACGCGAGTGCGTCATCCAGCGTCGGAAACACAGCCGCGTTGCCTGTGATGTTCGCGTCCTGGTCGCGGCGCGAGAACTCGCTCACGTACCGTCCGTCTCCTGTGCGCGGTAGATAGCCGCTCGCAGCACCAGGGCACGGCTGGTCTCGGCTTCGGCCTCGGCAACAACGGAACCGTCAAACTGCAGCGGACGCTCATCAGAGCCGCGTGGCAGCGTGAAGCGGCGGAGCTTCTGAGGATCGCTTGGACCGTGTGCGGATGGAGGTCCGCCGTCTCGATGTGTAGGCATCGAAACCTGTTCGCCGGGAGAACCCACCCGCAAAGGGACGCACGCACGTGCGATGCGTGAGGGAAAGTATAAGTCCGGGCGAGGACGTCGGTCGAGCCGGCGCGCGGTGTTAGGTGCGCTCGGGTACTTTGCTCGCTGGAGGCTCGGGTGGTTGGAGCTTTCCGCTCAGCTCGAATTGTTCCGATCATGATGATCGGGTGCAGGACGGTGTTCGCGAGTCCCAGGTCGAACAGCTCGAGGCGGCGATGCCGTGCGCAGGCTCGGTGCGCACGTTAAGGCCGCAAGGATCTTGATACAACGCCTGGAGGGGAACCAGATCTCCTCTGGCACCCTGGCTTCGAATCGCTCGTGGCTCAGCACCTCACCGAGCGAGATCATCTGCAATCCGCCCGCCGTGGGGGTCCAGCTTCGTGGCGCCGCCGCGAGGACATGCCGCAAGGCAGCCTCGATCTGCGATACGAGCACGTGAATTGTCTTGACCATGTCGCCCGCGAACCAGGCCGCGATCCCTTACGAATGAACCGGATCCGCGGCTGAACAAACGGTGACGAGGCCGAGCGAGCCGGGTTCCTCTGGCCGTTGGCATGTCGACAGTGCGAGCGCCGCAACCGCCAAGCAAGACGGAGAACCTGACGTGCATCGCGGACCCATCTGCCTGTGCTCAGGCCTGCTGATAGAACATCCACACAACTAAAGATGCCGGGCCAAGTGGCCCTCGCCGAGAGCGGATGGGTTGGAACGGCGTGCGGCTTCGCGGCCGGCCGTGGCAGCACTGGGCCCGGGTCGCACGGACCTGCGACGGGCGCGGCCCTGCAGCAAGATGCACCGACGTCTTTTTATTCTCTTAAAGAATCAAATAATGATACTTTGCGCACATGAAAGTCAGGGATTACATCCGAGACCTGGCCGCATCGGGCCGCTACAGCTTTGGCTCAGGCGACGCCAGAGCGGCTTTGGGTGTATCCGCTGCCGCAGCCAAGCTGGCGTTGCAGCGTCTTATCCACGAGGGCGAGATCGCTTCGCCGGGGCGCGGTTTTTACGTCATCGTCCCGCCTGAATACCGGACGCTCAGCTGCCTGCCCGCCGACCAGTTCATTCCAGCGCTGATGCAGCGGGCCGGCGCGCCTTACTACGCGGGCCTGCTCACGGCCGCGCAGTATTACGGCGCGGCGCACCACCGCCCGCAGGAGTTCCAGGTGATGTTGGACAAGGCGCGCCGTCCGATTCACTGCGGGCAAGTGCGCGTGGCGTTCTTTGTGCGCAAGCGGCTGCGGGAGGTTCCCCTCCAGAGCTTCAACACGCTGCGCGGGACGATCCAGGTCTCTACGCCCGAAGCGACGGCATTCGATCTGGTCGGGTATGAACGACAGGTCGGGGGCCTCGATCAGGTGGCGACGGTCGTCGCCGAACTCGCCGAACAGATCGACCCGGAGAAGCTGGCCGGCGCGGCACAGACGACGCCTCTGCCGTGGGCCCAGAGGCTCGGTTATCTCCTCGAACAGGCGGGCGCCGCCGAAAAAGCGGTGGCCCTCAAGCGCCACGTGAACAACAGCGCGCGCAAGACCGTCGCGCTGGTGCCTGGCGCGCGCGCCAAAGACGCGCCGCGCAACGCTGAATGGAGGCTCCGTGTGAACGCCGACATCGAGGCGGAGACGTGATACCGCGCGACTACATCACGGAGTGGCGAGCGCATGCGCCCTGGGTGCAGGACTTCCAGATCGAGCAAGATCTGGTGATCTCGCGCGCGCTGGTCGCGATCTTTACGCATCCTGTTCTCGCAGAGTCGCTCGCCCTTCGCGGGGGTACGGCGCTGTACAAGCTGTACTCGAAGCCCGCGGCCCGCTATTCCGAGGACATCGACCTCGTCCAGGTCAATGCCGAGCCGGCAGGGCTGCTCATGGACGCCCTGCGCGAGGTCCTCGACCCGTGGCTCGGCAAGGCACAGTGGAAGCAGACGCAAGGCCGCGTGACGCTCGTGTACAGGTTCGACTCCGAAGGCACCCCGCCGGTCCGTCTGCGCCTGAAGGTGGAGATCAACTCGCGGGAGCATTTTTCGGTCTACGGTCTGAGTTGTTTTCCATTCTCCGTTTCATCCCGCTGGTTCACGGGCAATGCCGAAATCAACACCTACGTGCTCGACGAATTGCTGGGAACCAAGATGCGGGCGCTCTACCAGCGCCGGAAAAGTCGTGATCTGTTTGACCTCGCTGTGGCGCTGGAGCGCGGAGCGGTCGACCCGGACCGCATCGTTACTGCTTTTTGCCGCTACATGGAACACGGCGGCCACCGTGTTTCGCGCGCCGAGTTTGAGCAGAATATCGACGCCAAGCTACGCGATTCGTTGTTTGCTGGCGACATCGGACCGCTGCTTGCAGCGGGTTTCGCTTGGGACACTGCGGAAGCGGCTGCGCGCGTGCGCGCGCAGCTAATTGAACGCCTGCCGGGTGAACCCTGGCAGGGCAAGCGGGACGAAGATCAGCGCGGTCGGTAGCCTCATTGCCTCATCGTGTGCCGTCGGCTGGTCGCAGAGGGAGTCAATGCAGACCGTCGTTACGGCCTCAGTGCCTTACGACCTCGTAACCTCGTAACGCCAACCAGCTGCTGCGGCGGGGTGACTGGTCGGTCAACATTCGGCGCGGCGTGATGCTCAAACCTTACACACGGTTCGTTAGGTTGCGCCGTCAGGTCGCCAAATGAGCTTCTATGCTTAACGTCTAGTAAAAAGTTCACTTCAGGCTTGGAACGCCCTCATGCACCGCTGTGGACGTAAAGAACTCGCCAGGCAGGTTGCACAGGTCCACGATGAGGTGATGCGCAAGCCGCAAGTCGGCTGTCAATTGGTCGGGAATCTTCTTACCCGCTGCAATCAGCATTTCTACAGCCCGCTTTAGTAGTCTCGGCTGTTCAAGAGGCAAGCCAGTTTCCAGACTGTCGAGCGGCTCGCGACTACGCCATCTACGAGCCGACAGTTGCTTATAGAGATTGGTTACTTGGTCTTCATCGAAAATTGCCAGTTGCTTGCAGCGATACACCATCGCGGCTATGGAGACTTTCCAGCGCTTCTTCAGCGCAACGAAAGCATCCAATCTAGTCGTGAAAATCTCGGCAGGAAAAGAGTGTCTAGGCAGCAAAAAGGCCGAAGCAAAACGGTCAGCTTCCCTTTCGATGAGCTTCAACTTCTTGGGGTCTTCAAGTTCTTCGGCTCCAACCCACCGATGTAGTACAAGATGGCCAAGTTCATGGGCGGCATCAAACCGCGAACGCGCCGCTGACTCCTTCTCCGAAGCCAGAACAACGAATGGTCTATTTCCATTCCAAAACGAGAATGCCTCGACGGATTCTCGCTCGACCCCACATCGACAAACCGTCACTCCGTTTGCTTCCAGCAAGGAGACCATGTTCGCAATCGGCCCCAAGCCGAGGCCCCATTGCTTCCGGCATACCTCTGCGGCTTGCTCAATCTCTTCTGGCTCGTAACGGCCACCACTCGCCTGAGGCGATACTTGTGGAACACGCACAACCGGGAAATTCACGAACGAGTCCAAGTACGTCGTTACTTGGACAAACCACTTGCTGATAACAAAGCACGCCATATTTCGGCGCTTTTTCGGAGAACCGACTGAGCGAAAGAACATGGAACTGAACTCACCGAACACTGGCCGATCTTCGGCAGAAAAATATGAGATCGGCTGTCCTAAATGGGATGCAATGCGTTCTAGAGTTTCCGGCTCTGGGCTCTTTTCTCCCTGCTCATATGCAGAAATAGCCTGCCTGGTTATCCCCACCGCAACAGCCAATTCCGATTGATTCAGGCAAGCCGCAACGCGAGCATCTTTGAGCCTGCTGACTACCAATCGCCTCTTTGGTGTTGGAAAGGTGACTACGGTGTTGCTCATGCGCCTCCGTTGTCTCTGTCCCACCGCTCGATTTCTTCTTTCAAACTCATCAGCTCAGCCGGATCGACTTCCCCACCCTCCGGGGGTGGCACGTCGGGTGGCGTGACTTCGTACAGCAGTCGCATCAGGTTCGGTGTCTGATAGATGTAGCCGTGCTCGTGACTAGCGTGCGGGATACCAAAGTGAGCGAATTCCAGTTCCTTGTGTCCATGAACCAACAGAAACGAGACACGTCCTTTCGCGTCTTCGACATCGGGTTCGTCACGCTCAAACCCCGGCAGATGGAACTGCTGATTGCCGAGACGGGCATTTGCTCTGAAACTCACGTTGCGCGGCTGCTCCTGCCAGAACTTCACCTGGCTTATGGATAGCGTCGAGTGCGGCAACACGATCTCCAAATACTGGCCGGTGGGTTTGCCGAAGAACCCCCACCTGTAGTCGACCGGCCATTCTTGGGAGTCAATCAGACCCTTGATCGCAAAGTCCACGGCCCATGAAATGATCCTGCCGCGTGACGCGGTGGGAATCTGAAGCATGGGGTTGTCCCGAATCAGGGCTTCCGCCATCGCGTAGCCGAGTTTCAGCTTTGGCGGTATCAACCGCCAGATTCTCATGGGGATTTGGTCTAGGAAGAACTGTTCCGGGAAGTTGGGGTGCATGCGATAACCGTGAACCTGGTTGCTAAGGCCACTTACGCAACTATACCCGAGTTGCAGCCTATTTTGTCAACCTCACGGCGCCCTGGCTGCTTTCTTGGCGATCTCAGCCCGACGCTTCTTGCTCAGGTTCGCCGCCTTGAGCGGCGTCGCCCTTGCGTCCGATCGCGACGGCTGCCTTATCCTTGCCGTCATCCGGCTCCGCCTCATTCTCTGTGATCTCACCAGTGGCAATCTTGCCGACCATGACGGCAGCGCCGATCACATCGGCGGGACGCTAAGGCACTACCCCAAAGGCGGAGGATCTTTCACTCCCTTGGCCTTGAGAGCGATCAGTTTTGGGAATTGGACGTTTGAAGAAATTAGCAGGCGCTTGCCGGCCTAGTCAGCGGATTCGACGAGAAACCGCTCAGAATCGCGGGCAGGGGCCGCCCAAGGCCGCGCAAGGACAGGGGTGGTCGTGACGAACGAAGCCGATACGTGCAGAAAGTACATCGTCCCCAAGCTGCAATCCGCCGGCTGGGACAGCGAGCCTCATTCAATCGCAGAGCAGCGAACGATCACAGATGGCCGTGTCATTCCCGTCGGCAAGGGCTTCGTCCGAAAGCCGCCTAAGCGCGTTGACTATCTGCTGCGCTACACGCGGGACTTTCCGCTCGCGGTGGTCGAGGCGAAGGCAATCTATAGAAGCGCGGCCGATGCGGTTCAGCAAGCGCGAACCTATGCCGAGATGCTTGGCCTCAAATACGCATACGCGACCAACGGCGTCGATGTCATCGAGATCGACTACTTCGCCGGAACGGAAAAGCGCGTCACGGACTTCCCCAAGCCTGATGACCTGTGGCGTCGCTATCAGGCGGGGAGCCCCATTACTTCGCCAGAACGGACCGAACAGCTCCTCACGCCCTACAACACGGTCGGCGGGAAGCCGCCCAGGTACTACCAGCAAATCGCCATCAATCGCACCGTGGAGGCGATCCTTGCCGGAAAGCGTCGCCTTCTTCTCACGATGGCGACGGGCACCGGCAAGACCATCGTTGCCTTCCAGATTTGCTGGAAGCTCTGGTCAAGCCGCTGGAACATGACCGGCGAACATCGCAAGCCGCGCATTCTTTACCTCGCGGATCGCAACATCCTCGTTGATGACCCGAAGGACAAGACCTTCACCCCCTTCGGCGACGCGCGCTACAAAATCGAGTCGGGCGAGATCGTGAAGAGCCGGGAGATGTATTTTGCTATCTACCAGGCGCTTGCGGAGGACGAGCGCCGCGCCGGCCTCTTTCGTGACTATCCGCCGGACTTTTTTGACCTCATCATCGTCGATGAATGCCATCGGGGCAGCGCGCGGGATGACAGCTCTTGGCGCGTGATTCTTGAGTACTTCAAGCCCGCCTTCCAACTCGGCATGACGGCGACGCCACTCCGCGAGGATAACCGTGATACCTACCTTTACTTCGGCAACCCCATCTACGAATACAGCCTACGGCAAGGCATCGACGACGGCTTCCTTGCACCCTACCGCGTGCACCGGGTTATCACGCAATGGGACGCGGCCGGTTGGCGGCCGAGCAGGGACGAGACTGACCGCTACGGACGCGCCATTCCTGACGACGAATATCAGACCGGAGATTTCGAGCGCGTGGTCGCCTTGCGGGCCCGCACGCAAGCGATCGCCCACCATTTGACGGACTTCCTCAAGAAGACCGACCGTTTTGCCAAGACCATTGTCTTCTGCGTCGATCAAGAACACGCGTCTGAAATGCGTGACGCATTGGTCAACCTCAACTCGGACCTTGTGGCCCAATACTCTGACTACGTGTGTCGCGTGACGGCGGATGAAGGGGACATTGGGCGCGGCCACCTGTCGAAGTTTCAGGACGTCGAAACCAAGACCCCCGTCATCCTTACGTCCTCCCAGTTACTGACGACCGGCGTGGACGCGCCGACGTGCAAAAACGTAGTCCTTGCCCGCGTCGTAGGGTCAATGAGCGAGTTCAAGCAGATCATCGGGCGCGGAACGCGCTTGCGCGATGATTACGGCAAGCTCTGGTTCAACATCATCGACTACACCGGCTCCGCGACCCGGATGTTCGCCGACCCGGATTTCGACGGCGAACCCACGCGGATCACGGAGGAAGAGGTATCCGACACTGGCGAAACCACCGCAACGACTGAGACGGCTCCTGAAGGCCAGGAGACTGAAGGTTCCGACGAAACCGGGCCAACCATCGTCGAGCCGCCGTCGGGAGAGGTGCGCAAGTACTACTTCGACGGCGGCCAGGTCGAGATTGTCGCTCACTTGGTCCATGAGCTTGACCCCGACGGCAGACAGCTCCGCGTGGTCAAGTATACGGATTATGCCGCCGAAAGCGTCCGATCCATCGCGCCAACATCCGCCGACCTACGACGCCGATGGGCCGACGCCGATAAGCGCCGGGAAATCATCGAATCTCTCAATGAGCGCGGGGTGGACTTCACGGAACTGGCCGAGCAAACCGGCCAGCCCGAGGCCGACCCGTTCGACCTGCTTTGTCATCTCGCCTTCAATGCGCCGCTTCGCACGAGGCGCGAACGAGCGCAGCGTTTGAAGTCCGAACGGAAGGACTATTTCGAGAAGTTTGGCCCGGAAGCGCGCCAGGTCCTCGACGAGCTGCTGGAAAAGTATGCGGAATACGGTGACGCCCAGTTCGTTTTGCCGGACGTGCTGAAAGTTCCGCCCATCTCAACCCACGGCCAGCCGGCTGAAATCATCAAGCTGTTCGGCGGCCCCGAACAACTTCGGCACGCCGTAAACGACTTGCAAGGACTCCTCTATGGCTCGAGCTAGAAAGAAGAACGGCGCCGCTGCTGTGCCCATGACCACCTCCCAGATGCTCGGGAGCGTCCTGAAATCCGCGCGCGACATCATGCGTAAGGACAAGGGCCTGAACGGCGACCTCGACCGCCTGCCCCTGTTGACATGGATCATGTTCCTGAAATTCCTCGACGACCTTGAGCGACAGCGCGAGGAAGAAGTCGCCCTTGCAGGCAAGAAATTCAAACCGGCCATAGAAAAGCCCTATCGCTGGCGAGATTGGGCGGCGGACAGCCAAGGCATCACAGGCGACGACCTGCTAGCCTTCATCAACGCCGACGAGGCCGTGCGCCCGGACGGAAAGAAAGGACCGGGTCTGTTCGCTTACTTGCGCGCTCTCTCAAGCTCTAACGGCGATAATCGGCGCGACGTGATCGCCACCGTGTTCAAGGGTGTCGATAACCGCATGAAGAGCGGTTATCTCCTGCGCGACATCATCAACAAGGTGAATGGGATTCATTTCACGTCGTCGGACGAGCTGCACACGCTGGGCGCGCTGTACGAATCCATGCTCCGCGAAATGCGCGACGCGGCGGGGGACTCCGGCGAGTTTTACACACCACGCGCCGTCGTGCGCTTCATGGTGGAAGTCACCGACCCACGCCTTGGCGAAACCGTCCTCGACCCCGCAAGCGGCACGGGCGGATTCTTGGTGGAGGCGTACAACCACCTTGAAAAGCAGATGAAGACCGTCGCGGATCGGAAGCGACTCCAGACGGAGACGATTACGGGCTGCGAACCCAAGCCCCTGCCGTATCTTCTCTGCCAGATGAACCTTCTATTGCACGGATTGGACGCGCCGCAGATTGACCCGGGCAATGCCCTGCGCTTCAAGCTCTCGGAGATCGGCGAGAAAGAGCGCGTGGACGTCATCCTCACCAACCCACCCTTCGGCGGTGAGGAAGAGAAAGGCATTCAGGGCAACTTCCCCGAAGACCGCCAAACCGCCGAAACGGCGCTGCTGTTCCTTCAACTCATCATGCGCAAGCTGAAACGCCAGCCCACGGCGGCCAAGCGTCCGTCGCGCGCCGCCGTGGTCGTACCCAATGGAACCCTCTTCGGTGACGGCGTTTGCGCCCGCATCAAGGAAGAACTTCTGAAAGACTTCAACCTACACACCGTCGTCCGCCTTCCGAACGGCGTGTTCTCGCCTTACACCAACATCCCGACAAATATCCTCTTCTTGGACCGCTCCGGGCCTACGAAAGAGGTCTGGTACTACGAACAGCCGTTGCCGGAAGGCCGCAAAAATTACACGAAAACCCAGCCCATGCAGTTCGAGGAGTTCAAGGACTGCATTGCGTGGTGGGGTCAGCGAAAAGAGAACGATCAAGCATGGAAGGTTCCGGTTGATGACCTACTCGCAACCAACTGCAATCTCGATCGCAAGAACCCGCGAGCAAAGGTGGACTTCGAACATCTGCCGCCCGACCAGCTTGCCGACGACATTTTGAAGAAGGAACTGCGCATCGCCGAGATTATGCGGGAAATCAAAGCTGCGCTGCGAGCAGCGACATGAGTGTGGTTTGGCCGACAATTCCGCTTGGTGACGTGCTCCGGCGTTCCGAGAACGTCATTCCACTCGATCCCGAGAAGACATACAAGGAAGTAACGGTTCGCATCAATGGCAAGGGGGTTGTTGAACGCCGTCTGGTGCAAGGGGTCGAAATAGCCTCTGATCGCCGCTACAAGGCGAAATCGGGGCAGTTCATCATCTCGCGTATTGACGCGCGCCACGGCGCGAGCGGACTCATCCCCGCGGATCTGGACGGCGCTGTCGTCACTAATGATTTTCCGCTATTTGACGTGGCCAAGGAGCGCCTCGACCCGGCTTTCCTTGGATGGATGTCGAAGACGTCGTCCTTTGTTGAGTTGTGTAAACACGCTAGCGAAGGCACGACAAATCGCGTCCGGCTTTCGGAAGCGCGCTTCAAGGCCTTAAAAATCCCTCTTCCGCCGCTCGAGGAACAACGCCGCATCGTCGCACGCGTGGAAGAGCTGGTTGCAAAGGTCGGCGAGGCACACGGATTGCGGCAGGCGATCGCCAACGATACTCATGCGCTTCACTCCGCAATGGCTTCGATGTTGGTCGGAGTGTCTGGCTCCAATCACGTAAGACTCGGCGACATCTTGGGTAAGTCTGGCCTGAGAAACGGCAAGTCAATCAAGTCCGGTCCCCCGGAAACGGGAGTCAGATGCTTGACCCTCAGCGCTCTTCGCGAAGGACGTGTGGATGTTTCGAATAGTAAGCCTGTTCCTATGCAGCGGAATGACGCCGAGCCTTACCTCGTCAGAAAAGGGGACGTTTTTGTTGTGCGCGGGAATGGAAGCAAGTCGCTATGTGGCAGGGCTGGCATTGTAATGGACTATGCCGACGCAACGATCTTCCCCGACCTGTTTATCAAGGTGATTCTGCCGCCAGATCTTGTTTACTCGCGGTATTTCGTTTGCATCTGGAATTCGGCATGCATGCGCTCGTGGATCGAGAGCGAGGCCAAAACCACTTCGGGCATTTGGAAAATCAACCAGGGTCACCTAGAGGCCGCACGAATACCGCTACCGCCTATGACCGAACAGCTTCGTATCGTCGGCGAACTCGACGCTCTACACGCTGAGCTCGATCGGGTGAAGGCACTTCAACAGGAGACTACCGCCGAACTCGACGCCATGCTCCCAGCCATTCTCGACAAGGCATTTAAGGGCGAGCTGGTGTGACAGTCCTGCAGTAAATCCTCGAATGGTCCAAGGAGCGTCCTCCTCCGTGTCGACCGGCTGCGCCGTCTGGTCGGGAACGGCGAACCCGGGTGAGTAGAAGCACGGGAGGACATACGTGATGGTACGCCGCGTTGGAGTCAGGGGACCGTGGTATGTCAGGATCGCCTGGTGCTTCGCTCACGCGAGTGGAGGGGTTCGACGAACTGGTAGCGATGGGTCGTTAGTACATTAAGTAATACGACTAGCCTTTCGAGCCGGATCAAGCCATTTTGAAATGGTCTGTGCTACCTGCCCCGCCGCATCGAGTAAGTGCTGATCGTTGAGATGTGCATACCGGGCGGTGGTCTGCGCGGAGCGGTGACCAAGGAGACTGCCGGTGATGAGCAGCGTCTCCCCGCCCATCACGGCGTAGGAGGCATAGTTGTGTCGCATGTCGTGAAGGCGGACGTCGTTCGGCAGTCCCGCATCGCTGCGGATCGCATACCACGCTGCCTCGGAGACGGATCGGAAGCGCGAGGGGTTGCGCGGGGATGGAAACACGTACGGAGAATCACGGAGGGGCTGGCGCCGGCGTCGCTGCGAGAGGAGCTGCCGCGCGGCCGGGCCAATGAGGATGGTTCGCGGGCCGGTCTTGGTCTGTGCAAGCACCAGCCGGTCAGCTTTGACCGCCTCCCAAGTGAGCGCGGCGATTTCGCCCGGCCGGCACCCGGTGAGCAGCATCAAGCGTATCGCCTCCACGGCATCGGGATGACGCAACCGGTGCCGCTCCAAGGCCACGCCGAGTGCTGAGAGGGCCGCTTGATTGAGCAGACGTCCGCGGGGAGGCCGGCGGTTGAGTCGGATTCCCCGGCAGGGATTGACGTGCGTATCGGGTAGAAGACCCCAGTCCTTCGCGCAGTGGAACATGTTCTTGAGGATAGACAGTGCACGATTGGCGCCGCCGGGACTCTTCTCGCTATAGCGATGGAACCAGCGTGCGACGTCGGGACGGGTAATCGCCGCGAGTTGTTGGCGGCGGAAGGCAGGTAGGAGCTGTGTGCGCGTGTAGCCCTCGTACTTGCGCCAGGTGCCGGGTCTCCAGTCGCTTCGGCGGCGGGTACGGTAGACGACCTCGAACTCCGTGAAGGTAGGTCCGGCAACGGGAACGGGTTCAGCCGTCCTACCATTGGCCAGAAGCGCATGCGCCCGGGCGCGGGCCTCGTCGGCCGACACGGTGCACGCATCCCCACGGCAAAGACGTCGCGACTCTCCAGGATGGGTAACGCGCAGCACCCAAGTCTTGGCGCCGAGGGTTGCACGCGGAGCGCGAAACCGCGTAAGGCGTTATCGCGGACGGCGTACTCCTTCGACTCGGGCCGGCAAGTGGCTGCGAGCGCATCGGTGAGGCGGCTGAGGCGGTTCATGGGGCGGCCTGCGCAGTTGGGATTTGGCCCTGCAGATGCTGAGCTCTGCGGCGCCGGTGGTAGCGACGGAGCGCCTGATGGAAAGCGGCGGGATCGAGCCCCTGGCGTTCACAGAAGCCCTCGAGATCGCCCGGCTTGCGCCAGTACTGGGCTGCCTGGCGCATCCACTCCCGTTCTTGGCTGATGGCGGATTGCTCGGCGCGTTGACGGAGAGCCTGGACAGCGGGGAGCGGAGTGACCGGTTCCGGCGGCCTCAACGCACGGGCCAAGCGCTGCGACACGCGTCGGGCTGCACTGGCTACCGGGCCGTCAGCCAGGTGCGCGTAGCCGAGCGTTGTGGCGAAGTCCGCATGCCCGAGCAGCCCTGCCAGAGTGCGCAGGTCATGGCCCGTGGATGCGCCTACGGACGCATAGCCGTGGCGTAAATCGTGCACCCGAATGTCTTTGACCTGCGCGGCGGTGCGGACCCGACACCAGAAGTGCCAGAGGCGCGATGGGGCCAGGGTGCCGTTGCCATCGCCGAAGACGAAATCGTGGTGCTTGTGCCGAGGAAGGCGGCTCATCACCGCCCGGACAGCCTCCGGTAACCAAATCGTCTTGGGCCCGGTCTTGCTGTCGGGCAGGACCGCACGATCTGACTCGACATGCGCCCAGCGCAAGCCGAGGGCTTCACCCCGCCGGGCACCGGTGAGGGCGATGAAGCGATTCGCGCTGACTTCCAGGGGATGAGTAGGCTCGAGCTGCCGCAGCACCTCACCGACTCGCCGGTACTCCTCGGCGGTGGGATAGTGAGCGACGAAGCCGGTGCGCTTGCGCCGCAGCCCCGCACAGGGGTTGGAGCCCTCCGGCCGTAATCCCAGCGTCTCGGCGTGCAGCATCAGGGAGGACAGCACTGAGAGCGCGCGGGTCTGGCTGCCCGATCGGCCGTTGAACCACGCCAGCACATCTGAACGGCGCAGGGTGACAAGAGGTCGGGCACCGAAGACGGGGAGCAGATTGGTACGCAGATTCTGCGCGTGGTGTTTACGAGTGATCGGCTTCCAGCGCCCTGCGCAGTCGCGCAGGAATTGCGCGGCGAACTCCGCCACGGTGATCGCGGCGGGAGGCAATACGGCCGGCTGAATTTGTTGTCGCGAGTGGAGGTGTACGGTTGCCTGATGCCGTGCGGCATCCTCGGTCAATTCGTCGACAGTTCCGAGCGTGCGGCGTCGGGTAGACCCAGCGTGACGCCACTGGACAATCCAGGTTGCACGACCGTTCGAGCGGACCCGCCGGCCGAAACCGGGCAGGGTCGAATCCCAGTGAATGGTATCGGTGGGTGCGGACATCGAAGACTCTCCCGCTTCCGGCTGCATTCCGCACTCTGTCCTGGGAAGCACTCAGGACAAGTTGGGAAGCAGTGAGAGTTGCGAAGGAGAGCGCCGACTCGAGCTCCGCCGATGGCGGATCGGAAATCACTCAAGTCACTGGTCTACAAAAGAAACCGACCTCCTCGTGAGTGCCGCTACTGACATTTCCCCGCGTCGCGGGTCCCGCTGTGTGACCTCACACCTGATGCCCCCGGCCGACGGTGAAAGCTCGCCATGAAATCGGCGCAAAGCAGTGGAGAAAGCAAGCCGTGTCATGTTGAGGGCGACCGCGACTAGCTCTCAACCAGCGCCCTCAGCCGCGACAACCTCTGGTCCCACTGCTCGGACACGCGGCTCAGGTACTCCCGCAGCTCGTCCACCGGTGCCGGATCGAAGCCGAACAGGCTCGCACGGCCGGCGCGCACACTGTGTACGACGCCGGCGCTCTCGAGCACTCGCAGATGCTTGGTGATCGCCTGCCGGGTGATCTTCGCGCCGCCCGCGAGCTGTGCGATGGAGCGGGACTCCCCGGACGCCAGCGTCGCGATCAGCGCCAGGCGCGTCTCATCGCCCAGCGCCGCGAACACGGCGGCGTGCTGCCGCCGTCTGGCGGCGCTCGAGTCACTCCCGGCGCGCGACATGGCTGGCGATGTTCCGCAGCTGCGCGCTCCAGCCGCCGTCATTCATGCGCAACGCTTCCGCACGTCGGTCGGCGGGGATCTCATCGAATCCCGATTCGGTGAGCCGCAGCAGCGTACCGCCGCTGGCGCTCTTCTCCAGCCTGAACTCCACCAGCGTGGGTGTCTCGTGCGAGTAGTCCCTGTTGGGATCGATGGCGTACGGGTGCCAGGTGAAACTGAAGAGCTTCTCGGGCTCCATCTTCTGGATCACCGCATGCCAGCGCAGGTGCTCATAACCGGGATGGGTGATCTGGCCCTGGGCCGGCTGTCCCGGCACGAACGGGGCTTCGATGTTCACCCGGAACCACTGGCCGAACTCACGATGGTCGGTGAGCGCGCGCCACA
>Ga0123356_10002994_pt1 | contig 17867 bp, 17 predicted proteins | sample TergutEmb28metaG_2_FD_92546 | JGI IMG/M metagenome (GOLD analysis project Ga0123356, IMG submission 92546) | Embiratermes neotenicus P3 segment gut microbial communities from Petit-Saut dam, French Guiana - Emb289 P3 | ecosystem: Host-associated > Arthropoda: Insects > Digestive system > Gut ...
TAAAAATGAAGAATCGATATTTGAACCGGATATAATAATAATCTGTGATGAATCAAAACTTGACAAACGTACATGTAACGGCCCCCCGGACATGATAATAGAAATTCTCTCACCATCAACAGCCCGCATGGACAAAAAACTCAAGTTCCAAAAATACCAAAAGTCCGGCGTAAAAGAATACTGGATAGTAGACCCTGTTCATAACTTAGTTGAAGCAAACATCCTCAAAAACGACTTATACACAACAACAATCTACGCAGAAAACGAAACAGCACCAGTTTCTGTATTAGAAGGCTTGGAAATCGACTTAGCAGAAGTGTTTGCCGAGTGAGTGAACGAAAAAATTGATCTTTTATAGAATTAATGAAATAAAAACGTAATAATTTCACACGAAATCTTAATAAATAGCAACAAAATCTTAACTCAAATATGTATTGACAAATGTACCGATTTATGGTACGGTTTGTCACAAATAACAGCAAGGATGCATATATAACAGTTAAAATTCTACTAAAAGGATTTAGTAGTGATTGAAAAATGTATGTAATGCTGTCGTTTATTTGGCAGCATATGTTTTTTAAGAAACAAAATATTATCAATAAATAATATTAAGTATTCTATATATAGTACCGATAACATATACTAAGTGCAAAATATATGGCTTAAAATGTAAAGTGGAGGTTGCAATACATGATAAAGAAAATGCTGGCTTTTATAATGATTGCAGTATTCACTATTTTACAACCTGCAGTTTTTACATTCGCCGCTGAGGATATTGAAGATGGACATGAATATATTGAACTTTTAAGTGTTACTATTCCGTTATCACTTGATTTCGTTATTGATCCATTTGAAATTGCAAATCGGGGTATGATTTATTCCAATGATTTTATTATTGAGAATCACGGCACAAACGATGTAATTCTTTATATTTCCGATATTACCGTTATATATAATGATTCAGAAATCATACCATTAGCAAGACCTTTCTCCGGTGGATTCAGTGATACTTCTAAATCAATATACCTAAGCTTGGATTTTAACAGACCTGATGCAACGCAACCGGTAGTAGCAACCACCTATAATAATAACGTGATAGAAATACCTTTATATACTCCAAACGGAGACGAAAATGACAGTCTATCAAGAGCAACATTAAACCTTTCGGGCAATGTAAACCCGCATCCCGATAAAGAATGGGTAAGTGGTGATGTAAAAATCAATGTTTCTTATTTACTTGAAGAGATAATTACCCATGATAATAATACCCATGATAATTCCGGTGGTACAAATGACCCGGAGCAATCGGCAAAACCCGAAGACCCGACAGAACCCAACATACCCGAAGACCCGGAAGAACCCGATCAATCCGATAATACCGGGGATTTAAATGAGGAAAATGATTAAGTGTAAGTTATACAAAAGGAGTATTTGAATGTCTGATAATCAAAGCGAACAATTTAATGAACAAAATAAAGCGATAGTGAAGAGCGATAGTTCAACTAAAAGTAAAATAAAAGAGAAAACAGAAAAATCAAAAATATCTAATCAAAGCAAGATAATTATTACTAGTGTAATAGTTCTTTTGTGCGCAATAATTGGACTGCTTGTATTTATTATATTAAAAAACGACCAAGAATATACAATCGGCGACGGCGCAACACCATTGGGTAATCTAATTGTTGATTCAAGCAACTTAAGTGATATTAAACAAGCAATTACAACACAAATCGAAAAAGGTATGTTCGCAACATATATGAACACAACCTGGAACTTTCCCGACAGCAACTCTCCATCCACCGATGCTGTTATGGGTAACAGTCCAAGTAATAATTATCCATTTTGGTTCAGCTTAGTAATTGGTGACGATGAAGTATACAGATCATCGGTACTACTGGTGGGAACACAAATGAATGAAATAATCCTAAACACTGATTTACCCGTAGGAACATATAATGCTTTAATGGATGTCAATATGATTGATGAAAACGGCGATCCCGTTGAAAGCAACATGAGATTCGGAATAACAATAAACATATTAAATTAAACAGGTAACAATATTGTGATCTAGCTCAGAGGCACGGTGCTTACCAATAAAAAGGTAATGCCAAGGAGTTATCTTACAAGTGTTATATAAAAATTATTTAAACGGAGGGAACCATGAAAAAATTATTATCAATCACAGTAGTGATAGCTCTGGCATTATCACTCACAATCCCCGCACTCGCAAACACCGGCGGCGGCTTACTCACCGGAGACACCACAGTTGAAAGCGTTGTTCTCCAGGTAGTAGTCCCGACATCAATGCCACTTGGACTTGACCCATTAGCGATTCTCGATTCTGAGTCACAGGTTGTTCAGACCCCATTCGACATTGTCAACAATACAGCCGGGGTAAAAGTTTTAGCTGCATTCTATCTTGAAGCAACATTGGCAGCTGAAGTAGAACTTGTCGCAGCATCTGCACTCGCAGATAAATATGACATAGATGCTACTGAAAAAGAAATTTACCTTGGCATCAGAGCAGCAAAAGAATTTGCAGCAGGTGCTCCTGTTTTCACAGGTGGAGCAATCAGAGCATTCGCAGGCACAACCCCTGTCAATAACTTCGGATTCATTCTTGATGAATTTATACCTGCTGACGGTGGTGACCCAGCTGTCCCCGGAGCAGATGCATTTGTATTTCATGGTGAAATGAATGCATATGCCGACTGGAAACCAGCAGATGTAAAAATCGCCGGTGTCTATCTTCTCAAAGCACTGAGTGTCAATACTGATGTTGATACTGATGATAATGGCGTTGGTCTTATCGATTCTGCAGTAACACTGCCGGCTAAACCAGATCCAAGCGATTTTGAGCCACCTGTAGTTCCAGATGTTACCGCATCGAGCACATCTAGCTCTGCTGCTCCAGTTTCGTTCTCCATAGCTAGAACAAAATATGAATCTGATGGGTTACTTATATTATTACCGGAGAAACCTGCAACAATTACCTCATACACACTTGGCTCGTCTGTTTATACTGTGACAACAGACTATAGCTATGATGCGAGTTCAGGTATTTTGACTGTGTCAAGATTTCCAGTAGGTAACGGCCCAATAGCATTAACGATTGTTACAAGTGGTGTGACGTATTATTTAAGCATCACACTTACAGTTTAGTTATTAAGCAATGTAAGAGTAATTAATAGACAGAGTTATATATGCCCCAGTCTGCACCGACTGGGGTATATATGTTTAAATGATTAAGTTTAAAACATTTTCAAAAATTATGATTTACACGCCTTTCATCATCACAAGCTCTGCTGCTTCGCGAACAGATCCGTTACCCCCTGCGGTTTTTGTCACAAAGTCAGCAGCTTTTTTTACATCATCGACTGCATTGCAAACACAAATCCCAAATCCTACTGTCTTTATCGCATCTAAATCATTTAAATCGTCGCCGATATAAGCAACATTATCCAAATTAATACCATGCTTCTCACATAGCCTGGTAATTGCTGCAACCTTATCTATAACACCTAACAGTACTTCATTAACGCCAATCTTTTTTGCACGTTTCCGAACAATATTTGATTCCTCGCCAGTGATAATTCCTGTAATTATTCCACGCTCCTGTAATAATCTCAATCCGACTCCATCGCGGGTATTGAATTTCTTCATGACCTCTCCGTCTGAAGAATAATACATTCCGCCGTCAGTTAGTGTCCCGTCGCAGTCAGATAAAAACATTTTTATCTCCGGAATAATAAGAAAACGCTCTCGTTTCAAAAGAAACGACTCTACAACGATCCAATCTTCAGGCTCATCAAGCTCAATATATGACTCCGAGGTCATCTCAATTGTTTTTGTCCTGCTGGAAAGCCGGCATTTGTTTTTTATGAGCAAGTCACACGAAGTAATATAGAAAGCACCGTTTTCTACAAGAAATCCATTAAAATCCTGTCTGAGAGGACGACGGAAAACATCATAGTTTTGAGGTTCGGCATATCCGGACTCTGTCTCCGACCATAAAAACCGCTTTTGACGAACTACTGATAAAACACTGTCTACATCATCTTGTGATAATAAGTCAAAACCCCTCTGCAGATCAACTCCGGTCAGAAGTGGTGAGGTAGCTTGTATCAACGCTATATTAGTAAAATCATACTCGCTTGCGAACTCCAGCATTCCATATTCGGTTGAGGCTATATCGATAGCTGATTCGACACTGCGGCTAATAACTTTAACTTTGGGAAAAGAAAACTCTAAAACTGTATCCCGGATAATATCGCTGTCAGTAGAAACATATATCTTGTCAACCGCAGTACATTCACTTGCAGCTTTTATGACCCAATAGACGAGAGGTTTCCCCGCCATAGGTTTTATATTTTTAAGCGGTATTGATTTGCTTCCTCCCCGGATCGGAATAAATGCTACATTCATATTGAATCACGCACCTTATACTTCAGTTTTTCTCTTTGCTCAAGTTCAACAAGCAATATCTCTTCACTCTTTTTTGTAAGTGCTTTGTGAACACTCATCAAATCGCGTTTAAGCCGTCTTAATCCGTCCGGTTCCAACGAAGCAGCATGATCTGTACCTTTCCACGTCCGATCCAATGTAAAGTGACGCTCGATCACACTCGTTCCAAGCGTATATGCGGCAACATCGACCGCTATACCATGATGATGACCGGAAAAACCTATCCTTTTCACTTTATCACCATATGAATCAATAAGGCGTGTGATCTCAAGTAAACAGACATCATCAAAAGCTACCGGATAGCCTGATGTACATGCAAATAAAACCAAATCAGTATTTCTTCCATGATGAGTGAATAACTCAATCACCCTCTGCTCTTCCTCATGTGTTGTCATACCAAGTGATATATGTATCTCACCGGAGTAATTCTCACATACCCACATAAGCAACTCCTTATGATTATTACATGCAGAAGGAATTTTCAAAAACTTTGGATCCAACTTCACGATTTCCTTAGCAGACGTCAAATCCCATACAGAAGAACTGTAATCAACACCAAACTCCTCACACCACGCCTTTAGCTGTTCATGCTGCTTAACAGTGAACTCCAAAAACTCACGATGTTCCCCATATGTTACACCATATGAGTTATAAGGAGCAGGATGCGGAGCATCATACTGTACCGAAGATAACAGCTCCCTATTGCACCGCTTCTGAAACTTGACCGCATTTACCTTACAAAAAACAGCCGCAGTTTTAATAAATTCATAAGCGATATTCATATCACCCTTATGATTACAACCAACTTCGGCGATCATATATGGTTGCGAGTATTTACTATATTTTACTATATTCATAGAAGGTTCTCCTGTTCATCTGCCGCCATAATCGTACGTTCATTAACAGCTTGACCCGGGCAATAGTTGCAAATATCTACATACCCTCTATCTTCAATTTCTATCAATGCGCTTGGTATATCATCGCATTGAAGCACTCGAATATCAATGTAATCTTGTTTATTATCACTCCATTTATCTAGCAGGTGTAATATACCATTAGCAACTCCACATCGCATGTTAATCTTTCCGTTAATCATAACATGGTAATATCCTGCGACTGCATCGAAAGCACATTTCTGATATAAATCCTTTAACTCGTTTATATTTCTATTTCGAAAACCTAAATCGCTAAAATCGTACCATTTTATACGCTCACGAAGGTTACTTCGAATCGAACGACGATTTAACTCATCGATTAAAGGTACTGCTTCATTATTAATAGCATAGTTATTAATAGCTATTGATACTTTGTTACATGTTTTTTCAATTGCGTCCAGAACCTCAGTAGGCGGAATATAGGTTCCATTTGTCAGGCAATAAATACACCCGATATTATTCAAACTTGCTGCTTTTTCTATTACTCGCCCTAAGTCCTTATTTAATAACACATCTCCACCGGACAAGCTCAGGGTGTGAATAAACTCCAATGAGTTAGATAGTTTTTCAATGTCTGTTATTAGCGCATCTGTATCAAACGGGTACTTATGCTTATCTGAAAATTGCGGAATAAATTCACAACAATACTTACAACTTAAGTTGCATTTCCACCCTGCTTTTATAGCTATATGTCGAATGACCTTACTGCGAGACAATCCTTGTAGGCTATACCACTCGCTTCTGACCGGGCAGTGTTTATAGCTAGCTGGACATCCAGAGCAATGGCGAAACAAGTCATCTGTGTTTCCTTTCGCATTACTACAGTTCAAATATGTAGGGTAAAGCTGTATATCACTAGCATCTATTACATAATGATAATCGGTGCTCCCTTTCCACTTTACCTGCAGACTTCTAAAGTCGCGTTCATCAGTCGCTATAATGACCACACCTTGTGGTATTGATTGAACATTGTCGGGAAATGGTGTAACTTTTAATCCTAACGCATTATAGCGTTTTGTAAAATCATGATGTTTATCTGTGCTATTAACTAAAAGGTAATCATCGTCGTAAACGGCAGCTAAACTCCCGCCATTCACTGAAATCCAATTTAGAATAAAATTGCTAGAGTCATGGAAGGCACCGTACAAGTAGATAGGAAGATTTTTCGATTTTATAGCTTCATAAGAATTGTCGATTATCGTACCAATAAAATTACTATTCTTGTCTTTCATTTTTTCACTTCCTCAAGCTTGCTTTTTTCCATTTGCTTCCCTGCTTCACAATTGCTTGCTAAAAAGGATGGAACACAATAATTGCACATTGGCGTATATTGTTGCTCATTCAATTTTATAAACTCCTTCGGTAGTTCCTGCTCATCAACATTCCGAATATTGAAGTAATAATTTTCCATTTCATCATATAGTCCTAGATAGTACAATAAACTTCCGGCAGTTGGACAGTGAGCAGTAACAACACCGTCAATTAAGCTATAATAACTCTGTCTAAATATAGAACATTTTTGAGCAAGCTCATATAACTCTTTATTAGAATACCCTTTGAAATCGGTGTTGCTTTTATCTTTCCAAACTATATCCTTCTGGATTATATAGTTTATTTCATAAACTTCTAATACATCAATAATATCTTTATTATTTACTCCTGCACCGCTGTAGTCACTTACAATTACAAGAACTCGTTCACCAAGGTTTTTTAATGATTCTAGAGTCATGTCGCAAGGCATGACAGTGCCATTTGTAACAATCTCAATCTGCTCTACTTGAGGGAACTCGGTTAAGCTGAAAATTAACTGGATTAAATCCTTATGTAAGAAGGGTTCTCCTCCGGCTATATGAACTGTTTTAATATAAGAAGCTGAAGCTATTATAGGCGAAACATCCAGCAATAGACGTTCTGTTGTCAAATTAAAAGTTTTTTCGTTGTCATTTAAGTATGGGTTGAACTCACCGCACTTTTCACAACGTAGCGTACATGATGTGCCGGTTTTAATTACTAGTTTTTGAATCTCAAAAGTTTGCTTAAATAACGCAGTAATTTCACGTTCTACAATAGTTGAGTTCCTCTTACATATTTTTTTCACTCGTTCGCGATTTTGGTGGCTCACCGCATTTTCAAACGCCACGACAATCTCTTGTATCGCATGGTCATCCGGAATTGCGGGAAACAGTAATTGCTCTTGGGGGGGTATTTCTAAAACGGTTTGTAGTGATAACGTTTTATGCGAGTTTGCACCCATAAAAACACACGGGGTTCCGCCAAGAGATGCCATGATCGAAGGATGATACCGACCGGATACATAGCACTGAGCATTACCTAATATATAACTTGCTAGGTATATATTTATGTCAACCGTTACTAATGGTAGTTTCGTATCTGACGCTACTTGCCGTAGTACGGAATCTCCACTGCAAGTCTCAATCAAGAATAAAGATATACCGATTTTCTCGGCATGATGCTTAAGCGCAATTGCTAATTTAGTAAATGACTCCAGCGCTTTATCGTAATGCCAGTTTGCGTATGAGTTCCCGCTTAATAGCGCATACGGCTTGGAAAAGTCCAAACTATCATAAAAGTGATTATTACTGGTAAACGGTAAAACTAGTTTGGGATTTGCAAGTTGGTTTCTTAATATATCTTGTTTTTCACCTAACGCTATGTACCAGCTAAATAGCGCATCCGGAATGAATATCGAATTAACCTTTTCTCCATATTCTTTAATGATGCTCATTGATTGGAGATCTCTTGCTGCAAAAACTTCTGCATGTTCTAGTATTGGTATTGCTTGACTCAATAAGGAGATATTTAGAGGCTCATCAGCAAAAGCTGTAAACATAGCGTTTAAGATATAAAAAGGTTTTTTTGTTTCAATACATGCACTGAGAATTACCAAGTAGTAATGTAAATCAGCTCTCGGTGGAGATTGAAAAATAAAACTGCCTTCTCCATTTAATACCACAACATCGACATTTTCTATTCTTTGAAGCATACTGACATAACTCTTTGCGTCTATATCCTTAACTGTGTCTATGTAAACACACAAGTCATCATATATTGGAGTGTTTACAAACAGTTTCAATATTTCATTTCTGTAGAGTCTATCGACAATTGTAAAAGACCTGCTCAGTATATCAGATAAAGCCTCACTCGTTGAACGGCAACCAAAATTAGGTGTGTCTGTATTATCTCCGACAAAAAGAATATTCTTCTTTACTTTTTCTGTATGATTATACAATGTGATGTCACCTTCGTTATTATTAGTATTTAAGCTCATTTCCTATAAGATTATCAATTATATAAATTGATTTCATTTAAATAAATTATCAAAATTAACACGTTCAAACACCTCAAGTTTACCACCGCGTGTTGCATTATAGATTTTTATCCCACTTTCATCAGCATATTTAAGTGCAGCTTTATATCCAGCATTGTGAAGGTCAAAGTCTATACATATACCGACATCTGATGTATTATCATTATCCGGGTAGAAATGTGCACAAGTTTTGTTATTAAAGACTTCTCCGTTAGCTTTTCGCATATATGGATAATTACAATCTACTCCTAATAAGAAAATATTTTTAAACCCCATCAATACGGCTAGTTGTAAGCACGTGTATGTTACTGTACTTGACCAATAAAATATCCCTGGGTTTTTACTAAAGTCAACTGAATAAGGGTATTGCTGGAAAGATACACTAAAATCTAAATCAAAATAATAAGTATTTTCTGATTTGTAATTATTATTTTGAAAGACGCCTGGAGCCCAAAAAAATTTTATTCCATTTGTTGCTTTATAATATAAATCATTATTTGCCATATATAAACCATCTTCAACTACATAATAAGTAGGTCGCCATGAAGTTGTATCAAACATATAATACACTTGGTTTGAAGCAAATGTTATTTCATTTTTTAGGTACTCTAAGTCATCAATTTTTAAACTTGGTCCATTTCCAATAATAAAACACCGTTCACCATGATGTACATTAATAAATTTGGATAGTTGTGTTCGCATGTGCCGACGAAGAAGCCATTCAATGTATACCCTGTCAAAACAATCGCTTCTCCAATGAAATCCCATTTCAATTAATTGATTCTCAATTGATTTGTCATAATAATTCATCACCGATACAAGAACTACAGATTTGCTCACTTCAAGGTCATCTGGAGATATTACTTTTTTTCCAAAGTATTCAGTACCATGCTTACTAGGATCGTTATCAATAAATGCATGAATAAATAATTCAAGCTCTATATTATGTATTATTTTATATTGCTCTCTTATATGTTTAAAACCGTAACCAGCTCCCCAAACATATATGTCTGCTCCGTTTCTGAGTTTTGGAGAAACCTTGGCTAACTCATCACGAAAATTCATTTTAATAAATTCCATATAACAACCTCAAATCTTATCTAACAAAATGTCAAAAGCCATATCCATCACCTCTTCATTCATATCGGCTAATATTGGCAGACGGAGAACCTGACTTGTATAATCCTTTGTAGCCGAGGTTTCATTTGAATCCTATTAAATGAAAACAATCATAATATCTCTTCTTCAAATATACTAATAATTTCATTTGGTGAAAAAGTGAACATACCAGTTCTTGTGTCAGATAAATTGCTACACGTATTTGAACGATAAAAGCGATCCATCGCTTCTTCAAAAGTCCACTGATGTTTTTTAACTAGCTCATCTATAATCATTCTAATTAATGACGTATCGTCAAACATATTTAGCTCTCCGTAATATAACTTTTGGTGAATAACAATGCATTAATTCCATTAATTGTTGTTATACAATATTGGTTATTTGGTTTCGAATATTGTAATTGCTCCAAAAAGAATTGCTTGCCGTTTGAAGTTATTCTTCCCATTTTAAGAAGACGCATATAATCATTCACTACTGTTGCAACATCATCATTAGCTATATTTCCATATATCGCATCAAATTGATGTGGTTCAGCTTCATTTCCTCGATTTTTGACAACAAAATCCAACCAATCTTCAGAATACCCATTAAACGAGAGGATTGATAGATGATCGAGATTAAACTCGTATATACTGACAACCGGTTGCTTACTACTGATAATTGCTCGGCGATTAGCCCATTTTTCAGCTTGTTGAACTAATGTTGTTACGTAAAAACCCTTTCCAAAATCTAAGTTAGAACGCCCGTAGTTTAAGTCTGGAAGTATTATTTCCTGATCAGATCCATGATAAACTAACATAGAGTTATCACCTCATGTTCTAAAAAATACTCATGAATCTCATTAATAATAAATTCCTTACCGAGAGAGTGTGTAGTATCATAATTGTCTACATAAATATCCCAAAGCCCACACTCTACTAGGGTGCTGTAAGCAGCATTTTTGTTTTTTTCAAAGAACTCATCGGCAACTATTTCTATAAGCCATACCATGTATTCCATTATTTCAAATGAAATGTTACTGTTAGCCATAAATATCTCCTTTACATATGTACAACTTATGTATTACAGAGTATATATTACTTATTATACCATAAGCACCTAACTCAAGTAATAATATATCTGTTAAATAATGACATGTTCTGCAATACACTCACTTCAATATAGTGTCGCACACAACATTTACCTGTTCCTTTGTCATGTCAGCAAACATTGGCAGGCATAATATTCGGCTTGCGATGTTTTTTGCAACTGGAGTTTCATCCGGTTGAAGAATATTCTTATAACAACTAAAATCACTTGTTAATGGATAGAAGTACTTACGTGCAGTAATTTCATGTTTTTGCAATGTATCGCAGACTTCGTCACGGCTTTTTCCGAAATCATCTTTAAATACAACAGGATAATAAGCATAATTACGTATGAGACCATTAACAGCAGGGAAGAACTGTAGACCCTTTACCTCATTAAGTCGTGAATTATAATAATCTGTAACTGCTTTACGCTTTTCAATGTTTTCGTTTATATACATTAAGTTACATAACCCCATAGCAGCATGAAGTTCACTTAATTTTGAATTAACTCCAATTTCGTCAACATCAAGCCCTCCGGGGCAAATACCAAAATCTCGCAAGTGGCTAAGCTTTTCAAGTAAAGTATTGTCTTTAAATGCCAATCCGCCACCTTCAGCAGTATGAAACACCTTAGTTGCATGAAAAGAGAACATAGATATATCACCATACTGTGCAATTGGCTTGTTTATATAACTAACACCAAAGGTATGCGCAGCATCATATATCACTTTGAGCTTGTATTTCTCAGCCAGCTTTTCTATCGCATCTGTGTCACATGGTATGCCATAAACGTGCACAGCAACAATTGCGCTTGTGTTTTCGTTAATAAGCGGCTCAATCTTATCCGGATCGATCGTGTACTTTACTGGATCGATATCGCAGAAAATAGGTGTGAGTCCATTTCTGACAATAGCTTGTGTAGTTGAAATAAAAGTAAATGGTGTTGTTATGACTTCACCATTTAAATTTAGTGCTTGTATCCCAAGCTCCAGAGCCATATGACCGTTAGAAAATAACAAAAAGTTATCGGCAGATAGATGATCCTGCAGCCTGTCTGTCAGTTCTTCATGCATACAACCGGAGTTAGTAAGCCATCTGTTATCCCAAAGCTTACTTATCATTTCAATATATTCATCCATCGGAGGCATCGACGAACGTGTAACCAAAATCTTCATCAGCAATAATCCTCATTTATTGATGAAATAATACGCTCTTTCGGAATCCCCATATTAATTAAAGAATAACTCATTTCCTCAGCAAAGGTTTTACTAATTGTTGCTAAGACAATATAGTCATATGAGTCTTGCGTCATGTCACGTAATTTATCAGGAGGGAAAATACTTTCATTATCATGTGCCTTATCAACCCATAAAACGACGTTACAGAAGTTATTTAAGCTTATTTGGCGCACAAACTCACGCCCAACTCTACCGGAACCATAGATTACTACATTGCTGTTTCTATTAACTAAATCATAAGGGAAAAGGTAGTTTGCAGAGAGAGCTGATGGATACGGACGAGCCTCATGAACAGAGTCGCCGGCAAAATTGTAAACACGCGGATCAGTTAATATAGGGTCGCACATTATTTCTAAATATTCATTGTGATATGGATGCAGAGGATTGAGAACATCTTTAAACCAGTATACTTCATCATCCATGGTGCCCCATTGATAAACCGGTTTGAGCATTACTGCATCAAAAGCATATCTTTCAAAACTGGTATTTATGAATGATGGAATTTCACGAAAATTCCTATCCTGCATTACAAGCGAGCTTATTATCTTTGATAATTCACCTTTATTTCTAAGCTGTGATATAAAAACCAGATTATCATGAAGTTTTTTATAATTTCCACCACGATTTATATGATTATATGTAAACTTGTTAAAACTATTAATTGTAACTACAACTTCTAAGTTAAACTTGCTCAGATGCTTAAACTGTACCCAATGTTCTTCATCAAAAAATACACCGTTTGTTTCCAACAGTAAATGTAAGTTCTGATTGGTAGGTCGAAGGTTCTCGAGCATGCTCATTATCTTTTTTTGAACTAAAAACTCTCCATTACCTGAAGTTGTTATAAACTTGGCTGTATTTAAATATGGTGTGATGTTTTTAAGGATTATTTCACTAATTTCAACATTGATACTCGGTGAAGTTAGAGCCGACTTTCTGCAAGTTTCGCAGTATTGGTTGCATGTATAATCAAATGCAATGTTAATTTGTGTTGGATAGTAACTATTGAGCTTTCTTAAGTTAAATTCTTCTAAGGAAATCTCTTCAAGGTCGTTATTTTGTAAAAAAGGGCATGCATCAGATCTGCAAAATGAAAATGTCTGCTCTTCAATTGAAGCCCGCAGTTCATTAGCAAAAGTTGAGTTATAACAGGAGTCAATATCATCATTAACTAAGTTACCAATACAGGTTTCTTTTTGTAACCTTTTCATCCAGGGACAAAGGTAAATATCTCCGCCTTCTTCCACTAATAGATAATCAAATGGTCTTGAACAGTATTTCATTATTTCTCCATTCTTGCGTTGTTGTGCTTATAATTCAATAGTTTCTTTAAAAAGAAGACCTAAATAATAATGTAACTTGATATAAAACAATGTTTTTTTTATGACTTTTTTTCTGGAGAGTGAATATCTAATACCTCGTTGGAAAGCAAAACACAATATTGTTGTAGTAGGATATTTCCTGTCAAATATCGCAGTTAGATTACTTCTTGAAAAGAAATAGTCATAATAGTTTGTTAGCAGTACTTTAAGTTGTTTAAAATCTCTATTAGAAATATAGTATAATGCCATATTTTTTAAAGCAATGCTAATGCGGTAGTTTACTTCAATGATATATTTATCATTAGTATAGTCGTTTAACTCTTTATATAGTTCTATCCATTTTTCACCTCGGTTAATGAAAAAATCACGATAGCTAGAATTCATAAGAAGTGTATATCCGGTTTCATGACGTCTGTACATACTCATTAATCTGTTGATATGTTTAATTTTCCCATCGCCGACAATTATAGGCATAAAAAATAAATCTTGACCTTTATGTACACTCCAATCATCGGGAAAACCATTTATATAAGGCCATCTTCCGAAATAGCTGCTTGTGTGTGCTTCATATGTACCAATTAAATCTTTTAATGTAAGAATACCATCTTTCGGATATATTGATTTTAATAAAAACCCTGCTGATGGATAATATGCAGTATCACCAACAAACTCAAACTCATATAACACTTTCGTATTATGGAAACATAGAGTAAAGTCAGAGTTGTTTTCTAAGAAATCAAATTGAACTTGTAATTTATTATGATCACACCAAAAATCATCTCCTTCACAAAAAGCAATATATCTCCCTCGAACTTTTCGCAATCCATCCTCTAAGTTTTTCGGACCTCCGGTATTCTTAGACTGCATAGAAAGCACAATGTGTTCAGGGTACTCATCATATATTTCATTTATCGTGTCAATAGTGCCGTCTGTCGAAAAATCATCACAAATAATAAGTTCAAAAGAGAAGTTTGTTCTCTGCTGAATGCAACTGGTGATAGCCTCTCTTATGAACGAGTTATGATTATAAGTTAGCATTAAGATACTTACTTCCGGAATAACATCAAAGTTCATTTTTTCACCCATATTAAAGACTATATATAATTTGATCAAGAGAAATAACAGGTATTTCTGATGTAGTTCTTATAATCTTTTTTCGCACCCTGTTAAAATCATAAACAGGAGTCACAATAATTGCATCAATTTTTTTTTGATCAGGAATATCATCAACACAAATTATATCTAATTCAACAATTTCTTTAGATATCTCAGGAAAACAAGCGTTTTGATCTATTAAATATACTACTGATACTTCTGATTTATCAAGCTCTTCACAAACTAATTCACAAACAGCACCGGCACCATAAATTGCTATATTTTTATAATTATTTTCTATTAGATAATCAGATATACTTTTTTTCTTATGAATGTTTCTTACCCACATTGCGAATATTTGGAACCATAAATGATATGAATTTGCTTGGCTTTTTAGCAAAGAGTTCTTTTTAATGTTTGCAGTGATTTTATTGACCCAAAACATAATAGCATGTATGAGTAACAATGCAATTATCCCATATACAACAAACATTAACCTCATAAAAATATTTCAACACCTTTCAATTTTAGCTGAAGCACAGTACTAACAAAATCGATTACTACTAAATGGAGAGAAATAAAAAGTGTACAGCGTTTATGATCTCCAATCAAGGAGTACTTCAATCCCATCGACATCAAAAACTGGTATATGAAGATTTTCTCTGACAGACTTACGTTCATAAAAAGCATTATCGATAAAAATCGCCCCTGCCGGATCAATTATTTTGTGCTTTGGTGTATCAAAATCTAATTCAATAATATCGGTGAACATTTCAAGTGAAATTTTGTGATGGTATAACGCTTCAATAACAGAATCATTATGATCTGCACTATGCCGTGTAATAAGAAAAATACTTTTATTATTGTTTATACACTGATAAAGAAAATGCATTGCTTTTAAATTTACTTTTCCATTAATTATTATTGTATCATCAAAATCAATATACACAGTATTATATTTTAAGTCTGTTTTGTATCGTGAAATCAATGTTCTATCAACCATTACATTATAATCGCCAATAAAAACCGATGTCTCTCTTCCCATTGCTTCGTACACACTTAGTAATGGTAGATTTACCCCTAAAGCTCTTGAAAGACACATAGTACCGGCACACCTTACAGAGATCTCTTCTAATTTATATCGTCCGATACTATCTTTTTTTATTTGAAAATACCATAATCCCAGGATCTTAAGTCTGGCATTTATTGTATTTGCGATATTTTTAATTTCTTCAGTAAGTGGTTCATTTTGTGCTTGAACCGATACACCACCGAAAACCCTTTGCCTTGACCGTGGTAAAATGGCTTGAAGATTCCCATTTTTATCTGTAAAACAATCAACAGTTAGCTCAACTCCGGGTAAATATTCGCAAATCACATACTCTGTCCAGTCAATATTTCCCGGAACGTCAGCATCACAAGTTAGTAACTTTGAACCTATACCCCCTTGCCCCTTACGAGGCTTTATAAAAACAGGGAAGGATGATATTTTATCATATATTATTGGATTAAAATCAGAATCCGAGAACAATTCATATATTTTCTTTTTATCGCGACATATTTCTGTAGTATTTATATCAGATGTCAGAATACTTGCATTTATATTGTCCCGGTTTTTTGCAAAAAACAAAGCAACATCATCATGTGTCGGTATTACTACATCAATATTATTATCGACTATTATATGGTTGAAGTTAATAAGAAAATCAGGTTCATTTATTTTTGGGACATTAGAAATATAATTCTTAAAAACAAACTCACCATGCCTGTCAATAGATGATGCTCCATATAGTTTAATATTTACACAAGTTGAAAGTGCATCATGTAATTCAATTGAATTAATTTCTCCGGCTGGGAAGACCAAAACACCTATTATAGAACCCATATTATAATCCTCTTCGAACACAGATATTATATTGCATACATAACAGTCTCATTTATATTTGCATGTTGTCGCAAATAAATTTTGTAATGCGGATAATTTGAGATTATCCAAAACGGAATTTCCCATAAATGAGTATTTGGCAATCCGTGATAAACACTAATAGCAAATTTAGGCTTATCTCGAACAATAAGCTTGCGCGATCCTTCAAGAGCGTTTAGTTCCGCTCCCTCAATATCCATTTTGATAAAAGTTGGATGATTAATTTTATCAAAAAACAATGAGTCTAATGTCGTAGTTTGTATTTTACACTCACCATGTGGATTAATATAACTTGAACCCCATTCTATCGAAGAGAATGTTACTTCTTCGTTACTGTCATATGCACCCAATTTATATATCTCACAGTTGCTTATTTCATTATTGTCATGCAGAATCCATTTTGTTATTTCATACTGCCAGGAGTCAGGTTCAAGAACATATATATAATTATATTCACCTGCTCTATTTACAAAATCCAAGGTTGTTTTCCCATCATATCCGCCACAATCTATAAATACTTCATTTTTAGATAATGAAATAATTCCTTCCGGAAAATACATATCCCCAACTTGCAAAGCCTCAATATCACAATGTTGTCCTGAAAAGGATGAATTTAATTTGGCTTCAAAAACAGCTATTGATGCTTCATCATGTTTAAGGTTATTGCGTACAACAGAGATAGTATCTGCATTGTTTTTTAGCAAAGAATCCATAATCACACGATTATTTTCTATATATTCGTCTCTGATGGATACAAGATTAACCATGAGAGCATTGTAATCAGATATGTAAAAGATATTATAAAAACCGAGGGAATGAAGTTTATCAGTTATTGCAAAACAATATTTTTGTGTGGTTACGATTACACAAGCATCTTTATTATATTGTTTTAATCCTTCCGGGGTTACGATTGGAATTCCGAATAAATTCTTTCCTTTTTTATTAATATCTGCATCAGCTATACAAAGAATGTTTAATAAAGGATATTTGTTTTTGCACTTAATAATATAGTCGGCAGCATTTACTCCTGCTCCGTACAAAATTATGTCATCTGTTGATGCGATAGCTACGTTTAATTCATTTTTCCAAACTGATTTATTATTCATTATAATAGTCCATTCCTTTCTACGAAAGGCACAAAACGGGATGAAACCGGGCTGTGCCTATTATTTTGGTACAATGTACTTGAGACAGGGCACACTACAAAGCACGGGGAGGTGAGTGGTATCGGCAGGAATGCCGACCGCATTATAATGTGTGCCGGACGTTCTTTCAAGCACAAATAAGTGTCGCCTTAGAGCACGTAAACTAAGCTTTGGTAAACAAATCTCGTTTATGCATGGATGTCCAGTCAATGCCCTGTACTCTAATA
>Ga0123356_10002995_pt1 | contig 17864 bp, 15 predicted proteins | sample TergutEmb28metaG_2_FD_92546 | JGI IMG/M metagenome (GOLD analysis project Ga0123356, IMG submission 92546) | Embiratermes neotenicus P3 segment gut microbial communities from Petit-Saut dam, French Guiana - Emb289 P3 | ecosystem: Host-associated > Arthropoda: Insects > Digestive system > Gut ...
CAGGAATTAAGATATCTCAGACAGGGAGGATTTATGTCGAAAGAAACCATGTCAATCAGCGAAAAATTGGATATTGCACTCAGAGCTCGTGCTTTAAAAGATGCTGGAGATGAAGAGGGGTATATGCGTCTTCTGAAAACTGCTCCGATGCCCCCTTATTTGGCAAAGGTCATGAAAGAAAAGGTTGGGGTTGATTATCTTATAAATAGTGGTTGGAATTTATCAGAAGCAGAGGCTGAATTTGGAGCTGATTGGCTTAGTAGATAGCATTAATGCTGCAGCATTTAACATTGATTCCGGACGTAAAGGCTTCGCTGTTGTTGGAAAAGAACGAGCGGGACGCATTGCCTATGAAGGTGGTATTGCCGACGCTTTGAGTGGTTTTAAGGAAGCGCAAGCCAGTACTGACCCACAAACTATCATTCTTGTCGAATACACTTTTCTATCCCAAGAGCTTCATTTTTGCCCCAAAAGCGATACAAGTACTTTTCGCAGTCTAACCCATGCTATCCAAAGTTTTGACGATGCTTTCCTTTGTCTTGAAGTTGTAGAAGACCACAGCGCTTATCAAAGAGCTGAAAAAACTTATCTGCGTCATAAAAATTACCGTGCAAATGGCTTTCCTAAGGATGCTTTTCATATAGCTTGTGCCTCTCACAAAACACGGCTTGGAAATGTAATCCGATCTCCGGGTATTGATCCTATAGAAAAATCTCTGCTCAATCAGCGCGTTTCAAACCTTACTACTGCGCGAAGCAGTTATGTCAAAAAGCAAAAAATAGCGCTGACCGCCCTGCCATCACTGAATTGATAATTACATTGGGGACGGAGATATTTTTTTAGCGGGGACAGAGTTGTTGTTATTTCACTAATTCGCCCGCGTTAAAAACACAATTAAAGCAACTCCCTCCAATTAAATATTTAGCAAGAATAAACAGCGTAAATTATATTTACGGATCCTCAGCAATAGTGCGTTTCCGGTATTTTCTCAAAAACATTTCCATTCTTAGCTCTCGGTAGTTATTCTCAACTAATAAACTGTTAGAATAAAGGATTGTGTATTATGGATTTTACTGAATTCACAGATTTGCCGCACCGTTAGGCGTGGGTGATGATGTTGTGTATATTACGGTAAAGGAAAGTGTTCTGCACGGCAAAAGGATATATTCGGTAGAGCGTATAGAAATAGAAAAGCTCGCGGGTATATTAGAAGAGGCACGTGAAATATCACCTACGCTCTTCCCCTCTGCGCGAGCTTCCTATAATATTAATAAAGGGCATAACCCGCAGTTAGCTCAAAGAAGCGTAACCCTTGACGGTTATGAAATATTTATAGATTTAGTACGCAAGTACGAAAAAATTAGATGATGCAGTAAAGCGCGATATAAATGAGTGCATAAAGCGTAATGTACTAAGGGAGTATCTGGAGCGTAATTCATCGGAGGTTAGAAATATGTTATTACAGGAATGGAATTTGGAAGAGGCTTTAGAGGTTAGCAAAGAAGAAGGCAGAGAAGAGGGCATTGCGCAAATCGCAAAAACAATGAAAGATAATAAAGAGCCTGTGGAAAAAATTATTAAATTCACCGGACTTACAGTGGAAGAGATTGAAACATTGTGATGATACGACTCAAAGGTAATCGCAAGCCAAGACTGTCTACCTTTGGCAAACTCGCTGATGCTTTAAATGTTCCTGTAGAAGAGATTGTAGATTTTAGCCGATATAATTGGGAAGATTTACGTACCCTTGTTCCACAAAACAATAAAGAGTTGATGAATTGATATATGATTAAGATTTTTTATACACCTGATTTTTTAAGGAGTGATTTATGAACAGCGACACAGACAACCAAACCCAACAGCCAAAAACATACCCCGAACTTGCGCAAACATTAATTGACAACGGCTATGATATCGCACCCTGTTGGGGCGCGGACAATACATGGGAATTTTTGTAATTTCTACTCATCGCTTTTTGGGCGGTCTTTGTTACAAACTATCTGAACATCACAGCTATCGAAATAAGGAATTTAGTCAAAACTCTTTTGGCTGCGCTTGCGCTGTTTTCTTTGACTTCAATAGGATTTTCCGGTTTTATTTTGTCAATAATTTCGTAGGCGGCGTCAAAACCCCTTCTGATTATGACAACATCTCTTCTTCCATCATAATACCCGAACAGATGCAAAGCGTCATAAACTGTATCAAAGCGATCAGACATTTTTTTGTCAAGCATGGATATGTTCATTTTATAAAAATCTACCGATTTTCTGCCGTTTTTCTTCGGATTTACTACACCCTTCATCTTAAACCAAGCGTCAAGCGCTATCAAAACACCGTTATACGCTACACCGCAAGCGGTGCGCACATATTTTTTGTCAGCATAGTACCCGTCATCGCTTTTCCTTGCTTTTTGCAGCGCTTCCTTAGCATTATCCATATATCTGACTACTTCGGCATATTCTCTGTTCAGAAAGATATTTTGTTCTTCTTTTGTCACTTTTATTTGTCTTTCCCGTATTTTACGGAATTTCAAATTACAATTACGGTTTATGCCTGACCGTTATGCAAAAAGACACTGCTTCTAACGCAAAAATAATTAATGTCAGCTCGGAAAAAAAACAGGAAAAATTAAAGCCGGAAATATTTTTGTTTCTGATAAAAAATGGGGTGATCGAGGGGACTCGAACCCCCAACAACTAGAACCACAATCTAGTGCTCTAACCAATTGAACTACGACCACCATTAAAATGAAGATACTAAATATAGCAAATTGACAGCCTGCGCCGCAACTACTTTTCTAATTTCAGCTCTCCCCATGTTCCGGGAATATCCCGCTTAGCGGAAGTTGGATATTGCACAGAAGCTTTTGGCTTCTCTTTTATAAATACCGCAAAACCGATATTACGCTCTTCAAAAGGCTGTAAGCCAAGCTCATGCCACCGCACGTGTATCAGTTCAGAGTTTTCTGCCTTTAAAAGAGAGAGCCCATCGTTTTCCCCCCACGCCATCTCAGTATACTGTACCGCGTTTTTATCAAACGATCTTCTGTAATTTACACCGCGAACGCTCTGAGCTGCCGCGTCATAAACAATAAACCTGTCTGCCCACGACAAGAAAGCGTTGCGGCCGCACTTGGCGTCAAAAGCGAACTGCGCTTCCAGAAGAGCGTTAGAGGGATTGAACAATATGTAAAGTCCATCTTTGTTCCATCCGGCCGCAAATTTACTGGCGCCGACATCCTGACTTTGCGCCCCCATAAGCGCGTCTGAAATTTGAGTAATGGATGAACCGTCTTTAAGTTTTACAGCGGTGAGAGTGTTTATCGTAACTTCTTCAACAATCGCTCTGCCAAAAGGCTCCACCACCCCGCTAAACTCACTGCCTGGAGCGCTCCACCCAATACTTAGAAAATCTGTTCCGCCCAGATTCTTCTCTTTAATTGTACCAAGAAAAATATCTGCGTTGTAATCTTCTATTTTCACATTTTTAGTAAAAAGCGTGGACGCGCGGTTACCGGAATGTTTCCTAACCTTAAACTCAACCGTACCCTTAGGCAGCCTTGAGGTATCCGCCTGAATCGTCACAAATAGCGAATCCGTACGCAGCGTCATCCAGGAGGCGGGGGCGCTTATGACCACAGCCTCATCCTGCGCAATAACCAAACTCTGAAGAATGGCCGCAGCGGCGGCGGCTTTAATAAGTGTCAGTTTTCTTCCCATTTACTTTTCCTTTTGAAGAACCATGAGACAAATATATTCTATATAGGGTACCTCTAAAAACTGCCGTGCCCGCACTCCCTGCCGACTGCACTACAGCCGTGAGACAGACACGGCAGTTTTCAGAGACGCCTTTAAGCAATACCCAAAGATTAAATATAGCTTAGGGAACACCGCTCAGTAAACACCTTGCACAGCAATATTTGCGGCGGCGTAACTTTGTACGGTCATTGCACTTGAAAGCTCCCCCTGTCAGGCAGTAATTTTATTAGATGTCCGACAACCGTTTAAGATTAAATTTTGCGAAAAAAGTCTTTGGGCTGCTTATGGTATGCTGCGGGACGCTGTTTTCCTCCGATCTTGTTTTGACCAATTACAGCTCTACCATTACTGTGAACAGCTTTTTAACGATCGGTGATACGATTTTCGCCGCTTCAAGCGGCGGACTTCAGATTCATAATGTAAAAAGCGGCGTCACAGAACTTTTATCTAACGCAAGAATATTACCTGACCCTCACCTTACAGCGCTGTGCCAAGACTCAAAGGGGAATTTATGGATAGGTTCACAAAAAGGCTACCTTTACAAAAGAACTCCAAGAGGACAATTCAGCGTTTATTCCAATTACAAACTTGCCGACTGGGGTATTCTTTGCCTGTATACTCATGGTAATTTGATTGTAGTGGGTTCAAATAAGGGAATGAGTCTTTTTGACCCGCAAAGAGGAATCGCCTTAAGAAACGCTACATCCATAGGCGATTTTTCCGATCCGCGCGTTAATACTATTACCGTTTTTAAAGATACCCTGTTTTTGGGATGTGAAGAGGGAACGGCATATCTTGACGGCCTTAATAACGTACCTCTGAACAGCAGGAATTTTTATGACGCAACTATATGGAAAACAAAAAAAAGCTCCGCTCCCATAGTATCTTTTATAAACAGCGGAGATTCTGTTTCATCCAAAAGTGAACCGGCCGCCATATTTCACGGCAGAACATTTACTACATTAGACAGCGTACGGTATAATAACAGAAGAGAAATTATCTACCGGTGCATGTGGATTATGAACAACGGCCGGCCGCAAAAAGAGGTTACGCCTTACGGCAAGATTATAACCTTGTACAATGAAGACGACAAACGGCTGTGGATTGGTACAGATGAGGCGTATTATTTCTCATATAATGGAGACGACAATCCGAAGCAGCACAAAATAGAAGGAATGGCACTTCGCAGAGGAACACGTATTGTCGCGGCTCCAAACGGCAGCGTCTGGGTTCTGCCCATGCTGCCGCCGCATCCTAATACCGCGCAGTGGCATCATGGAGTTTATAGATTTGATGGTACAAGCTGGCACATCTATAATTATCATGTACTCGGCGAAATGTTCGGATATATTGGAGAGAAAGAAGCCCTTGGCGCGGCGCTTGGACAAGACGGCTCACTGTGGGTCGGAACATGGGGAGGAAATGTAAAACATATAGACCCCATAAAAAACAAATATGGACAGCTTATTGTCGGCAACGGAGATTTTAGCAATATAAACTACATCGCTTTTGGAGTTGGCGGACAGCAGGCGTGGGGTAAAGTTGACGCGCTGGCAACAGATTCAAGCGGATTTCTTTGGGTGTCTGTTTTCGATCACAATTTGGGGAGTCTTATCTGCTATGACCCGCGCTTCACTCCCAACTCTAAGGAAACCGACCCAGTCAAAGCGCATTACAGACATTTTTTTAGCGAAGATACATTAAAAACAGCAAACATTTCTGAACTGAATGTTGACGCGCAAAACAGAATTTTCGCATTTGACGAAGAACAAAGCAGGCTTACGGTTTTCAAATATAACGGCAGCCCTCTTGTAAATGGAATTGAAATTATCGGCACGTATCCTCAGATCGGCATGGTATCGGCTATAAGAAGCGCAGATGACGGCACTACTTATATCAGCGCCACAACCGGTCTGCGAAGAATACGGGCAGGAGAAACGAAGCTTGAAATGGTTGACTCAACCCTCTCTAATATCTCAAGTATAGCGGTTCAGGGAGAAGTGCTGTGGTTAGGCACCCGTACAAACGGTATACTGCGTTATAATACTGTTGACTCTACAAGAATGTGGGTAGATGAAGCCCGCGGCCTGATTTCAAATAACGTATACTCTCTCTCTATTGACAGTAAACAGGGGCGTCTTTGGATTTTGACGGAGGGCGGTGTGTCGCAGCTTGACGCGGGGCGCGAAAGTAAAGTAACATCTTCTGAGCCGTTACTTGTTTTCCCCAATGTATTTTCAATCGGCAGAAGGAATACTCACAGCACTGCGTCAATAACTTTCGCCAGGCTTGAACCTCGCTCTGTCGTTTCAATTTATACTCTCAATGGAGTTCTCATAGATAAAATTAACGCCGTAAATTTCACCGCGAATGAATGGAGAGCTTTTTGGACGCCAAAAAATTCACTCTCACCCGGAACCTATTTTGCCGTTGTGAAACCATCGGGCAAGAAAACAAAAATTATTTTAAAACCATAATATAAAAATTTAACCGGACATTACGGGTGAAACGTAAAATTGTTTTTTTCTGTTCATTACCATCCTTTAATACCGGTATGCCTATAAGTACATACAAATTAGCCGCCGAACTTGTCAAAACCGGACGGTATGATGTTTACGCTGTACTGCCAGGTGGCGGTGAATTGACGGAAAGATTGAGATTAGCCGGCGTCAATGTCAAAATAATCCCGTTCAGCCGCCTGAGAGCTAATCCATTGTCAATGATTAAATTTTTATTGATGTGGTTCACCGCCGGATTCAGCTTCCATAGATTTATCAGAAAAAACAAAATCGATATCGTACATTTCTCCGACATAATTGACGCTCCGTTCTATCCCTGGGCGCGGATTAGCAGAGCAAGAGTTGTTGCGCATGCGCGTGTTTGCGCTGGGCGGCAGTTTACAAGATTTATTTTTAAACACTGGGCTTTTTTGTTTACTTCTCATATTGTGACAATTTCGCATTTTGTAAAATCATATTACGATTTTCATAAACGCGCAGGCGTCGTTTATAATCCCGGTCCAAATCGTGAATTGTTTAATATTGATAAATATCCGCAAGTAATATGTAATGGGGCAGATCCGCCTCCCGTTGTTCTTTTCGCGGCAATGTTCCGCAGAGATAAAGGACACCATAATTTTTTGAAAATAGCATCATTGATAAAAGAGCGGGTTGACAATAATGTTAGGTTTGTCATTATCGGCGGAAAAGTTCAGGGGCATGAGGATTACTATGATGATATGATGAAAGAAGCGAAGCGATTAAATATTGACAATTCTTTGACTGTTACGGGTAATATACCTCATGAAGAGGTACCGTCAATCATGGCTAATGCCGCAGTGTTTATGCTTGTTCCAGATTGGGAAGAGGCGCTTGGCGGAGTGATTCTTGAAGCCATGTCGCTTGGAGTTCCGGTTGTAGCGTTTGACAAGGGCGGCATAAGGGAGTGTTTTACTGATAGTGTATCTGGTTTCTTAGTTCCTCATGGAGATTTTGCCGCGGCAGCCGCCGCGGCTGCGCGGCTTCTCGCATCTTCGGATATGAGAAATCTGGTTGCTATAGAAGCGCGAAGAGAACTTGATTCAAAATTTACCATTGATCTTCATATAAACAATATAGAAAAAATTTACAACTCTCTATATAAACAAAGTGAAACCGTTCCGCAGACAAATGAAAAGGATGCGCTGTAAATGAGCGTAACCATACGAAGTATTACAGAAGTATCAAAAGAGAAGTGGATAGAAACCGCGAAAGCATGCCCGTACGCCACTTATTTCCACACCCCGTACTGGTATGAACTGATTGTTCCCAAACAAAAACACACAGCGGTAGAGGTAACTTTTAATGACGGCGCGTCCGCTGTTGTTCCCATAGCGAAAATTAAACGGATGGGCGGTGTGCTGATCGATAACTTTTCATCACCGGGCGGGAATTACGGCGGATGGATCAGCGAGAATGAGCTTAATGAAGAGCATGTAAGGGCATTGATGAGCGTTTTGACATCAAAGAAAAATCTCACGTTCAGAATCAATCCGTTTGACAAAACGCCGGCATCGTTATTAACGTCATCAGCACAATCAATGCCGCTGAGGTCATCATCAAAAATAACAGTAACTGACGATCGCACGTACATGATTGACTTGACAAAAAGCGCTGATAAGCTTCGTAGCGAAATCTCCAGAGGACACAAAAATGCGATTAATTTTGCCGAGCGTAACGGCGTGACAGTGAGACAGGCTGAAAAATATGATGAGTGGGTGCGTTACTACGATATCTACCTTGACTCTGTCAGGAGATGGCAGACGGCGCAGCTGAAAACGAGAAGAGTCTATCCGTTAACGCTGTTTAAGCATCTTTACGAAAACCGTACAGGGAATGAAACTCTCTGGCTTGCTTTGAAAGACGACGAGCCTGTTGCCGGCGCGCTATTTTTCTACTGGGGTGCTCATGCGGTGGGCTGGCACGGCGCTGCGTTGGCACAGCATTTTCATCTTAAGCCAAATAATCTGCTGCATTGGGAAATAATTCAAGATGCAGTGCGCAGGGGTTGCAAAATTTATGACTTTAACCCAAGCGGCGGCTATGACGGGGTCGAGTCGTTCAAAAAATGCTTCGGCGCGGTACAAATATCATCCCCGATACTGCAAACAAAAACCCTGCTGCGCTCACTTATTTCAAGCCTGCGCCATTTAGGATAAATCACACCGATTTTAAGAAAAACATCTATCTTTCTTACTATTATAGTTAAAGTACTTTGCGCGGGTCTATTATTGAGACGGTTATAAGGTCGTGCCGTTTTGACGGAATGTGCTTAACCGCTAATCTGCTCAATTACCGCCAATAAAACCGAGTGAATATTGGAGGTAGCGATATATTACCTCATTACTCGGTACAGGGTCATTCGTTATTGAGCCGACAAAAAGGCATAAACCTACAAATATGCTCACAGTAAGCAGTACGTATGTAACTTTTATACGATTTCTGTTTAGACTGTCATTCATTTGGACTTGACCGTTACCGCTGCACCAGTACCAAGCGTAAAAAAGAGACGGAATAATCATAAACAGCGCGAAATCTATTATGTATCTTCCTGAATGACCTACAAGCCATGAATTGAGAAATATTAGAGTTGCCGCGATAATAAGAAATGTTGAGGATATAGTGAATGTTTGAGGCTTGATTTTAGCGAATATGCTTTTGAAGTAAAAGAACAGAAACAGCACTATAGGAAAATTTATTATTCCGCTACCCTTATCATAAAACCGTTTAACGTTCGTTTGAATTTCATTATGCTGAATCGACTCAACATACGGAAAAATAAACGAATATTGATTATAAGTGAACAAATAAGTAATGCTAGCGATAACGGTGTTAATAACTTTTCCTATAGGATTTAACAACGTGTATGCACCGATATTAACATTCGTCATATTGTATTTAAATCCAAAATCAATAATTGAGCCGAAACGGATATAATTATAAAAGCATAAAGGTATCGCAATTATTGTGTATGGGATTGATATAAACATCGCAAGTTTGAGAGACCAGTGTCTCCACAAAATAACCGGAACAAGCAGTGATACAAAAATAAAATTCGGGCGGCAGCCAACGGCTAACGCGAGGCAGAGACACGCGAAAAACAGTTTCATGTAATTTGGCCTATTATGTTCAACTGATTTAAACAACAGCAAAATCCCGGCAATTACAAACATAAAACCGGCTGCAGAAACTATGGAGTAAAACCGCGTGAATCGAAGCGGACCAAATAATCCACTTGCAAAAAACATTGTTAAGAATGAGAGCAGATAAAACACAAAAAGGGTATTTTTCAGGTATTTTTTAACTAAAAATCTCCACAATATCGCCATCAGGACTATGGCAATAGCTGCAAACAGTAATATTCCGGCGTTATTTGACAGATATTCCCCAGTAATCATTTTGTACGGGACATAAAGGATTATTGCCGGAACAATACCGAAATAGGAGTAATGTTTACCTTTATAGTAAACCCAGTCTGACTTCCAGGCTTCATCTCTTCTGAAGCCGTTGGCTTCTAACCATTTTAAGTCATAAGGTCGCTCCGCAATAAGCAGCAATTCTGGATTCCCGTGATCAAGATATGTTCTGCCGGAAAGTATCGCGTCTACCAAAAATGTATTATACTGCCGATCCGATAAATATTCTTCCCTGAAAAATTTTGAGGTTGAGGTAAACGCGCAAATAAATGAGTAAAAAACAACTAACGCAACTACGCATACATAGATAAAATTTTGTTTTCTACTTGCAGGATCAAATTTATACTCAAAAAGAAAACACGCGGTTTTTATGCGGAGCGTTTTATTTAAGAACAGAATGATTGCAAAAAACAAGCATGAAACGGCAAAAAGCCGTAGCCCGCTAAAATAGAACGGAATCGGCTTATTTATAACAATCTGGGAAAGTTTACCGTTAAAATTGATTCTGAGCTCCGAAAGTTTACCTAGTGCCTGAAGCGCTATATAATTCTCATGGGGTAAACCGCTAAAAAGCTGCTTTACAAATCTGATTGAGCTTCCTTCGTCAACAGTAATGATATTTACAAGCGTCGCATCAATCTCATAAAAAACCGGCTCAATAAACACCGAAGTAACCCGCCTGTCAAGATTTTTAAAAACTATCCCGGCTAAAACCTTTGTACTATCTTTTTTCGTCTCAAATATCGGCTCCGCCAAAGTACCGTCAGAAGTAACAACAGTCGAATCCTGTATAGAGATCTCTACTACACTGCACTCCTCATCGGCAAAATATCTAAGATAGTATTGATAGTTAAAAACTGTAGCTTCGATAATAAGCGCAAAAAGCGCAGCGATACAAAACGCCCGTATAAACATATTGCGCCGGAATATATTCAGGTTGGAGTTTTTAAAAAAAACGGTAATAACCCCGTAAATAGCAAAAAATCCCATTACGGTTGCTGAGAAGACATTGAAGTATCCTAAAAGCAGAGAGATCGTTGATTCGGTCATGGCACTTTCCTAACTTCAAAATTACCTCTATATCTGAAATAAAGAACAAGATCTACAGTCACCAACGCTAAATTAAGCGCATAGAGATATAGCACCCAGTCCATAGAGTAAAGTATTTTATGGGTGAAACCGCTTATATAACCGAGAATTATAATAATCATAAAAAGCGGACTTTTGCCTGATACGGTTTTGGTTCGCAAAGATTTAGCTATAGATATCGGCCATCCCAATCCGAAACATACAAGCATGATCACTTCAAAAATGCTCACAACCCGCCTCCGCTCCTACCACATCTGCACTGAATTTTGTATTATTTTTTCTACGAGATTTGTTACCGCTTTACTTCTGCCATACTGTTCATTTTCGGTTTGGAAATCATAAGTTCCCTCACCGGAAACATTACCTTTATATATGGACTCTCCCCGTTTGTTGTCAAAAAATTCTACATCCGCCGATATTCGTACTATGTAAAGTTCAACATTTACAATATCACCGCCGCCGCCAAAAGTGTGCGGGCTATTGGCGTATCGTGTCACAGTACCGCTTATGGTAGCGTCGGCGTTTTGGTTTGCGGGGCGGAGCTGACTTTTGAGAATCTCTTTTGAGAGTTCTGCGGTTATTTCATCATCTATTCCTGGCTCTAATGAGGAATTGGCGAATACCGGAATCTCAACCGTTTTTATGTGGCCGGGAAGCGTGGAACCGCTGAAAGAGTAGAAGGAGCAGCCCGCAAAAATAAAAGCGAATATGGGCGTAAATAAAACTAATTTAAAAAATCTCATGGAAGATCCTCAAATGGTTCATAAGTTATATTAGAATCGTTTGTTTGCGAATCAGAATTTGATTCTGATTCAAAAAAATTACGCATTCTTTCAATCATTGCGTTAATACCGGTAAACTCATTAATCGAAGAATCAATTGCTCGTACAAATTGTTTGCCGTAACCTTTAGTTACAATTCTGTTGTCAAGCACAACAAGGGCGCCTCTGTCGGATGCGCTGCGTATAAGACGTCCCGCGCCCTGACGAAATTTTATAATAGCCTCCGGTACTGAATAAGCAAAGAAAGAGCTTCCGTAAAGTGTTTCCATTCTCTGGCCAAGCGCTGCTGTAAGCGGGTGTGTGGGAACAGGGAAAGGCAATCTCGGAATGATCACCACTTCACACGCCTCTCCCGGCGCGTCAATCCCTTCCCAAAAAGAGTCGGTGCCAAGAAGTATCATCCCTTTTTGTGCCTTGAACTGATCAAGCATCGCGTTTCTGTTTCCGCTGAATCCCTGCGCAAGCAGCTTGCTTTTATCAATGTCTGTTCTTGATTTCAAATTAGTATAAACATTGTTAAGCATCGAGTTAGACGTAAACAGCACGAGTATATTTTTGCCAAGTGCAGAGTGGACAGATGCGACAGCTTCCGCTACAAACGGAGCAAAGGCAGGATTATCAGGTTCAGGACACTCTCTTATAGCGCCAAACAGCATTTGATTCGCACCGTACGGACTTGGTAAAACCATAGAAGAAGTACGGTCACCAAAAGTGTTAAGACCCGCTCCGCGGTTGAAATATTCGGTTGACCCTTGAGCCGCCAGTGTCGCGGATGTAATAATAACCGCTCCGCTGCACCGCTCCCAGATTTGTGAAAGTAAAGCGCTTATGTCAAGCTGAACTCCGCACAGTTTTGTCCATTTTTTTTCGTGATTGCCCTCTAACCAAAAAACATGATCTTCAGTTTTTGCGCCTGTAAGGTATTGCAGATCGGCTCTTAGCTGAGAAGTGTATTCCGAACAGAATTGCGCCGCACCGCGCAGTTCCTCTGCGGCTTTTCCTTCCGGCATCGCGGACAGAGTCTGTTTGAGTCGGCTGAAAGTGTCTTTCATATCAGATAGAGTCAAGTCGAATACAGCAGTTTCATGAAACTGTTTCAGCGACTCTTCGTTGATTCCTATCTGGTAATCAGCTTTTAATTCAGGAGCAGTGTTAGACGCCCACGCGCTAAGTTCGCTTAGAAAATCACCGGAACGTTTTCTAAGGTGTTTCAAATGCGATTTTATATCTTTTTCAAAAGACGCGATTTCATTAGGTTCTTTACATGAGGAGATACCATGCAGCAAATTTTGAATCTGATCAACAAACGCGTTCATACGGTTTGTATCAAGCTCAGTACGCAAATGCTGATGTCCGCTTGATTCAAGATGGTGCGCTTCGTCAAATATAATTGAACCTATCGGGCCAAGGAAAGAGCTGTTTGAGCACACGTCAGAATAAAAAAGCGCGTGGTTAATAACAACTATGTGCGACCCTTGCGCAAGTGAACGCGCTCTGTGTAAAAAGCAGTTAGAAAAATAAGGACAGCGCCGACCTGAACAATCCTGGCCATCAGAAGAGATAAGATTCCAGACTTTAAAAAACCACTTCGGGTTAAAAAAGGTTTGTTCCTCAATGTCGCCTGTTTTAGTAGTTTGCGACCATATAACAAGAGGCAAAACCGCGTTGCGTTCTCTTGGAGAGATATTTCCTGCTTCACCACGCAGCAGTTTGTAAAAACGGCTGCGGCAAAGATAATTATTTCTCCCCTTAAGAGTAGTAAAACGCAAATCCCCCCCGCTAAGCGCCGCCGCAGCCGGGATGTCTTTACTAATGAGCTGATCCTGTAAATTTCGGGTATGAGTAGAAATAATCACCCTGCAATTATTCTTAAGAGCGTGCTTAGCCGCAGGAATTAAATAGGCGAGAGACTTGCCTGTACCCGTCCCGGCCTCCACTACAAAAAATTCACTGCTGTTAAGCGCATTCATAACCCCCGCAGCCATTTTTAACTGTGATTCACGAGGCGCGAGCGAACTGTCAGAAAAGAGTTCTTCTATTTCCAATGGGTCAATTTCCAGAAACGATTCCGGTAAATCAAGCTTAAGCGGCTTATCCGCAAATGGTAAATCAGCTTTGAGGTATATTCCGTATCTTGTGGCGCCAAGGGTTTTTGTCATGAGCGTTTTAAAAAGTCCGCCCGGCGCACACGCGGCTAATGCCTGACGGATTTCAAGCGGAAAATCCGCCAGTTTAGGTACAAGCCGGCAAGCCACTTCCCCCGAAGCTTTCGCATCATGCAACGCGCGGTGCGCGTTACTAAGCGGCACGCCAAGCGATTCGCAGAAAAATTTCAACGAAAAACGTCCTATTGGCTGGAGCAGTACGCGCGATAGAAGCGCCGTGTCAAGCAGCTGCGGCGTTATCGTTTGAAACGCCGCGCGTTTGAACTCCTCGTTTATAAAGCTATGATCGAATTCTATCTGATGTCCGCAAATCGGCAGGGTTCCAATAAATTCCACAAGTTCGGACGCAATATCAGAAAACGCGGGCGCATCTTTGACGTCGTCATTATTGATAGACGTCAACTGTGTTATATGTTCAGGTATCAAAATACCGGGATTGATAAATGTTGAAAACTCTTTTTCAAGTTTACCGTTAATAAACCGCGCAGCCCCAATCTCAATCACGCGGTCTTTTTTGAATTCAAGCCCTGTAGTCTCAACATCAATTGCTACAAAATCTGGAACTGTGAGCGGCACCGCAGCGCCATTATTCTCCGATAGATTCTTATTGACAGGCTTTGCATCTTTGAATTTACCGCTTTTGGGAGCGGCCTTGTTCTTTTTGGCTTCGTTGAGAAGTTCTTTTTTAGAGCTGTCGGGCAGCAGGTCAAAGAGTCTTGGCATTTTTTACAGGAGCTTTCTGTATTTAGGGGTACCTATATCTTTATAATAACACAATTAATAAAAAATAATTTATGCGATGGTCAAAATTCTTCTGTGTGTGAAAGTTAGAAGCAAATCCGTTAAATTACGTTTTAATTCCAATGATACTATGCACCACAGGCTGACTTTAATTTATATTCACAAGTTTGAGATCAATTCGTATTATTAGCATTTATGGGCAATAGAGATGAGCAAAGACACTCCTGTTTACGATGAAAGTAAAATAAAGACGCTTAGCTCGCTTGAGCATATCCGGCTTCGCAGCGGTATGTATATAGGGCGGCTTGGCGATGGGTCGAATCCTGATGACGGCGTTTATATTCTCCTTAAAGAGGTGATTGATAACGCTATTGACGAATTCATCATGGGGTTTGGAAAAAAAGTTGACGTTGGCGTGGAAAACAGCGTCGCGTCTGTGAGAGATTACGGACGCGGGATTCCGCTTGGCAAGGTGATTGACTGTGTGTCTACAATTAACACAGGCGCGAAATATAATGATGATGTTTTCCAGTTCAGCGTTGGGCTTAACGGCGTTGGAACTAAGGCGGTAAACGCGCTTTCAAGCATGTTTCGGGTTGTCTCTTACCGCAACGGTGAGTATTTTGAGGCAAAATTTGAGCGGGGAAAACTCCTCTCCAAAAAAAGCGGCAAAGCCGCAAATGAACCTGACGGAACGCTTGTTCAGTTTTTGCCGGATGAGGAGATTTTTGGTGATTTTACTTTTAACTTTGAATATATAGAAAAACGGCTTTGGAATTACGCCTACCTTAACTCAGGACTTAAAATATTTTTTGACAAACAGAAAATTGAGTCAAAAAACGGACTTTTGGATCTTTTAGAGAACGAAGTGGGCGAGTCTACAGTTTATAATGTCGGATATTTCCGCGGAAAACAAATTGAGTTTGCTTTCACGCACACACAGGCGTACGGAGAGACATACTTTTCTTTTGTAAACGGCCAGTTTACCTCCGACGGCGGAACGCATTTAAGCGCGTTTCGGGAAGGTATATTAAAAGGGGTCAATGAGTTTTTTAAGAAAAATTATAATGGTGTTGACGTGCGTGATGGTATCGCGGGAGCGATAGCCATAAAGTTAAAAAATCCCGTGTTTGAATCGCAGACAAAAAATAAACTCGGAAATACCGAAATACGCGGATGGATAGTATCAGAAGTTAAATCGGGAGTTGTGGATTTTCTTCACAAAAACGCGGATGCCGCAAAGCAGTTAGAGAGCAAAATCGTTCAAAATGAAAAACTTCGCACAGAGCTTAATAAAGTAAAAAAAGAGGCCAAAGAAGCCGCAAAGCGTATCGAAATAAAGATACCGAATTTGAAAGATTGCAAGTATCATTTTAACAACGACGGCGAAAAAGGCGGCAAATCAACCATCTTTTTAACAGAGGGACAATCCGCGGGCGGCTCAATAATCAGTTCGCGGGACGTTTACACTCAGGCGATATATACTCTTAGAGGTAAACCGCAAAACGTTTTCGGCAAGACAAAAGCCGCTATATATCAAAATGAAGAGCTGTACGATATGATGATGGCTCTTGGCATTGAGGAAGATGTGGAAAATCTGCGCTACAACAGAATTGTTCTCGCTACAGACGCGGATGTTGACGGTTTCCATATAAGAAATTTACTGTTGACTTTTTTCCTCACCTATTTTGAAGACCTTGTAGTAGCCGGACACATTTACATTCTTGAAACCCCGCTTTTTCGCGTGCGCAATAAAAATGAGACGCGCTATTGTTACAGCGAAAAAGAGAGAGACGCCGCGGTGAAGGCGATTCGTGATCCTGAGATAACACGCTTTAAAGGTCTTGGAGAAATATCGCCAAAAGAGTTCGGGCAGTTCATTGGTGACAAAATGCGGCTTATCGAAGTAAATATAAAGGCGGTAAAAAGTATTTCAGAAACCCTTGAATTCTACATGGGTAAAAATACCCCTGAGCGGCGCGATTTCATAATGGAGAATCTGATCTAGATTATCAGAATTAAAGGATTAACAGGATTAAAAATTAAAAGATAATTTTTTTGGAGATATTTTACGATGGCTTTTGTAAATAATATTTATAACACTAATTTTCTTGAATACGCATCCTACGTTATAAAAGATAGAGCGATCCCTCATGTTGATGATGGTTTAAAACCTGTACAGCGCCGTATTCTGCACACGCTCTTTGAAGTGGATGACGGCAAATTCCACAAAGTCGCTAATGTCGTTGGTCAGTGCATGAAGTATCATCCGCACGGAGACGCTTCTATCGGCGATGCGCTTGTAACATTGTCTAATAAGAATCTGTTTATTGATCAGCAGGGTAACTTCGGCAATATTTTTACAGGTGACCCGGCCTCAGCGGTGCGTTACATTGAGTGCCGTCTCTCCCCGCTTGCGAGAGAGGCTCTGTTTAATCCTGAAATCACTGAATTTGTTGACTCTTACGACGGCCGTAACCGCGAACCTGTCACACTGCCCTCAAAACTTCCGGTACTATTGGCTCTTGGCGCTGAGGGTATTGCGGTTGGTATGTCAACAAAAATCCTGCCTCATAACTTAATCGAACTTATGGAAGCGCAAGTTGCTTTCTTAAGAGGAGAATCGTTTACAATATACCCTGATTTTCCAACAGGCGGATTTGCGGATATTTCAGAGTACGACGACGGCAACGGTAAGGTATTGCTCAGAGCAAGACTTGACACAAGCGACCCCAAGCGTATTGTCATAAAAGAACTGCCTTACGGGTCTACTACAGAATCTATTATTGATTCGATTGAAGCCGCAACCCGCAAAGGTAAACTTAAAGTAGCGGGAATAAGCGATTTTACAGCCGAAGACGTAGAAATTGAGGTAAGGCTTGCGCGCGGAGTTCACACACAGGATACTGTAGACGCGCTCTACGCGTTTACGGATTGTGAGTCATCCGCATCAGTCAATCTGATGGTAATTAAGGATGAAAAACCTGTTGTAATGACAGTGACACAAGTCATTCAGCATAACTCTGAAAAATTAGTTGAGATATTAAAAGCGGAGCTTAAACTCGAAGAGCAAAAGCTAAAAGATAAACTGCACGCAAAAACACTTGAGCAAATTTTTATTGAAAACCGTGTCTATAAAAGAATCGAAGATGAAAAAACTTCCGACGGCGTAGTAAAAGCGGTGTTTGACGGACTCAAACCTTTTCAAAAGCAAATAAAAAGAGACGTTATCAAAGAAGATGTTGACACTCTGTTAAAAATTCCTATCAGACGCATCTCTCTTTACGACATCAACCGCGCGAAAAAAGAGATGAAGGAGATTAACGACAGGCTCAAAGAGATAAAACAGGCTCTTGGCGCAATTGTCGAATATACA